>Ga0315547_1000497_pt1 | contig 38977 bp, 39 predicted proteins | sample SalMarSW160240MG_2_FD_202542 | JGI IMG/M metagenome (GOLD analysis project Ga0315547, IMG submission 202542) | Salt marsh sediment microbial communities from the Plum Island Ecosystem LTER, Massachusetts, United States - Salt Marsh Sediment SW1601-240 ...
TTTTAAGATAATATACATCCAGTTTATACAAAGTATTTCATCTTCTGAAGGTATCTTATTTTTTCTTGTAAGGTAGATATAAACAGCATTTTATAAAAGTACATTTAATGCAACATTTCCGTTAACTAACCTCCCATATTTTTCGAATAGGGCTTGCATCATGTTCACGGTTCTACGAACCGTTGCATTTTGAAGAATAATAGCGATAATTAGGTATTCATACAACGATCCAGAATGCATTGGTCGAAGACCTCTGAATTTCTGAAACACAGGGGCTAATCGAGTGTCATCTTGAAAGCGGTTATAAAAACTCCCAAGATCGAATTGTAGATTATACCGGTAATTAACTTCTCGGAGAACACTATACACAAAATCTTGGGGTAATGGTTTGTCGCTGTAAATATGAAGAAGAATTCTGGGTGAATCTACAGATCCAACATTTTCTAATATCAATCCCGAAGCTTCTCCCTCCCAAACCATAGTCTGCCAGCGTTTTCCAGGCTCCCACTTTGCGTCTGAACCGGGGAAATGTCCTGGCTTGTAGACCGTTGAGTCGAAATGAAATGGAGATGTTGGAATAATTTCTACTCTAGTTATGTGCCTTAACTTCTTAATCATATTCTTGTAAATTAGAGTTATCTTCTTTATCTAATAGCTTTATTTTGCTTTGAAACTCGGTGAATATTGCTTCCGGATACTTCCAATGTTCGGACCCTCTCCTTTTACCTCACCCGTATCTTAGCACACTGTCTGAATTCTGGGGTTCATTATAAAGTAAGCTGCACCCCTGCACTTGAGTAGATTAAGTCAGGACAGCCTGCAAGAACTTTTAAGTGTTGTTCAAGACAACACTACCAAATACTGCTTAACAGCTTCAAACAATCCTAACTCCAACGCATCACTTATCAAAGCATGTCCAATAGACACTTCAAGTATTCCTGGGATTGATTTAAGAAATTTACCAAGGTTCTGCAGATTCAAATCATGTCCAGCATTCACTCCTAAGCCAACCTGCTGGGCCTTCTTAGCTGCAAGTGCGTATTGTTGAAGTTCAAGCTTTGCATTACCATTCCGAAAGGCTCTGGCATAGGGCTCAGTGTATAATTCGATACGGTCAGCGCCAATCTCCTTTGCAAGCTGAATCTTACTTATGTCGGCATCCATAAAGAGGCTGACTCGAATTCCCAGGTCTTTAAGTTCTTGAATGATAGGCTCCAGACGTTTTCCATGCTCAGAGAGATCCCAACCATGGTTTGAAGTTAGCGCATCTGGTTCGTCAGGCACAAGAGTGCATTGCGTTGGTTTTATCTTTCGGGCCAAATCCAAAAAGTATCCTCCAGTAAAAGGATTGCCTTCGATATTGAACTCAACGGTTAATATCTCTGTCAGCTCATATACATCTGAAGGTTTAATATGACGCTGGTCTGGCCGTGGATGAACAGTTATACCATGAGTACCCGCTTTGGTGCAGATTTTTGCTGCATTGATGACACTCGGGATACCAATATTTCGTGTGTTTCTCAGAGTTGCCACTTTATTAAGATTCACGCTGAGCTTGGTCATTGTCGGTTAAACCTCTTTTATAACATAAGCACGCCATTCTATTAACTCTCTGGATTTTTCAAGGACCCGCCAGGTTTCATTATTCTTTGCTGTTATAGTCAAAATATACGCCAGTTGTTGTTTTACAGCACCTGGCGAAAGTCACGGACACGATAGGGAAAACTGACTAATGAAAGAGCGAGCTGATGTCTGCGCTGTTCCTGCTGCTTCTGTTATCGGGGAAGCAGTAGCTGCTTTTGAAATAGCCAAAGCTATGCAAGAAAAGTTCGGAGGAGATAGCCTTAGGGAGATAAAAAGAAATTACTCTGGTTATCTGGATTATGTAAGGAAAATATGAGCATTGCCTTAATCGGGTTTATGGGAATGGGTAACAGGACGATAGGGAACTACTTTTTCTAATCTCATTGCTTTTCCAATGCTCTTCTTAACTTATCTTCAATTTTTGGGATGAGGTTTTTAACAATATCCCAAACTCTCTTCCAGTTTATGCCAAAATAGTGATGTATAAGCTTGTCTCTCAGCCCTGCCAATTCCCTCCATTCCACATTGGAGTGTTTTTTCGTGAAGTCTTCTGAAAGATTCTTTGTTGCTTCACCTATTATTTCCAAACTTCTTACAACAGCTCTCTTTAGAGTTTCATTGCTCACCAAATCCTCGTAGTTCAGATCTCTGCTTTCCTTGATGATAAAAGCTGTCTCATCAAGAATATGTCTTATGAAAACTTTATCATCCTTCAATTCTCTCAATCTCCTTTAAAACATAAGGTTGGATATAGGGACTTAAATCTTCTTTAGTTACTACGGTTATTTCTTTTCTTAAGAGCTCTTCCAGAGAGAAAATCAGGTTTATGAAGTTATGATAGGTATCTTCTTCAAATTCTACAAGCAAATCAATATCACTATCTTCCTTTTGTTCATTTCTTACATAGGATCCAAACAGAGCGACTGATTTCACTTTATATTTTTTCAAGATTTCCTTGTGTTCTCTTATAATTTCTTTAATCTTTTCCTTGGTCATTTTTACACTCCCATAACTGCCTTGTCCTTTCCTCAAGCAGTCCATTAGTTCATCCAAGACTATCTTATAGAGAAGTAGTCCTATTGTCAATTATTCAGAGCTTTCAACCAGAGAAATTGACAGCAGTAGTGGATATGATAGAATATTGATGGTTTCTATAAAGAAGCAGTCTTATGAATTTGTAGGTATTCAGTGATTATCTAGGAAAAAGATGAATATTGTCTTAACTGGTTTTATGGGAACGGGAAAAAGCAAAATAGGGAGAAGATTAGCCAAAAAATTGAGAATGAGTTATCTAGATACCGATGAGCTCATTGAAAAAAGAGAAAAAGATAGTATTTCAGCTATATTCAAGAAAAGAGGGAAAGAATACTTCCGCCGCCTGGAAACTAAAGTAGTTAAAGAAGTTGCCCTTTTTGATAATTATGTAATCTCTACTGGTGGAGGAGTTGTTTTAAAAGAAGGGAATATAAGGTTGCTCAAGAAAAATGCTTTTATTGTTTGTCTTTTTGCCAGCCCTGAGGTAATCCTTAAGCGAACAAAAGGAGATGAGAAGCGTCCTCTTCTCAAGGGAGATGATCGGAAAGAGAGAATTAAAGAGCTCCTTAAGATGCGGAGACCTTTTTATGAAAAGGCAGATTTTAGCGTTGATACATCCGTTTTAGATAGTGAAGGAGTGGTAGAAGAGATAATAGGGTTTTTGGGAAAAGAAGAAATCCTCCAAAAGACTAAACTGGCGCAAAATGATAACCGTTAAGATTAATTTAGGAAAAGAACGCAGCTATTCTGTCTATATCGGGGCAGATTTAGTCAACCTGGGGAAAACAGCAAGAAGCTTTCCCCTGGGAGCTCATATTTTGCTTGTTAGTGATGAGCGTGTCTATAGCCTCTATGGTGAGGCAGTAAAATCTTCTTTGGAAGAGAATGATTTTGATGTGAGCATAGCCTGTGTGCCGCAAGGAGAGACATCCAAGTCCCTTTTTCAAGTAGAGAAGTTGTATGCTCGCTGTGCCGATCTTAAACTAGACCGCTCGGCTGCTATCCTTGCATTAGGCGGTGGAGTAATCGGGGATCTGGCTGGATTTGTTGCTTCCACTTATATAAGAGGGATTAATTTTCTTCTTGTACCTACTACCCTGTTAGCTCAGGTTGACGCCAGTGTAGGAGGCAAAGTGGGCGTGGATCTACCCGCCGGAAAAAATCTAATAGGCTCTTTCTATCAGCCAAAATTTGTCTATATGGACCTTGACACTTTACAGACATTAGGGCCCAGACAAATTAGAGAAGGGTTAGCTGAGATAGCAAAGCATGGCGTGATAAAAGATGAAGAGCTCTTCTCTTACCTGGAAAAAAATATAGAAAGAGTAGGAAATCTGGATAAAGAAGTAACTCAATTTATTATAGAGAGGTCAGTGAGGATAAAAGCTGGAGTAGTTGAGGAAGATGAGCGAGAAGAGAAAGGAAAAAGGCAGGTCTTGAATTTTGGTCATACTATAGGGCATGCTATTGAGGGAGCAACGGAATATAATAAATATAGTCATGGAGAGGCAGTATCTTTGGGAATGGTAGCGGCAGCAAAAATATCAGAAAAATTGGGTTTTATCAGTGGGGATTTAGTAAAAAGAATAATAGGACTTCTGGTAGCCATAGGTCTGCCGGTGAAGATGGAAAGAGTAGGTGAGGATAAACTCTGGGATGTTCTCTATCGGGACAAAAAAGTAAGGGCGGGTGGATTGAATTTTATTCTGCCCAGAGATATAGGCGATGTTTTTCTTACCTCAGAGGTTCCTAAAAAGGTGATAAAAGAGGTTCTCAGGGAGATAGAGAAATGAAACACATTTTAGTCATTCACGGGCCAAACCTGAATTTGTTGGGGAAAAGAGAAATAGATATTTATGGTAAGCTCACCTTAACTGAGATTAATGAGGCAGTTAAGCAGAAGGCAAAAGAGCTAGGTTGTCAGGTAAAGATAAAACAATCGAATAGTGAGGGGGAAATAGTATCTTTTATCGGGGAGGCTAAAGATTGGGCCGATGCTCTGATAATTAATCCTGCCGCTTATACTCATACCAGTGTGGCTATAAGAGATGCTATTTTAGCAGTTGGTATTCCCGCCATAGAGGTGCATCTTTCCAATATTTATCAGAGGGAGAGTTTTCGACAGAAATCTTTAGTGGCAGGGGTCTGCAGGGGCCAGATTACCGGATTCGGTCCCCAGAGCTATATTCTGGCTTTAGAGGCAGTGGCAACTAGTGAATGGTCGTTCGTGAATGGTGGATAGAGATTAGTCACTCGTCGCTCGAAAGAATCCAGGTTCCAGATGAAACGTCTTATATATTTTTGCTTATCTGTAGAGGTTTGATTCATCAAACCCGCCAATTTTCTGGCTTCATAAATGAAGTCGCTACAAAGGATGCGCAATTATTTATGTCGTTCCATATAGATGTTGGATCTTCGATATTCCAAAAAGATACCTGCAAAAAACAAAGGTCAAACAGGCAGGGACGAAACAAAAACGAGTATAAGGTATCTAGAATTTAGAGGCAATTGACAATTCACGATTCACGAAATACGATTCACCAGTAAGAAGGAGAGGTGAAAGATGAAGTTAAATTCATTACGAAAAGAAATTGATGATATTGACTCAAAATTGGTTCAACTATTGAATGAAAGGGCAAAGAGAGTTCTGGGGGTCGCCAGGATAAAGAGAAGAGGGAAAATGGGATACTATTCCCCCGGAAGGGAAAGGAGTATTCTCAATAGATTAATTAAGGAAAATAAAGGCCCTTTGTCTGATGAGAATCTTTCTGAAATTATTCGCTTCATTCTGAAGATTTCTTTGTCTTTAGAAAAAAAATTAAAAGTTGTCTATTTTGGCCCTCCTGCTACTTTTACTCATCTGGCCGCTATGCAGAATTTTGGCCAGGAGGTAAATCTAGTCCCGGCCAAGAGTATCGCTGAGATTTTTGCCAGGGTGGAGAAAAAACAAGCTGACTTTGGCGTAGTGCCGGTGGAAAATTCCACCGAGGGAGTAGTTAATTATACTTTAGATATGTTTCTTGACTCCAATCTGAAGATATGTGCTGAGGTAATTTTGGAGATTTACCATCATCTTCTGGGCAGGGGAGAACTCAAAGAGGTAAAAAGTGTCTATTCTCATCCTCAGGCTCTGGCTCAGTGCAGAAGTTGGCTAGAGGAGAATCTCCCCGAAGTGAGATTAATTGAGGTGGAAAGCACCGCCAGGGCTGCTCAACTGGCAGCTAAGGAGATGAAAACAGCGGCTATCGCCTCTGATGTGGCTGCTAATCTTTACAAGCTCAATATCATAGCTTCTCGCGTCGAAGATTTATCCAATAATTATACAAGATTCTTAGTCATTGGGAGAGAATATAGCGAGAGAAGCGGTGAGGATAAAACATCTATTCTTTTCTCTATAAAAGATAGAGTAGGAGCACTTTATGATATGCTTTCTCCTTTTCGCAGAAATGGGATAAATCTCACCAAGATAGAGTCCCGACCTACCAAAAGAAAAGCCTGGGAGTATGTTTTTTTTGTTGATTTTTTTGGCCATAAAGATGAAGAAAATGTGAAAAAGGCTCTTTCTGAGCTTGAGGAACAGTGTTTCTTTTTGAAAATATTAGGTTCATATCCAGTAGGAGGATAGGGGGAAAGACGATGGTTATTACTTTAAAATCAGGAACCACCGAGAAGGGGATTAAGCACGTGGTGGAAAAAATTAAAGAGCTGGGATTTACTCCTCACATCTCTCACGGCGAGGAGAGGGTTATAATTGGCGTCATCGGTGAAAATGCCATTAGGTCGCGTGAGATATTCGAGGCTATGTTTATTGTTGATTCTGTTATGCCCATTTCTCGACCCTATAAGCTAGTCAGTCGGGAATTTAAGGGGAAAGCTACCATTGTTAAAGTAAAAGATGTCCAGGTGGGAGGGAATGAGGTGGTAGTGATAGCTGGTCCTTGTGCTGTGGAAAGCAGAGAACAGCTTTTGGAAATAGCCAGAGAGGTGAAAGAGGCAGGGGCGAAGATTCTGCGAGGCGGTGCTTTTAAACCGCGTACTTCCCCCTATTCTTTCCAGGGTTTAGGGGAAGAAGGCTTAAAGTATCTGGCTGAGGTGAGTGAAGTTACCGAGCTTCCTGTTGTTACCGAGGCTATGGATTCCAGACAGGTAGAACTGGTAACCAAGTATGCTGATATGGTTCAGGTGGGAGCACGTAATATGCAAAACTTTGACCTTTTAAAAGAAGTAGGGAGAAGCAGGAAGCCTGTGCTTCTTAAAAGAGGGATGGCTTCCACTCTAAAGGAGTTTTTGATGTCAGCAGAATATATTTTGTCCAGTGGCAATTATAATGTTATTCTTTGCGAAAGGGGTATCAGAACTTTTGAAGATGCTACTCGTTTTACTCTTGACCTTTCCACTCTCTCTCTGATTAAGGAGCTGAGCCATCTTCCTGTTATTGCCGATCCCAGTCACGCTACAGGCAAAAGAAGTCTGGTTGCTTCTATGGCTAATGCGGCTATTGCTGCCGGTAGTGATGGTCTTATGATTGAGGTACATTCCCGGCCAGAAGAAGCTTTGTCAGATGGTTTTCAGTCCCTAACACCGCCGGATTTTCATAAGTTGATGAGGAGAATAAGGTCCATAGCTAAAGCTTTAGGGAGGAGGGTTTAAGATTAGTGCCGCAATAGCTATAAGATATTTGACACAAAGGTATCTTTGAAATTCAGGTAATTCAATAGTATAGAAATTTCCTTTTTCCCCTCACCTTAATCCTCTCCCCACAGGGGAGAGGGAAGGGAGAGGGGGTAACTTGAAGTAGGCGGAAGAATGAGTAGTCTTTTAACGATGACTCCAGCAAAGTCTCTCCAGGGTGAGATTTCTCTTCCCGGGGATAAATCAATTTCTCATCGAGCTATTATCCTTGCCTCTATTGCCAGGGGGATTTCAGTAATTAGAGGATGGCAAAAAGGAAAAGATTGTCTGGCTACTTTGAGCGCTTTGAAGATGATGGGCATAGAGGCAAGAGAAGAGAAAGATGAGCTGATTATTAAGGGTAGGGGACTTACTGGACTCAAAGAACCCACCGATATCCTCAACTGTGAGAATTCAGGCACTACTATGCGGCTTCTAACCGGACTTCTCTCTGCTCAAGGTTTTTACAGTGTTCTCAGCGGGGATTCTTCTTTGAGAACCAGACCTATGAGAAGGGTGATTAGCCCGTTAGAAAGAATGGGAGCGAAGATATTTGGGCGGAAAGATGGCCAATTTCCTCCTTTGAGTATTATAGGAAGTAGTCTTAAGGGGATAGATTATTCCTTACCCATTGCTTCTGCTCAAGTCAAATCCTGCCTTCTTTTAGCCGGCCTTCATTCCAGAGGAACTACCTCAATAACTGAGCCTTATCGCTCGCGTGACCATACTGAGCGTATGCTCAAATTTCTGGGAGTAAACCTAGAAATTGATAATTTGACGGTGAAGGTTGAAGGTGGGGCGTCACTGATAGGTAAGCAGATATATGTTCCGGGTGATATTTCTGCTGCTGCCTTTTTCATAGGGGGAGGAACGATTATCAAAGGCTCACAGGTAAAAATTTTGAATGTGGGGCTTAACCCTACCCGGCGAGGTTTTATCGATGTTCTTCTTCAGATGGGAGCCGATATTAGAGTTCGAAATTTAAGGGAAAGATGTGGAGAGGAGATTGGTGATATAGAAATAAGGGGAGGAGCTACTCTAGAAGGGACTCTTATCCGGGGAGAGATGATTCCTCGAGTCATTGATGAAATTCCTATATTGGCTGTGGTTGCTTGTTTTGCCAGGGGAAAGACAGTTATTAAGGATGCCGCCGAGCTCAGAGTTAAGGAAACAGACCGCATTAAAGCGATAGCTACAGAACTGTGTAAGATGGGAGCCAAAGTTGAAGAGAAGAAAGACGGCATCATTATTGAAGGCACGGGTAAATTAAAGGGTTGTCAGTGTCAGAGTTATAAAGACCATCGGATTGCTATGGCACTAATTATAGCTGGTTTAACTGCCGAGGGAAAGACAGAAATAGTAGCTCCAGAATGTATCGAGACCTCTTTTCCTGGCTTTGAGGATACTTTGAGGAAAGTAGTGAGAGATTAAAGAGTTTCAAAAAGTGATAAAAGAGGAGATAGAAGGGCTGATATGAGATTAATAAAAGAAATCAGTCAGATGAAGGATTATAGAAAGAAGATAAAGGCACCTCAAACTGTTGGTTTTGTTCCCACTATGGGCGCTTTCCACCAGGGTCACCTTAGCTTACTCAGGAAGGCACGCCAGCAATGCGATAAGGTGGTGGTGAGTGTATTCGTTAATCCTATTCAGTTTGGCAAAGGGGATGATTATCAGCACTATCCACGCAATTTATCAGAAGACATAAGTTTGAGTGAGAAAGAAGGGGTAGATGTAGTATTTGCTCCTTCTTTAGAAGAGATGTATCCTCAAGACTATTCTACTTTTGTTCAAGTAGGAGGTCCTTTGTCTTCCACTCTGGAAGGGGCTTCTCGTTACGGTCATTTCAAGGGTGTAGCCACTGTTCTTGTTAAGCTATTTAATATAATTAAGCCTGACTTTAGCTATTTTGGAGAAAAGGATTATCAGCAGGTTTTAATAGTAAAAAAAGTAGTAGATGAGCTTAATCTAGATACCCAAATTATTATTCTCCCTACCATAAGGGAAAAAGATGGACTGGCTCTCAGTTCACGAAATTCCTATCTTAATAAAGAAGAAAGAAAAGTCGCTGCCATACTATATAAAGCATTAGAAAAGGCAAAACTCTGGATCGAGGAAGGGGAGAGGAATCCTTTTAGCATAGTTTCCAAAATGAAAGATTTAATAAAAAAAGAGCCACTGGCCAGAATAGACTATATAGCCGTAGTTAATCCAGAGACGTTAGAGAAAGTAGAAGATGTAAAGGGAGAAGTGCTTATTACCCTGGCAGTGAGAATAGGAGAAACTAGACTGATTGATAATATGAGGATTGGACACAAATAGCGAAAAACGTAAAGCGAAAAGCGCAAAACCATAACGCAAAACTAAAAATGTAAGACTAAAACTTAAAATCAAACTAAAAGAAGGCAAGTAAGTTTTAAATTTTAAGTTATGGTTTTTAGCTTTGCGCTTTTAGCTTTTCGTTTAGAAGGAGCAGTTGTGTGTCACAGAAAAGAATAATGATATGTGCTGGTGAGGTTTCGGGTGACCTCCATGCGGCTAATTTGGTCCAGGCGGCAAAAAAACTTGCTCCCGATATAGAGTTTTTTGGAATCGGGGGGGAGAAAATGAAAGAGGCAGGGGTAAAAATAAGAGATAGAACTGTACATATGGGGACAGTAGGCGTTATTGAAGGAGTTAAGTATTATCCGTCTTTTTGGAAGATAAAGACAAGACTTAGCAAAGCCCTCGAGGAAGAGCACCCCGATTTAGTGATTCTAGTAGATAGCCGGGATTTCAATTTGAGAATTGCCAAAATAGCCAAAAAGCTAGGAATCTTGACTCTCTACTATATTGCTCCTCCTATCTGGGCCTGGAACGATTGGCAGAGGAGGAGGATTTCTAGAGATATTGATAGATTCATTGCTATTTTTCCTTTCGAAGCTGAAGCCTATAAAAAAGCAGGGGCAAAGGTAGATTTTGTGGGATATCCTCTGGTAGACTTGGTCAAACCAAGTATGAGTGAAGAAGAGGCTTTACAGAGGTTTAATATTACGTCAGAGAGATTAATAGTTGGTCTTCTTCCTGGTAGTCGAAGACATGAGATACTAAAACTCCTGCCCCTTATGTTAAAGGTTGCCGTTATATTAGATAAAGAGTTTAAAGGTATTCAATTTCTGCTTGCTGAAGCTTCTCCTCTTTTTCATAAAGAGATTGCCAGAATTGCTTCCAGGACTGGTCTATCTCTCAAGATTATCTCCAATAATACCTATGATGTAATGAATGTTTCTGATTTAATCATTACCGCCTCAGGGACAGCTACCCTAGAGGCAACTCTCCTTAATACTCCAATGATTGCTGTTTATAAAACTTCTTTTAGTACCTGGCTAATAGGGAAAATCTTAATAAAATTGCCTTATATAGCTCTTCCTAATATCATTGCGCGAGAGGAAATCGTTCCCGAATTAATAGGATTTCAGCTTACTGTAAAGCGTTTGACTGGCGTAGCCCTGGAGCTTCTGCATAGCAAAGAAGGACTGGAAAAGATGAGAGTTAAGTTAAAAAAAGTAAATGATAGGCTAGGAAGGCCAGGAGCAGCAGCGCGAGCAGCTAAGATTGTTGTGGAAATGGTGAATGGTTCGTAGTTCATTGTTTATAGTTCATCGATGAAAAAACAATAAGATGGTAAGTGGTGAGTGGTTAATTGGTGAGTAGTGCTCTCTCTCCTCTGGAGTGAGGGGAATTAACCGCATAACTGCTTAACTGCATAACTGCTTAACCAATTAACCAACGGGCTAGTAGGTCAATGAACAACGAACGATGAACAATGAACAAAACAGGGGGAGAAGAATTTGAGCCAAGTTTCGATAGTGAAATGTAGTGACTATGAGCAAAGGAAAGTAGATAGAGCAGTCAAAGAGAGTCTTTCCTTAATAGGTGGTTTAGGTAAAGTGGTAAAAGCTGGCCAGAAAGTTCTCTTGAAAGTGAATATGTTAAATGCTGACCCACCAGAAAAAGCAGTGACTACTCATCCGGCTCTTCTCAGGTCAGTAATCAGGGCAGTTAAAGAGGTAAAAGGAGAAGTTATAGTAGGAGAGGCACCTGGGATTGCCTATAAGGATATAGAGAAAGCCTGGCATGTAACTGGGCTTAAAAAAGCAGCTAAAGAGGAAGGAGCTAAAGTTATTAATTTTCATAAGATAAAAACGATTGATAATTCTCAGAATAAACAGGTACCTGTTTTACACCTGGCCGGAGAGGTCTTAGGGTCAGATGTAGTCATTTCTCTCCCTAAATTAAAAACCCACAATTTTACCCTCTTTACCGGTGCTATCAAGAACTTATATGGTTGTATTCCTGGATTTCATAAAAAAGAACTTCATCGGCTGGTTCCTCGTCCAGAGGACTTTGCCAGGTTAATGATTGATATTTTTGCTGCAATCAAACCAGATCTTGCTATAATGGATGGGATTGTGGGGATGGAAGGCGATGGACCAGCGGCTGGTCCTCCCCGCAAGATTGGAGTGGTTTTGGCCAGCCAGGATTTTGTAGCACTGGACGCAGTTGCCTCTCATATCATCGGTTATGCTCCTTTTGATATAGACATTACCAGAGTAGCTGCAGAAAGAGGTCTGGGAGAGGGCAAATTAGAGAAAATAGAAATTAAGGGGGCTCCTCTGAGTGAGGTTAAAATAGAGGATTATCAGCTCGCTTCTAGTATTAACGCCCTGTTAAATAAAGTACCTGGCTTTGTTCTTTTTGCTTTCAGGCATCTAGCTCCCTGGGTTCTGAAAATCAAACCTGTAATAAACAAAGATAGATGTACCAAATGTGGGGAATGTATTAGACATTGCCCTACCGAGGCGATGAAGATGGGTAAGGACTGTCCTATTATTGATACCAGGAGATGTATCAGGTGTTTCTGTTGCCAGGAGTTTTGCCTGGAGAGAGCTGTAGGGATTAAGTATAATTGGTTGGCTAAAAGGTTTCAAATCTGAGGTTTTTCAAAATGCATATTTTCATAATGACCAATAGTCCAGGTGAGGTGATGGGATGGGTGAAGCCAGCAGCAGAAAAACTAAAAGAAAAGCAAAAAGAGACAATAATTACTGTGGTTATTCCTCCCTGCCAATATGCTAGTGGGATGGAAGATAGAGTAGCAGGAGAGATTCCTGCAGTGGATTCTGTGGTGGGTCCATCTCAGTATTTGAAATATCTTTTTTTAGGCAGCAGACCTTCTTCTTTTCGCCAGGCAAAGAAAGGAGTGATTGTTTTCTTAGGAGGGGACCCCTTTCATGCTCTCCTTCTTTCTAAACGTTTAAAGCTACCCGCTGTAGCTTACATCCAAAATTTAAGATGGAAGAGGTATTTTAAGAGATTTATGGTGCTTAACGAGACTGTGAGAGAAAGGTTTATCGCTCGGGGAGCCAAAGAAGAGAAAGTTGTGGTAGTAGGGGATTTAGCCAAAGATGGAATAAGAGTGAAGATGTCTGCTAAAGAGGCATTCAACTATTGGGGACTTGCTCCTGGGTATTTGGTTATTTCTTTTCTTCCGGGAAGCAGACTGGAGGAGATAAGATATATGACTCCCTTTTTTTTAGAAGTAGCTGAGCTTATTAAGAAGGAGTTTCCCTCAAGTCAATTTCTTTTAATCCTTTCTCCTTTTATCTCCAGGAAGAAGTTAAACTCTGCGAGTGAAGAGGAGTTAAGTAAGACATTTTCAGGAGTAGGGGCTAAATTAAAGAAAGAAAGTGGTCAATGGAAATTGATTACTAAATCTGGCTTAAAAGCCTTGGTAATTGAAGAAAAAAGATACGAAGCTATAAATATTTCTCATTTAATTATAACGATTCCTGGTACTAACACACTAGAGTCAACCTATCTGGGAACTCCTATGGTAGTAGCTATTCCTTTGAACAAGCCAGAAGCAATACCCCTGGACGGCCTGGCAGGATTAGTGGGGGGTTTGCCAATAATAGACTCTCTTATTAAAAGAAAGATGGTAAAGCATTACAGTAAACGCATCAAATTTACAGCTATACCTAATATAAGGGCAGATAGAGAGATTGTACCTGAAATAAGAGGGATAATCGAGCCGACTGATGTAGCCAAAGAAGTAATAGGGCTGTTAAGAAGCCCCGAACGACTCACTGAAATGAAGAAGGAACTCAGAAAGATAGCCAGGACAACAGAAGGCGCTGCTGACAAAGTAGCCGATGTCATCCTTGAGGTAGGAAATTTGGTGAATAGTCGTTAGTGAATAGTGAATCGCAAACAAGAAAGTAAATGGTTGTAGGGTTGGATTAACCATTCACGATTCACGAAATACGATTCACCAGCTCTGTCGTGCGTGAATAGTATTGTGTTGTGTGTTTTAGAATTTCTTACGATATACCATATACCATATACGTAATACGAGATTGTCCTGAGGATTTCTTGAGATAGGAGCAAAATGCATATCTTGCACCTTACACCATATATGTCTTTAGGGGGGACAGAAAGACATATTCTTAACTTAATCGCACAGGGTTTATCACGAGGATATCAGGTCTCTTTAGCTTCACCAGCGGGTGAGGGGCTAAGAGAAGTTCCCGATGCAGTTAGGGTTCATCAGATAGAAAATTGGCGAGGGTTAAAATTATTAAGATCAGTTAAAGCCTTAAAGGAGATAATTCTTGCTGTTGGTAATAAGGTGGATTTAGTCCAGGTTCATGCTTCAGCAGAAATGGCATATTTAGCAAAGAAATACCTGGCAAAAAAGCCGGTTATTTTTACCTGCCATGGCTATAATACCCATCCGCCTTATCTCAACTATTGGCTTGCAGCAAGATTCTTAAAAAGAGTAGACTGTATAGTCGCTCTTACTCCCGAAGAAAAAGAGTATTTTCTTCGGGGAGGAATTAAAGAGAGTAAATTAGTAGTTATTTCTAATGGAGTAGAAGAGAAATTTTTCCGTGCTCCTTCTTTTCATGAGGATGATGGTGAAGTGATAGGCTTGGTGGGGAGATTAGTTAAAGAAAAGAATTTTGCCTGGGCTGTGAAGATGCAGGCTAAATATAGATTTGCTTCTAAGCTCTTTATAGTAGGAGGGGGTCCCTATCGTTCTAAACTGGAAAAGTTAGTGAAAAAATTGAACTTAGAAAAAGAGGTAATCTTCCTGGGTCATAAAGAAGAGATGGAAAAGATATATCCCCTTTTTACTTATCTCTTAATTTCTTCCCGCAAGGAAGCCTTTGCCCTGGTTATCCTGGAGGCATTGGCTGCCGGTGTGCCAGTGCTTGTTCCTCATTGGCTTTTCGGAGTGAGGGAGTTCTATGGCTCTGCACCTGGTGTGGTTGTCTTTAAAGGGGGAAAGGATTTGAAACAAAAAGTGGAAAAGGGAGAAGGGAAGATAATGGGAGATAGAATCCAGTCTTTTGCTCGTAATTTTCTCTGGGGGAATATCTTTGATAGATATGAAGAATTACATAGTCAACTTTTGATGAGGAGAGAATTCTAATGGCAATGAAACCCTGGCGTCGTTTATTAGTTTATCTGACGCCATACTGGCCACTCTTTGTGTTGGTTTTGTTTCTTACTCTGGCAGTTACTTTGACTACCCTGGCTCTTCCCTGGATAATTGGAAAGGATTTAATTGATTCGGTTATTTTAGGAGAAAAAAATCTTAAGCTGTTAAATCTAATTGTCCTGGGGATAATAGGGCTGGTTGCTTTGAAGGGGCTCTTCTCCTTCGCCCAAACATATCTAATATCCCTTATTAGTTTTAGAGCAGTTACTGAGCTCCGTAATCGTGTCTATGAGCACCTGCAGCGTCTTTCCTTAAGTTTCTATAGAAAAAGACAGACCGGAGAGATTATCTCGCGGGTTATCAATGATGTGGACCAATTGCAAAATGCCTTAACTACTACAACTGTTAATTTCCTTACCAATTGTCTTATTTTGATAGGTGTCTTTGGATTGATTTTCTATATTCATTGGCAGCTTTCCCTTTTTGTTCTAATAGTTATTCCTATTATTGCCTTTGCTGCTAGTAAATTTGGTCAGTGGATAAGGAAATTTAGTAGTTCCATTCAGTCTAGAATAGCTAATATCTCTTCTATCCTGCAGGAGACAGTAGTGGGGGTTGAGGTAGTAAAGTCTTTTGGTGCAGAAAATAGAGAGATTGAGAGGTTTAAAGAGGAAAATGCTAGGACTCTTCAATTGTCTATAAAGAGAACTCGCTTCATTGCTGCTCTTACTCCTTCTATGGAGATATTGACCCTGATAGGGCTAGCAGGAATCCTCTGGTATGGAGGAAGAGAGGTTATAAGAGGAACCTTAAGCACGGGAGAGCTGGTTACCTTTTTGGGGTACATAGCTCTGGCAGTTAATCCCCTGACCTATATTAGTCAGGCTTTCGGTGTTTATCACCAGGCTATGGCCTCAGCAGAGAGGGTTTTTGAGCTCATGGACACAGAGCCTGAAATAAAAGAATTTTCTCAGGCAGTGGAGATACCGCATCTAAAGGGCTCTGTGCAGTTTAGAAATGTTCATTTTGGCTATGATGGAGAATTAGTGCTGGAGAATATTGATTTAGAAGTGAAACCGGGAAAGAGATTAGCCCTGGTAGGGCCTAGCGGGGTAGGTAAAACTAGCCTGGTTAGCCTTATTCCCCGTTTTTATGATCCTACCTCCGGGCTTATTACTATAGATGGATATGATATTAGAAAAGTAAAGCTAGCTAGTCTGAGAAAAGAGATAAGTATTGTCTCCCAGGAGACTATACTTTTTAATGGCAGCATCCGAAATAACATTGCTTACGGCAAAGTAGAGGCATCTGATAAAGAGGTCATCAAGGCAGCTAAACAGGCTAATGCCCATAGCTTTATTATCGGACAGAGAGATGGATATGATACACAGGTAGGTGAGCGAGGAGTAAAGCTCTCAGGAGGACAGAGACAGCGTATTGCTATAGCCAGAGCTATTATTCGAGATCCCCGTATTCTCATTCTCGATGAAGCTACCTCTTCTCTGGATACAGAAAGTGAAATTCTGGTTCAGCAGGCACTGGAAAGACTTATGCAGGGCAGGACTACTTTTGTCGTTGCTCATCGGCTTTCTACTATTCAGGGAGCAGACATGATTGTTGTGCTTAATGAGAAAAAAATTGAGGAAGTTGGCTCCCATAGAGAGCTTTTAGCTAAAGATGGATTATATGCACGATTGTATAAAAAGCAGTTTAAATTAGAGGAAGACTGAAGAGCGAAAAACGTAAAGCGAAAAATGTAAAACCATAGCGTAAAACTTAAAATTAAATTAAAAGATTGAGCGTATTACTACTCTATTGAGGTTATTAAGTCTCTAGATGTATCCATTTTAACTCTCAAAAGCAAGAACAAGTTTTAAATTTTGAATTATGGTTTTTAGCTTTGCGCTTTAAATTTTTAGTTTAATTTACGACATACGCAATACGATATACGATAAAATGGAAGCAAGCATAATAATTCCTACATATAATCGAAGAGACACCCTGAAAAGAGTGCTCAATAGATTATTTAGTCAGACTTATCCTAAAGATGCTTATGAGGTTATAGTTATTGATGATGGCTCTACAGATAATACAGGAGCAATGGTCAAGAAGCTCAGTGCTCCTTGCTCTTTTAAGTATCTCTGGCAGGAAAAGAAGGGTCCTGCTGCTGCCAGGAATTACGGTTTGAGTGAAGCGCAGGGTGAGGTTATTATTTTCATTGATAGTGACATTATGGTTGGGTCCGATTTCATTGAAGAACACCTGAGTTACCATAAGAAGTATGATAGAGTTATAGTGCGCGCTCCGGTAATTCGTACACAAAATAGGGATAATCCAATTGGGGAAAGAATGAAATTGACCGACTTCTCTAGTGCTTTCTTTGCTACAGGAAATACATCGGTGAAGAAGTCTTTTTTATTTCAGGCAGGTCCCTTTGATGAAGACTTTAAAGAATATGGCTGGGAAGATCTGGAAATGGGTGAGAGATTAAGAAAACTGGACCTGTCAGTGAAGACTAATAAAAGAGCAGTGGGATATCATTATCAAAAGAAACTTCATTTAGCAGACCTTCCCCGTCTATGTGCTAAAGAAGAGACTCGAGGACGCACAGCAGTCATTTTCTATAAAAAACATCCCACTTCAACTGTTAAATATATGACTCAAATTAACTCCTTCTTTTTTTTTCTAGACTGGCTACTAAGTGTGGGTAATTTGATGAATACATCCTGGGGAAAAAAGTTTCTTATTTATCTAGATAAAAACAACTGCCATCTGCTGCTTAGCTTTTTTATGAAGATAATTACCCAGCATTCCTATATAAAGGGGATAAGAGAGGCTCTTAAGAAAAATAATAAGGGATAGTTTTATGCCTTTGGCCCAATCTAATAGAAAAGGAGTAGTTCTTTTTCTTTCCAACGGACATGCAGAAGACCTCATCGCTTCTACTGTTATCGAGGAACTTTCTCAGGAATGTTTTCCCTGGGAAATAAGAGTTCTGCCGCTGGTGGGAGAGGGGAGAACCTACGATGAAATAGGAATAAAGGTGCTTGGACCTCGTAGAATGATGCCCAGTGGTGGATTTGTAGAGTTTAATCCCCTATGGCTAGCTAGAGATATGGCTTCCGGTTGGCTAGGAGTATTGCGAGGACAGGTAGGCGCCTTAAGGAAGCAGCGAGCCGCGACCAGGCTAGTGGTTTGCGTGGGGGATATCTTTCTAGTTATCCTTTCTGTTTTTTTTCTTAAGAAGCCTATTGTCTTTCTTTCCACAGCAAAGTCGGATTATGCACGGTTATATAAGGGCCATTACCTGGTAGAGAAGTGGTTAATGAAGTGGTTTTGCCAGTTAGTTTTACCCCGGGATGAGCTGACCACTTCCTCCTTGCAGGATTTTGGTATAAATGCTGTCTATGCAGGCAATGTAATGATGGATTGCTTGAAGATAACCGATGAGGAGTTGGGAATAGGAGAAAATAAACATATAGTAGGAATTCTTCCCGGAAGCAAAGAAGAAGCTTATAAAAACTTACCTATTATTTTAGATGCGGTAAAGAAAATTAGCAGGAAATCTTTTCTTTTCAGAAAAGCAGATTTCCTTTTAGCTCTGGCTGCTTCTTTGAGCCTGAAAAGATTGGGAGAAGTAGTCTCTTCAAGCAGAGACTGGATATTGAAGAGTAGTGCTTCAGAGGAAAGAAAACGGGGAATAGTAGCTTATTTAGTCTCCTCTCCTGGGATTCGTATCAAAATAGTCCGGGGGAGATTTGCTGATGTCCTTAATTCTTCAGAAGTGATTATTGGTCTTTCTGGCATGGGGAATGAACAGGCGGTGGGTTTAGGCAAGCCGGTGGTGAGTTTTCCTACCAAAGGACCTCAGATAACTAAGAAATTTTTGCGTATTCAGCAGCTTATTTTGGGAGAAGCTATATCAATAGTGGAACCCAAAGCAGAGGCCGTCGCTGAGGAAGTCAGCGCAATTCTTTCCCATCCTGAAAAAAAAGAAGAAGCATTAAGAGTAGGCAAAAAGAGGATGGGAGGCCCTGGAGCAGCGGCACAGGTAGCAGATTTGATAAAGAAAGAATTAGGAGAATAAGAGTGGTAAGTCCTTATGAAGAACTCAGTCAGATATATGATAAAGGATGGGGGTTTTTTGGCGAGTCCTACTTCAGGTTAGTAAAAGAACTATTTAGAGAGAGTTTCTTTAAACATCGTCGGATTCTTGATGTTGCTTGTGGTACAGGAATCCTTGCTCTGAAGCTAGCCCAGCAGGGGTTCTCTGTGGTCGGTATAGACAGCTCTCCCCAAATGATAGCACTGGCTCAAGCTAAGGTAAAGCCTGGGCTCTCTCTTTCCTTTGAAGTTCAGGATATGAAAGAGCTCAATACGAAAGAACCCTTTGACCTTATTTTTTGTACCTTCGATTCTATTAATTATCTCTTATCAGAAAGTGATATAGCTCATTTTTTGGCCAGGGTGAATTCTGCTCTTAAATTAAGCGGTTTCTTTATGTTTGATAGTGTTACGGAAGTTTTATGTAACAAACATTACGGAGAGCGTAGTCGTAAGGTGGGCGGGGTGAGATTCCTTGAAAAGTCTAGCTATTACCCCAGGAGAAAAATTGCTATTACTACATTTCAATTTGAAGATGGAAGTGAAGAGATACATCTTCAAAAGCCGTACGGACTAAGAGAATTAGCTCCACTGCTTTACAATAGTGGTTTTGTTATTTGCGATAAGTTTTCCGGCCCAGGAGGAGAGTTATACCAACCCGGGAGTGAGCGACTGGTCTGTATTACTCGTAAGAAGGAATGTTTATAGTAAAGTGTGCGTGTTGACAAAAAGATAGTGTGTCTATAAGATATTAGTGTGTTATGAACTGTAGGGAGAATGGACACGGTTACACGTATTAACTGGGCGGTGCATGGTTCGTAACTAAGTGATAAATTGGTAAAAAGGGGGATTTGAGATGAAGTCTGATCAAAAGGGAGAAATAGAAGTAAAAGTACAACCAATCAAGTTGGACGAAGTACCAGGCGAATACGTCAATTACATGTATGTTGCTCATACAGGCGATGATTTCCATTTATATTTCTCTGAGATTGCCCCACTTCCAACTTTGAAGATTCCCCGTTCCGGGAATGCTGTAACTGTCAAAACTCAGCCGAAAATAAAACTAACGGTTCCCCCCACAGTGATACCAAGAATTATCGAAGCTCTGCAGAAAAACTATGAGAAATACAAGGAATCGCTAAGAAAGCGAGAGCAACAAAATGATTGAGACAGAAAAAAAAGGCACACCTATAGGTAGTCAGTTACTCATTGACGGAAGTGCTGGAGATACCCAGACAGTAGTTCAATCACGGGAACCGGCTCCAGGGATGGCACAATTCGTAATGTTCCGAAATTCTGCAGACGGGGTGGTACTCATTTATCCGAAAAACCCAGGCTACTCAATGCTAGTGAACGTATCGAAGGGAAGAACCTTGGGGGAGTGGATAGACAGCAATTTTGGTGATAATGCTGTCCTAGACGTAAGAATTCGTGAAATCCTGAGCGAACTAGAGAGATTGGATTCTGCCCTTTACCAAAAGACAGTTAGCTCTGATAAGATATATACGTTGGAAGAATTGGAAGCAATGGCGGAGTTTATTGGCATGGTGCGTTTACCCCGTGATTTTAACATTTCCAAAGTACTTAAGGAGGCTGAAGAAGCTTACTATGACCGATCGTGACATAGAATCTGACCACTTTCCGGCCATTGTTTACGTGGATTCTAACTTTCTGGTGTGTTTGTTCTACGAAGGCCACGAGTTACACGATAAAGCATTGGTTTGTTATTTTCAACTTATGAATCAGAACACGGTTTTAGCAGTTTCAGACTTGGCGTTGGATGAAACTTGGTTTAAGCTCGTTTCGTGCTCTTACAAGAAAAATACCGGTCGTAGGCTAAATCCTGAGAAGTGGCGACAAACAAGCTTTATTAACAAATATCTTTCTATTCTTCAGAAGTGCTATGACTTTATTGATAAATACAGTCGTACCGAAAAGGTACGGCTACTTGGCACAGATCACGAGACAGTCAAAGAAGCTTTTGAATTGATGTGTTCGATTCCTCTCAGGCCCAGAGATGCGTTTCATGTTGCTCGAATGCGGCAACAGGACATATCTGCCATATTAACTATGGATACAGATTTTGAAAAAGTGCAGGATATAAGTGTATACACCTGGAATCTACGACCCACCTAAACTTTCAGTAGACTCCTTTATGGTTATATTAAGGACACGTTAAGACTATATGAGCAAATCTGATACCCGGGAATAATTACTTATAATACCTTGATAATTGTCATTGCGAACGAAGTGAAACAATCTCAGGGGATTGCCACGGTTGTTTTCAACAACCTGGCAATGACAGAAAAAAGAAGATTCTAGGAAGCTAAAGTGTACCAGTGTAAAGGAAATAGGATATGAAGCTCCAGGTAGTTTCTATGGGCGAGCTGTTGGTCGAGATTATGAGAGAAAATATAGATGAGCCCCTTGGGGTTAAAGGGACTTTCCTTGGTCCGTTTGCCAGCGGAGCCCCGGCCATTTTTATTGATGCTATAGCCAGATTAGGCATATCCTCTGGTTTTATCGGCAGCGTAGGGAGAGACGATTTCGGAAAGTTAATTATAAATAGATTGAAAGAAGACGGAGTAGATACTACCTATGTTCAATCCTTAGATAATTATACTACAGGAGTAGCTTTTGTCACCTATTATAGTGACGGAACTCGCCAATTCATTTATCATATTCCCCGGGCTGCTTCAGGAAGAATTAGCGAGACTCAGCTTAATAGAGATTATTTGTCGGGGATAAGTTATCTTCATATAATGGGCTCAACCCTGTCCATAAATGATTCCTGGCGTAGGTGGTGTTATAGAGCAGTGGAGATAGTTAAGAATTCAGGAGGAAAGATCAGTTTTGACCCCAACCTTCGGCCGGAGCTATTGGCCATAGAAAAAATCAGGGAAATCTGTGAGCCTATTCTCTCTTCTTGTGAGATTATTTTACCCAGTGGAGAGGAAGTGAGGATGTTGACAGGAATTGAGGATATAGATAGAGCCTGCAGGAGGTTGCTCGAATGCGGCCCGGAGATAGTGGCTCTCAAGTTGGGTGAGGAAGGTTCCTGTATTTATACAAGAGAGGAGAAGCTAAAGGTTCCTTCTTTTCCGGTGAATGAAATAGACCCAACTGGAGCGGGTGACTGCTTCGATGCTGCTTTTATAGTGGGACTTCTTAAAGGATGGTCTATTAAGCGAGTGGCTAAATTTGCTAATGCCGTGGGTGCCCTGGCCGTAGTCAAAAGAGGCCCTATGGAGGGCGCTCCTTATTTAAGAGAAGTAGAAAAGATGGTTGGTCTGGGATAAGCAACGTGAATCGTATCTCGTATCTCGTATCTCGAAAAAAAAGAAAAGGGAGAGGCTATTTTTCAAATCAATGAACAATGAACAATGAACAAAAAACACATAAGAGGAGGGAATTTGATGGAAAAAGTATCTATTTCTGCGGGTAAAATACGTGGTTTAAAGGCATTAGCCGATGAGAATGGTCGGTTTAAGATGATGGCCATTGATCAAAGAGGTTCTTTGAAGAGGATGCTGGCTGAAGTACTTTCTAAAGAGGCTGATGAGGTAAAATATGAGGACCTAGCTGAGTTCAAAAGAATAATAATCAAGGTGCTATCTCCTTATTCCAGTGCTACTCTTGTTGATCCTGTCTACGGATATCCCAATGCTATAAAGTATTTTACCAAAGGGACAGGCCTTCTTCTTTGCAGTGAGGAGACAGGGGGAGAGAAAGCAGGCAAAAGCGGTAAAGAAATAAAGTCAAGCTTAATATCAGATTGGACAGTGGAAAAGACAAAGCGAGTCGGAGCAAATGCAGTAAAACTTCTTATCTATTATCGTGGAGATGCTTCTCCCGATGTAGTAAATCACCAAAAGGATATAATTAGGCAAGTAGGTAGAGATTGTCAGCAATACGATCTTCCTTTTGTCTTAGAGCTGGTGAATTATCCTTTTTTGCCTGACGAAGAAAAGGATAATGCTACTTTTGCTCGGCGCAAGCCAAAAATAGTCAAGGATTATGTAGAGGAGTTTTCTCGCTCCGAATATGGAGTTGATATTCTCAAGGTGGAATTTCCCGCTAATCTAAAATTTGCCAAAGAATATTGTCAGGGAGAATTTGATGGAGTGAAAAGAGAAGCTCTTTATGACCTGTCAGAAATCAAAGATTTTTGTCGAGAAGTGACAGCTCTGGCTGGTGTTCCCTGGGTAATATTGTCAGCGGGAGTAGATATAGATGAATTTGTGGAAAATGTGCGTATAGCTACTGAATCAGGCGCATCAGGATTTCTGGGAGGAAGAGCCATCTGGCAGGGTTGTGCTCAGTATTATCCCGACAAGGAAGCTATGGAGGAGTGGCTTTCCACCAGCGGAATAAACAATTTCAAACGTCTCTATCAGGTATTTCAAGCAGCTACTCCTTACTTTGAGCACAAAAGGTTCAAGGGATATCCTGAGATTTGCCTGGAGAAAAAAGGAGCAGATTGGTACAGACAATACTGAGCGTGTAGCGTTTAGCGTGTAGTAAAGACAAAAATGCAAAACCGAAAACTTAAAGAATTCAAAAACAAATTATGAGAGAAGAGCGAGAGAGAAAGCTTGTTGCGCAGAATGTTTGATTCTATACGCTAAACGCTACCCGCTATCCGCTCCCTTAAGATGCCATTTCCTTTATTTTCATCAGGTTAATCAGGTGGGCTCTTTCTCGTTCTTCCAGCTTCATAGTGATATATCTTACTGTCTCTTCCACACGGGGGATAAAAATATATTCTAGAGCATTTACCCTTCTTCTTGTTCGCTCGATTTCTTTAGCTAGTCGCTTTAGCTCATCCTCTTTCTGGGCTAAGTTGAGCAAAGAGGGTAGGATGTTCAGGAACGCTTTAAGTGCAAAATCAAGTTTCCAGTTAGTTCCATAAAAACCATAACATAAAGGGTTGCCCTCTATTTGCAGCTTAAATCGAGGAGCTTGGAATCTCGTATATCCAGGTACTTCTAAACCCACTTTCATTTCAGTCCACATAAGAGCCTCTTCTATTTCTCTTTCTGAGTTAAGCATTTTGGCTGCCTGAAAGTCAGCATAGACTCTGTTCAGCTCTTGCAACACTCTTTTTTGCAACTCTCGTACTTCTTTAACTAAAGGAAGGAACTGCTGAATTAACTCGTCTCTTTTATTTTCCAAAAGGTCATGCGCTCGATGAGCCATAGCAAGCCTATGCTTCTGTTGTAGTAGCTCCATGCGGGTGGGGTTAACTTGCATAGTCTGAGGCATTAAAGTCCTCTCACGATATACGACATACGATATACTATATACGGTACTTTTCTATGAACTCATCTCTTACCCTTTTTAGTTCTGGGGTAGGAATTATCTTGAGTAGTTTCCAGCCAATATTTAAAGTCTCTTCTACTGGGCGGTCTTCATTTTGCCCTTGCGAGACAAAGTCTCGCTCGAATTCATCGGCGAAGCGAAGATACTTCCTGTCCATTTCACTAAGAGTAGCCTCACCCATAACCAGTGCCAATTCTCTGATTTCCAGTCCTTGGGCGTAGCAAGCATAGAGCTGGTTGGACAACTCACGGTGGTCTTCTCGGGTTTTCCCTTCTCCTATTCCTTCATCCATCAAACGGGATAGGGAAGGAAGGACATTTATGGGAGGATAGATTCCCTTCTGGTGAAGATTCCTTTGCAGCATAATCTGACCTTCTGTAATATAACCGGTAAGGTCAGGTATAGGATGGGTTTTGTCATCATCAGGCATACTGAGGATAGGAATTAAGGTGATAGAGCCTTTTTTCTCTTTAATTCTACCGGCTCGCTCGTAAATACTAGCCAGATCTGTATAAAGATAGCCCGGATATCCTCTTCTTCCAGGAACTTCCCGCCTGGCAGCAGAGAGTTCACGCAGCGCTTCAGCATAGTTGGTCATATCAATCAAGATGACCAGAATATGCATTTCTCTGTCGAAAGCAAGGTATTCGGCGCAAGTTAAAGCCATTCTGGGCGTAGAAATTCTTTCGATTACAGGGTCATCAGCTAAATTGAGAAAGAGAGTGGTTTTTTCCATTGCGCCACTGGCTTCGAAGTTAGAGATAAAGAAATTTGCTTCTTCAAAAGTTATTCCCATAGCAGCAAAGACAATACCGAATTCCTCCTCTTTTCCCAGAACCTTAGCCTGTCTGACGATTTGAGCTGCTAATTGAATATGAGGTAGGCCAGCTCCTGAGAAAATGGGTAGTTTTTGTCCTCGCGAGAGTGTGTTAAGCCCATCGATAGCTGAGATTCCGGTCTGGATAAATTCCTCTGGATAGGCGCGTGATTCAGGATTAATAGGACTTCCACTTATATCCAATCTTTTTTCTGGAATTATCTTTGCTCCTCCGTCTCGAGGTCTGCCCCATCCGTCAAATACCCTTCCTACAAGATCCTCCGATACATCCAGTTGAATTCCCTTGCCCAGGAACTTTACCTGGGTTCCTTCTATCCCTAAGTCAGTAGCCCGTTCGAATAATTGCACTAAAGCTGTTTGGGAGGTTACTTCCAGAACTCTACCTCGCCTTTTTTCTCCATTAGCCAGCTCAATCTCTACCAGCTCTTCATAAGATATCCCTGAGACCTTTTCTACTAACATCAAAGGTCCGGTGAGTTCTTTTACAGTAGTATATTGCTTTATTTTCATCCTCTATCCTCCGTCCTGTTTATCAACCCATCAACCTCTTTTTTTAATTTCCTGCTTATCTTCTCTCTCTCTTTTTCTATATCTTCTTCAGGGATATATTTCATCTTGGCGATATCTTCTCTCACAGAAAGAGAAATGAGGCTGTCTAAGGATATTTCTTTTTTCAAAGCTTCCAGAGATACATCATAATAACTCAACACTGTTTTCAGCATCAGATATTGTTTTTTTATGGAAGTATAAGTGTCTATAGGATGAAAAGCAAATTGCTGCAGAAAATCTTCCCTCAAAGAACGGGCTGTTTCCATGGCTATCCTATCTTGACTGGATAGGGCATCCAAACCTACCAGCCTGACTGTTTCTCTTAATTCGTCCTCTTGCTGCAGGAGAGCCATAGCTCTGGCTCGCAGCTTTATCCAGTCAGAGGATATCTTTTGAGTGAAGTACTTCTCCAGGTCTTCTAAATAGAGAGAATAACTGCGCAGCCAATGTATGGCTGGAAAGTGGCGTTGGTAGGCTAATTCAGCTACCAGAGCCCAGAAAACCCTTACTACTCTTAAAGTAGCCTGGGTTACTGGTTCAGAGAGGTCCCCTCCCGGTGGAGATACCGCCCCAATAGCACTTAGACTTCCTTGGCGTCCATCCTTTCCCAGGCAGATAATTTTTCCTGCCCTTTCATAAAACTCAGCTAGTCTGGAAGGAAGATAAGCCGGATATCCCTCTTCTCCCGGCATCTCCTCCAATCTTCCGGACATCTCTCTTAAAGCCTCGGCCCAGCGAGAAGTAGAATCAGCCATTAGAGCAACATCATAACCCATATCTCTATAGTATTCAGCCAGGGTAATTCCTGTATAAATAGAGGCTTCCCGTGCTGCCACTGGCATATTGGAAGTATTAGCTATCAAAATAGTCCTCTGCATTAAAGATTTGCCTGTTCTGGGGTCTTTGAGCTGAGGGAATTTCCTGAGAACATCAGCCATCTCATTACCCCTCTCGCCACACCCTGTGAAGATGATAATTTCTGCATCTGCCCACTTAGAAAGCTGATGTTGGACTACGGTTTTTCCACTTCCGAAGGGGCCGGGAATGCAGGCAGTTCCTCCTTTTGCAATAGGAAAGAAAGTATCAATGACTCTTTGACCAGTAATAAGAGGCTCCTCAGAAGCTAGTTGCTTCTTATAGGGTCTCATCTTTCTTACCGGCCATTTCTGGAGCATGGATATTTTCTTTTCCTTTCCTTCGTCGGTTTCAATAACGGCGATTACGTCCTCAACTCTTACTTTACCTCCTTTTATTTTTCTTACTTTTCCTTTTATTCCCACTGGAACAAGAATACGATGTTCGATTATTTCTGTCTCCTGGACAGTCCCCAGGATGTCTCCTGCTTCGACTTCATCGCCTTCTTTTACCTTTGGCTTAAAATCCCATTCTTTTTCCCGCTCAATAGTCGGTACTTCAATTCCCCGAGAGATAAAGTCTCCTTCCATAGCCTTAATGAGGTCAAGGGGGCGTTGTATTCCATCATATATATTCCCCAGCAATCCTGGAGCTAGTTCTACGGACAGGGCTTGATTAGTAGACTGGACAGGCTCTCCCGGTTTTAGACCACCTGTCTCTTCATAAACCTGTATAGAAGCATTTTTTCCCCTTATTTCCAGAATTTCTCCAATTAATCTTTCTTCCCCTACCCTTACTACATCATACATCTTAGCTCCGGGGATATTCGCTGCCACCACTAAAGGACCAGCAATTTTAATGATTCTACCCTGCTTGTTCATTTAATTTTCCCACATTCTTATTCTTTTTTCATAATCACTTTATCAATAAGTCCGTATTTCTTAGCTTCCTCGGCAGTCATATAGAAATCTCTGTCTGTATCCTGTTCAATCTTTTCTTTAGGCTGGCCGGTATGCTTAACGAAAATATCATTTAGTCTATCTTTGATTTTGATAATCTGGCGGGCTTGAATTCCTACATCAGTGGCCTGTCCTCTTGCTCCTCCCATAGGTTGATGAATGAGAATGTTGGCGTTGGGCAGACTCAATCTCTTTCCAGGTGTTCCAGCAGCTAATAGCAGAGCAGCTGCACTGGCTGCTTGCCCCATACAGATTGTGGATATGTCGGGTTTTATGTATTGCATAGTATCGTAGATAGCTAATCCTGAGGTTACCAATCCTCCCGGTGAGTTAATGTAGAGTTTTATGTCTTTTTGGGCATCTTCTACCTCCAGGAAAAGCATCTGGGCTATAACTGTATTGGCTACATTATCATCAATAGGTTGGCCAATAAAAACTATTCTATCCCGTAATAGACGGGAATAGATATCATAAGCTCTTTCTCCTCTGGCTGTTTTTTCTACCACTATAGGGATCAATCCCATTCTCCTCCTCCTTGTTTTACTCGCTTATCCTTGCCTCCTGATATAAGAGGTTAATCACCTTCTCCTCTCTCATACGGGCTTTAATCATATTTAGTTCACCCCGAGAGTGCAGATTTTTTTTTATTCTGACCAGCTTCTCCTCTTTGAGTTCTCCATTTACTGATTTCTTTAATCTTTCGTCTATCTCTTTCTCTTCAACCTCGATTTTTTCTCGCTCTATAATCTCTTCCATAATAAAAAAGGTTGAAAATTCTCTCTCTATCTCTTTATCCAATCTTGCTCTCAATTTCTCTTCTGATAGTTTTTCTTTTTTGAGGTAATCCTCAAAATCAGCTCCCTGTTCTTCTATTTTACTTTTTAGTTCTTTGATTCTCTCCTCAACTCTTCTTTCGATTAGAGGTGGGGGAACCTTTACTTTAGAATCATTCACTGCTTTCTCTATTATTTCCTTCTTTAGTCTTCTCTCTTCCCAATTTTCTTTGGTCTTTTGCAGTTCATCCTGAGTATGTTTTCTAAGGGCTTCCAAATCATCAAATTTGAGATTTTTAGCAAATTCATTATCAAGCAAAGGAGTCTCTTCTTTCCTGAGCTCTTTTAGAAGAACTTTAAAGGTGAATTCTTTCCCTGCGAAGTCTTTCTGGGGATGAGAAGATGGCAGTTGGACTTTGAGGTCTTTTCCCTCCCCTGCTTTTAGACCAACTAAACCCTTAGAAAAAGAGGCAGGAAAGGTGGATGAACCCATCTTGAACAAAAAGTCCTTTTGTGTTTGGCCGGGAAGTAACTTTCCTTGCTGAAAAACCTGAAAGTCCAGAACCACCCAATCGTTTTCTTTTACTTTTCGCTTTTTTTTTAAGGGCACATACCTAGTATGTTGTTGTTGAAATTGTTCTAATGTTGTCTCTATTTCTTTTGCTGATACACTTATTTCTTTTTTTGCTATCTTGATTCCCTTATATTTACCTAAGGTGACTTCGGGTTTGTCTACCAAATCAATCTTTAGGATGAGAGGTTTATCAGTAGAAAATTGGACTATTTCCAGAGTTGGCTCAATTATAGGGATAAGCTTATGTTCTTCTACTATCTTCTTATAGATTTCCGGATAAATTTTTTTTATGGCTTCTTCTCGGACTACAGCTTCGCCAAATCGTCTTTCGAATATTTTTCGAGGGACTTTCCCTTTTCTAAATCCGTCAACTTTTACATCTTTAACCACTCTGCGGAAAGCTTGAGAAAGTTCCTCTTCCACTCTTTCTTTTGCTATCTCCACCTTAAAAGTGATTTCTGTTCCCTCTTTTTTTTCTATAGCTACTTGCATCATTAATCCTCAAGTTTCGTATCTTGTTGTTCGTATCTGGCTGGTCACTCTCTCAATGCTCATTTTCCCTCTCCCCATTGGGGAGAGGATTAAGGTGAGGGGGCACAAGCGACGAGCAACTAGCAACGAATTTCTGGTGCGAGAGGGGGGATTTGAACCCCCACGAGTTTCCTCACTAGATCCTAAATCTAGCGCGTCTGCCGATTCCGCCACCCTCGCAATTTTCGTTGCTAGTTGCTCGTTGCTAGTATCTCGTAAGAAAAGACCTTAAAATCCACAAAGCAATGTTATTGACACAATACGATTTACGTACTTCTTTCCCTTCCCCTCGCAAAGAGGGAGCACGAGCAACTAGCGACTAGCAACGAGCAACGGATCTTAAGGAATGTCCTTCGGTAGCCGTATAAATTGCCTGATCCCACTATTCATTTTCCCAAAGAAGAAAATTGGAGCGGGAAACGGGATTTGAACCCGCGACCCCCACCTTGGCAAGGTGATGCTCTACCACTGAGCTATTCCCGCTCGGGTGGGCTGTACAGGAATCGAACCTGTAACCTACGGATTAAGAGTCCGTTGCTCTGCCTGTTGAGCTAACAGCCCGCAGTATGCTGCCATAAATAGTATTGGGGTGAGCGAGGGGATTTGAACCCCCGACCCCTGGAGCCACAGTCCAGTGCTCTAACCAACTGAGCTACGCTCACCATGGAGCGGGGAACGGGATTCGAACCCGCGACCATCGGCTTGGAAGGCCGATGCTCTACCACTGAGCTACCCCCGCATTTTGTTTATTAATAAGGCTCTCATGAATTACGTTACGCTTAGGATTTTACCCTGGTGTCCACCTGGTGTCCATTTCGCTGCACAATCGTTCCACTGCTCGCCGTTTGTGACCGGGTGACAAATGAGCATACCGTAAAGTCATCGTAATCGATTGGTGACCCAAAAGCTCCTGCACTGTCTTCAAATCCACTCCTGACATTACCAAATGCGAGGCGAATGTATGCCTTAGGTCATGGAATCTGAAGTTCTTGATTCCAGCTCCCTTCAGTGCTGACTTAAAGCTCTTGGTGATATTCCCGTAAGGCCGGCCCTTACGGTTAGCGAATACGTATGAGGAGACTCCTTCTTTTTCTTCAAGAAGACACAGTGTCTGATAAAGAACACTATTTACGGGGACTTCTCGTTGTCGTCCCCCCTTAGTTTTTATAATATATATAGTTTTTCGATATGAGTCAATAGCTACACATAAATGGAAAGGTCAAAAGGTCATATTGATGCAGGCTACTGTGATTCTCGTATAAACAGACAGGAAAGACAAATCTGGTTCAAGGGGATAAGGGGATAAGAAAAGACCAAATCTTAAGAGTTTTCAGTCCCATATCTGGTGTTGGAAAGTGCCCACAACAAGTGCAAAATAAGGCAAATTTTGGCCTTACCTGGATGTTAACCTTGCCTTTTTCAGTAAAACTACTATTATATTTAATGTCTTTTACGATTTTTAACCAAAACATTTAAATTTTACAAAATGAGTTAAATAACATGTACACGCTGGAGAAACTATCAGGCATGGAACAGAAGCTTTACTTTACCCTGGAGGCAGAGGATGAAAGAGTAGTGAATGCAAATAGAGTTATGAAAATCCTGAATGTATCTCAGATGCATGCCTACAATCTCTTGAAGAGTATGTACGAGAAAGGGGCATTGGACAAGGTAAAGTCCAATCTTTATGTGAGAGTTCCCGCTCATATAGTTCACAACAGGGGTAACTATATTGAGGACCCTATCATAGTCGCGAAGAATATAGCGGTGCCTTACTTTTTCTCCTACTACACCGCTCTTTCTCTGCACGGTCTTGCTCAACAGTACACGAAAACCTTTTACATCTCTACCATCAGGCCAATCCGAAAAATAATCTACCACGGAAATGTGATTCGACCGGTAACGCTCATCCAGAAAAGATTCTTTGGGTTCCGTGAGATGAAGTATGAGAATGAGAGGGTTATGGCATCCGACCTTGAGCGAACAGTTGTGGATGTGGTGAATAGACCAGAGTATGCCGGCGGCTATGAGGAAATTTTTCGCTGCATGCTGGATGTGGAAAAACTTAACTGGCAACAACTTCTCACCTATATTGACAAAATGGAGGAGAAGATTCTGGTCAATCGTCTCGGATATCTGTTTGAGCTTTTGAGGAAGCAGGTACACACACCGGATTTTTTCTTAAAAAGCCTGCAAAAAAGAATCTCTGAGAACATCTACTCTTTCGAGCAGAGAAGTGGTACGTTCAACAGGAAATGGCGGATAATAGTTGATGAGCGGTTGGAAAAAGCAGTGGAGGCCGGATAATGGACCTGCGAGAGCTTCGAAAAATACAAAGAGATACTGGATTCAATCCAGGGTTCATCGAAAAGGTGTATCAGCTCACTCGCATACTTGAAGCCGTCTATTCTGACAATAATCTCAAGGAATACCTTGCTCTCAAAGGAGGAACAGCCCTCAACTTTATCTATCTCAATATTCCAAGATTTTCTGTGGACCTGGATTTTAATTTCGTTGGTGCCCTGGAAAAAAACAAAATGCTACAGTTGAGACCAACTGTCACTGACAGGATAAAGGTAGTAGCCGATAGGCTGGGGCTTGCTATATCCAAAAAACCCTTCTCCTATATACTTGATAGGTTTCTGCTTAGATACAGGAGCTTGCAGGGGTTGCGGGACAGTATAAGAATTGAGATAAATTATCTGGAAAGGATTCCAGTTGTTGTACCTGTCCAAAAGAGTTTCCACCATTTCTTTGGAGACATTGAAAGGTTCAAAGTAAAGACCTACCAGCCAGAGGAGCTGGGTGCCATGAAGACCAAGGCCTTAGTGGAAAGATTATACGCCAGGGACCTCTACGATATCTATAACATCTCCCAACTGGATTTGCAGAATCGAATAATGAGGAAGCTCATGCTGCTCTACATTCTCATGGCCAACCGGGAACCAGAACTGCAAAGTATTGTTCGCAAAATTGCACAATACAACGGGAGACATTTCATGCAACAGATAAATCCTTTCATCTCGTCTTCCCAGAATATAGACGCTTCTCAGGTAAAACAAGACGTTGTTGAATTTTACAAGAAAGTCCTGGTGCTAGATGGCAATGACAAGAAATTCCTCGAAAATATTAAACAGAAGGTAATGGACATGGAACTTTTGTTTGGAGGAGATATTTGCAACCCTGCAGCCAACACTCACCCTTCCCTGCTATTTGTGTTGGAGAAGAGGTAGGTAAAATCACTCTTATTCTCTTACCCGGTCCGTGCCCCTTCACACCCATCGACTTTTGGAATAACCCGCCCTCTGCACGACGAGAGAGTTCGTCCATATGGTTACTTTCCGACCATATCTCCGGGCTCTATAACGCTTTATCCATTCGACTGTTGCTGGAGTCATAGAAGTGTTCCCAACCCCACTCCAAATTCCGAGAAAATCCTCAAAAGTAGTAATATTCTGTGTGCACAACAAACAAACAAAAAGTTTATCTCTTTTGGGGGGATAGGGGTGTACCCCTATAGCTTTTCTAGAGCTGCCTTCTCTCTTTCTTTCTCTTTCTCCTGTATGAGTTGAGTTATCTTATTGATTGTGTTCATGTCAAGATACTTAATTGTTTCATATCCTTGGTCGAACGTGATTCTGCGATTGCTTTCGTCCTGCCATTGAAGTTCTAAGTCGCCGGTGCCAGTGGGAGGTCCATATTTTTGTATCAATAATCGCCGAAAATTCTCCACTCTCAAAGTTTCTATACTAGGTGTAACAGGTTCACTACTAGGTGTAATAGGTTTACTAGCTCTATTAACCCAATATAGAAGCAATTTATTTCCATCATCGCCTAATATTTCTGTAACCTTATGACCGCCTCTTGATGTTGTGTTTCCGTCATTCCTTCATTTACTCTTTTTAAATAATCATTTATCATTTGAGCTTCTGTCCCAGATACGGCTCTTTCCAATATCTGAAGCTCGCTCAACTTAGACTCTTCCCGTTTTTTATCAATCAAATCGTTAAAAGTTGGAGAGGGAGGTGTAATTGCTACCTTATATAGTTGATTATCGAAAAAGTAAAACCAGATTCTTACCTTATGACCTAGAATTGTATCGTCGAACCCAAAATAGTATACTAGTTCATCTTCTTGTTCTAACTGACTAAAAGACTCACCTGGAAATACCTGCTTCACTTAACTGGGACTCATCCCCCATTGAGCTTCCCGGTATCCTTCAATTACCAAATTACGAACAGCAAACGAAAATCCTTCAGGAAGCACCGCAAGAGGTCCCACCCCGGACACAAAACAAAAACTCAGACTCAACAAGATAATAGCTAGTAATTTTTTATATCTCATTTCTTTATCTCCTTTCTCTAAATCTCTCTATCTCATAACTAGCTTTCACTTTAATCTATTCCTCCCGCAGATAATATTTGCCCTAATAGAAGTAAGCTAAAGTAGTCTATCGCATTTCTGACAAATCAAATGGAAAGATTAATTCTTCCCCCATATTTGTAACTACCGTTAATACCATTCTTCCTAAGAGTTCAGAAATGTCTTCATTGAAAGACGGACTACCTTCCCGGAGGCCCAAAATCTCCTCATAAGAAAAAGCGAGATAATAGAAAAAGCCGGCGCTCTCAGCTTCTGGAACCACACTCTCTCTGCTGCTCACATAAACCGCTTTTGCCTTTATTTCTTCGTCTACGCCCATCACATAATCCTCCGGGTAGTACCTCAAAAAGTATTTAGTCTCAGGGGGGAATGGAAGCTTTGAATGAACAATAAAAGGTATATGGAATATCCAGGTATAGTGAGCAGTTAATTCAAACATTCTCCGGGCCTTTTCGGATTCCCTCCTCTTTGTTGACTCAAAGAAATACTCTGCTTGTTCCCATTTTTCGGCACTTTCTTTGGCAACTTCCTCCGCGCAAGTGCCGCAGACTACAAACAGGAAAGGTGTTAAAATAATAGCAGAACTTCCCAACCATTCGGATAACATATTGTCGTCCAAAAGGGCGAAATATACCACCGTAGGAACTCCCATTGTCCCCCATTCGTTTCTTGCTATCTGCCACCAATTGTCTATACGCTTATTTATTTCCTCTAATATTCTTTTGTCAGTGGTTATTTCTACATCTTGGTCCTTTCTGATATAGAATTCTGGATGATTAAGGGCATAGTTTATACCTTCCTCTATCCTTTCTTGCCAACCTTGCTCCGACGGAAAATACATAGCTTGAGAATATCGTGCAGAAAGAATGAAAACTATTAAAAAAATTGTGGTCATCCAAAGAATTTTTTTAGACATCTGATACCTCCTTAATTATTTTGTTAGATTCCCAACTTATCAGGTAACTGAGAAGGATATTGTTTCCATATTTCTTCTCACCTCCTCATAATTGCTGTAACTCAGAACCAGACTATCACAAGATAGCCTCATACAGATAGGCCATTTTTCCGAGTATAGGTCATCTTTACCTGAAAAAGTGCCTGTATCAGCCTCTATGAGCCTCTCTCCTCTCGTTGCACATTTACGTCCAAGCGAGTTAAATATAAATATAGAAAGAAAAGTTTCTAACTTTTGCAAATCTCATCGAGTCAACTCAATCAACTCTCAAGTTCTTTGCTCACTCAATCCCAGTAAGTCTCACCAGGCTATCTAACTCCATGGCAAGCTAAGCACTAACTCCACCGAACACCTCGCTCCTGTGGGCTCGGTGTTCTAGTTTATCCCTTATCTTATCTAACTCCAAGCTTCTTACCTTAATCTCTCAATCACAGTATCGAGCTTTAAAGGCGAATTAGCTTCGCTGTGCTCCACTAATTCACCTACCATACTTCAGAGCCTATTCTCCGGGAAACCTTCTCACTTCCCCGCTCCACGCCACTAATTCGCTTACCTAGTTCTAGTTAAAGTAAAACTACTCAGCAGCGAATTAGCATCGCTCCGCTACTCTCCAGCGCATACCATACACACATCCAACTCCACTTCACGTAACATCAAGCTATCCATCTCATCGTTCAATCCAAGCATTCAACTCCTTCCAGACTCCACTTCACATCTTCCCACATATCTCATTCTTCAATCAACCAGCCTTTCCGATAACGGTGTTATCGGAACTAAGCCCTACGGGCTGAGTCGGCTTAGTTTATAACAATACTTAACATCAGGAGACTTTACATAAGAAGCTTCTTATGTAAACCAGCTAAGAAGCTGGCCAGGTCTCCCGCAATTTCAAATAGAGTTTTATTTTATCAATCCTGTAATCCAGGAGACTTCTTCAAGAAATTATGGCTTCATTAAAATCCTTCAAGACCAAATTCCTTTTCAGAAGTCAAGTTCAGTTCACTTACCTTGAGCCTCTCGACCCCACGAACCCACCCTATGATATTCAGCGCATAAGCCTAAAGTTTGATCCATTCACTCAAACGAGCAAATATCTATCATTCGGTGATGTCGCCTGACTTCCGCTACAAACAAGAAAACCCTGCCCTTCGGAAGACCTCAGAGCAAAACCATGTGGAATTCTTCTCTCTCGGTAGATATTCCCCCTTCGCTCAAAAATTCCTCTATGCCACAATTAGCTTGATAAAATTCTCTTGATAGAGAAGTCCTAGATTTACCCAGGCCATTATAGTATAGGTTATCTTCCCTTGAGAAAGTGGCTGTATGAGGCTCTATGAGCGTCTTTTTTGTTGTGAATCAGCGTAAGACCTTGATTTAGCCCGATTTTTCTATCCTGGAAAGTCTAAGAATACGCTATATCTTGCAAATAGAGTTTACCTTGCACCTCCATGTCTCACTTGCGATACGCTCACTCCTCTCTTTTCACTCCTTAATAATTTCCTGAGTTCACTTCTCTTTCTTACTTTTACCTTCTATAGCATCCACATACACAGCGACCCCCCAACTAAAATACCAAATTGTGCTAATCACGAGAACAGCAATTGCCAGTAGAAACCAAGATATCGGCTCCAAGCCAAGAGTGCCGTCGATAGCATCACCAATGACTCCTAACACAGCGAACGCAATACCAAGAAAGAAACAAACGCCGCCTAGCATCGTCCATGTACCACCCTTACTGATTATCCATTTATGATCCTTCCAGCGTTCCAGCATGAGTATCACCTCCTTTCTAGCCTATTAGTTTTTGCTTCAGTCAATTTACCCCGATTTTTCCAAATTTGTTATATCTTGTCTGCCAGATATATCTATTTCTATTGCTGCCTCGTTGACGCTGCCTCCCCCCAGGGTCAGCCTATCTCATTAATGAGCTTCTTAAACTCAATCCAATTATTATCAAAGAGATAAAACCTAAAACCTCTTCTTGTTGCTCCCGTATAACTATCAGTTTTAACAAATATCCTTAGATCTATCTTCTCATTATCAATAAGAGAAGTAGCAAGATCCTGATTATCGGATAGTCTAATCCGTTCTATTTTCGGCACCCATGTAGAGTAACCTGTCTAAGTTGACAGTATATCTCAGACTTTTACTTTTCAGTTTCTGAAACTTCTTATTTGAGCGGTCTTTTTGTCCGCATTCTAGGTGATGTGTATGATGGTCTACTGCTAGGGACAGTACGGTCATGAATTGTTGATTTGGGAACACCCAAACGTTTTGCTATCGCTCTAATGGAGAATCCTTCATCCCTCAATCTTTGAGCCTCTTTCCAAACGTCAATTTCGCCCTTATTTTCGCTCAAGATACCCGTAGAGACCTTTTTCTCTGATGTTTTTGTAGACCCTTGGCCGGCTTCCACTATCTCGTTTTTTATTCTCTCATCCAGAACTTTGTCCACCCACTCTGTATTAGGATACTTACTAACAATCTTACCCATTAGCTTGCGTTTTTTCCCTTGATTCTCTTCTTGCATCGCTAGCATAAAAAGCCTTTCGGCTTTGCTCTCTCTTTTAGAGGCCCTCCCTAGCCAAAAACCAACTATGCAACCTGCTATTCCTGCCAACATTACCCCCACTAGCAATTCAGCGGATGGCTTGGCATAACGAGAAACCATTATTCCAAGAACTACCCCGATGGCAAACGATAAGACAGTCAATAAGAGGCTTGCCCGTTTACTTTTTCTAGAAGGGCGTTCAATCCTCTTGCCCGTTTCTTCCTCTGAAATTACATGCATTACCTTCTCGGCCATTTCCTTACTTAATCCCCCTATAGATTAGTATCTTGAAGAACAAATATGAGCCTCAAAGAGAAGGTCGAAGCCTATCAATGCACAAAATATCCTCATTGAAGAATTGAAGCTTCCCATTTTTGGCTAATCTAGCGTGCAATATTATTCCTATTTCTTCACCACGAAAAGATACGCTATATCAACTCAAAGATAATCTACTGCACTATCCTAAATAAAAGCATTAAGTCCTATTATTGATTTAAATTGGGAATTATTTGTTTGATGGGAAAGTAAGGTGATATACTTTAGCCTGGAAGGAACTAAGGTCTCATGTTGATTGCCCATAAGCTACTCCATTGTAGCATACTGCCAATCTAAAAAAACCTTTCTAAGTTTGTATATATAGCATAAATAAAGAGTTTGTCAAATTTGGATACTTTTGATATGATGATAGTCATACAAAAACAAGATTAGCAATTGCTTAGGCTTGGTTTGATCTTAATCTGGCATTAGGGCCATTAGGTCAGGGAATCTAACTTAACAGGTGGTACAGTCAATTTGGGCAGGTCAATTGAATTGACCACTATTTTAAGGGAGAAAGTTAAGGGGCTGTAACGACCTTAGATACCAAAAGGCTAGTTTCAAAAGAATGGCAAAATCAAAAGGCCAGCTCTAGAGAATTCTAATTAAAGAGAAGTGAGACGGTAGAAAAAGAAGCTTGGCGTATGGAAGACTCATGAATCTTACAGTCGTAACCAACTAAATCTTAGTAAGATCGGGAGGAACTAAAATGAGCGGTTTTTGGAAGCGGAGAAAAAAGGAAGAAGTAGAAAAGGAAGTCATACCTAAGGAAGCAGAGAAGAAACCATCTCGAGAGGAAATATTAATGAAAATATGTAAGAAGTATGATGCTTCTCACATGTATGATGCTCTGCTTAGGATCACCAGTTATGCAAACCCTAGTAAGGACTACGAACGTGACATAGTGATGGCAAGGCAACATGAAGAGAATTACAAGAAAGCAAAGGGGGAGGATGAAAAAAACAAACTTGCTAGAATTGTTTCACTTAATTATGAGCTAGCCCTTGCAGGGGCATTAAATGATTTAAGTGTAAGGAGTAAAAAGGGGGAGGTTATTGAAGGAGAGGAGCTAGATATCAAGGTTCAAGTAAGTAGAGTCAATGAAGCTTTGGATGGACTTTTGAGATTCCCTGGTAGAGAAGACTTAAGGGAAAAATATAGTGAAATTTCAAAAGACATACAAAAGACATTAAAGATCTTTATAGAGTATCAGCAACAAAAAGAATAAAAATACAACTTCTCTGAAAAAATAGTTTTGAGAAATATTTTGGTTTTTAGAACAATAAATACCTGACAACTCAAGCTATGTGATTCCATCATTCTCTATGACATTTGCATTACTAGTGGCCATGTGACCTGCCCCCGTTAATAGATTTCCTAAGATATACAAGTCCTTTGATCCCCAGACTAAAATATCGACATAAAGCTTATTGAATATAGAGCTTGGTTAAATCAGTGACAAAGAGCGAGAGATCTAATCCTTTACCTAAAA
>Ga0315547_1000498_pt1 | contig 38888 bp, 41 predicted proteins | sample SalMarSW160240MG_2_FD_202542 | JGI IMG/M metagenome (GOLD analysis project Ga0315547, IMG submission 202542) | Salt marsh sediment microbial communities from the Plum Island Ecosystem LTER, Massachusetts, United States - Salt Marsh Sediment SW1601-240 ...
GCGCTGCCTTCTTCCTCAGGTGGATTTCTTTCGGATCATCATTCATTGGGGCAGGGTTTATTGCTTCCCAACTGAGAAGAGTGCGATTTTCAGGATCTGCAGATAGTAGTCTGTGCAATTTGGTTGTACCTGTTCGCTGAAGTCCACAAATAAGTGTTACCGGATAAAGATCCTGTTCAAGAATTTCAGGATGCTTTTTAAACCACATCTCGGCTCTTAATCGCGATGAGAGAAGACCTGTCAGTCTTTTTTGTGTGATAAATCTTCCGACAGGATGAAGATCAGCTTCATGATTTAAAGAATCAATAAGCCTTTCCAGCGGTTCTTCCCAAAAATCTTTGCCAAATGAATGCAAACCTGTCTGTTTTCGGGAAAGTCCAATTAAATGATCTTTCTCAAGTTTGATCTTTGTGCCAAACCCATAGCTTCCTTTCCATACGCTGTTGATCAAATTGAACCATGCGGGTTTTTTATGGAAACTCTCTGTATGGACTTTTTTCTTAGCACTCATTCTTTTACAAGTTCTGAAACAGGCACAACATTGCAATTTGGAACCACAGGTTTGGCACCTTTCTCAAGTCTATACCATCGTAAACACATTGTTCCTTCATTATGGCCACATGTATAAAGCCAGTTTTCTAATCCGGGATTTGTTTTTGATATAATGATGCGGACTTTCCCGTTTTTTTCTGCTAATGCAGTACTTTTATTGATACAAATAGGAAAATACCTGTAATCCAGTGACTCCATCCAGTAATTGTTTAACTGAAAATTCCAGTTTTCGCAATGGGGAGGGATGAAATCAATAATAAGAGCCTCATGATCTTCAAGTTTCCAGTAGCTATGGTGATAGATGATGCCTGCATCTCCACCGGCAGCATTAGATGTTTTTGGATCAAATACAGGAAGCGTATTCGGATGCTTCTTAAATCCATTTGCCCATTTGGCAAACAGCATGGGTGCTCCGGCAACAAATAAAGCTGCTGTTTCAAGGCCATTGTCTATTCTTTCAGGAGTCAAAACTCCCGGGATTTTCGCTCCATTCAGGTTTTCAATTTTAAGGTCTGCAGGTTGTTCATTCTTACGATCATAAAATGTTTGTCGTACAACCAGCAGGCCAGTTTCATCTTCAATTTTAAGCCAGTTTTTTCCTTTTCTTGTTTTGCTTAGGATAATCTCAAAACTGCCATCCTTTTCGATATATAAGTCCTTATCTTCAATAACTCCACAGGGATCCATTCCGCCAGTAGTGCCATAATTGCCATTCTGAGTAAAAAATCCCAGGTAGTGAATTGTATTTCTCTTCCCGGTAATACGGTATTCATATTTACCGCTTATCTGTGCATTCTGATAATAATTATCCGGATTGTCTGCTCCGAGTTTCACGGTTTCATGCACCATTCTTCTCAGTTCAGGAAATTCCTTGTCATCGTATTCAACAAATCCTTCCAGGGCGGCTCTTGTGAGACGCGATAAATATCGTATTCCTTCCGTTTGCTGAAATGCATCTCGTGGCGCTCCCGGATAGGTAAGTGCAGCACCTGCTGTTTTCAGATGATTGCAAAAGTCTTCCCAGGTTTTGCCGCTGACAATTCGTCTTGCATACAGATCGTTTTCTGTTCTTCCTTTCATGCGCAAACAAAGAAGGCGAATGAATTTAAAGAACTTCAGGAAGGCAAAAAGTGTTTTTCCCATACTATTATTTTCATTCCATAATTTACATCAATGGCGAACTTACAATATGTTTGACAAAAATAACTTTCTGTATGGATTCTGATAACTTGTTTTGTGAACCAATTCATATTTTCTTCCGGATAAATAAGATAAATTTGTTAAAACAAGGGCTTAATTATATGCAATACATCATTCCTTGCTTGACAAGGAATCCAGAAAACCAACCTGGATTCCTGCCTCCGCAGGAATGTCATTCAATTGCCTGATTTGATTAGTAGGCTGTATTCCAGATTGTTGCCATTCTCAAAGCCATGGAAGTGGAAGTCCTACGAGAACTGACCATGGGCGGATTAAAAGCTGCTTGAGCGAGAGGTACAAATGGTGGAAGAAAAATAGGCAGCTACAATTAATAGAGAGCGGTTGCTGCAGCAGCATTGTATTAGCAGGAAATACCAATTCCTGAGATTTTACAGATAACAAGGATAAATATTAAGGCTACTTAGTATCAATATTTGAGATGTGAGGGAGCTTTTAATTATAGATCGTCAAACATGATAACAATAGCATTTTAATTAATAAATAGTTCATAAATTTAAGAGTTGTATGGCATAAAGAAGCAGTATTGAATCAAATTTACGAGGATAACTAAACTGATAATATATCGAAATGAATACAGTATTTTCATATATTATAACCTTCGCATCAGGTTTAATTATAGGAATTTTCGGAAACTATTATGCTAAAAGATTATCTGATAAAGCAAAACATAAAGATTCCTTAAAAGCCAGAAAAAAAGAGTTCAAGGAAATAAAATTTAAAATGCCTGAGCTAATAGATGAAATGCGAGAGGATTTGGAGAATCCATCTATGAAATCATGCCGTGAGTTTTTTATTTCTCCTAGTAAAAGCATTGTATTCAATTCGAGATGCCCTGTTTTTATGTATTATGAAAATGAACATGACAATATTATGAGTAAAATAAGGATTCTTGAAAATGCAGGGTTTATATATGATGTAACAAAGGGGAATACTCCTAAATACCAATTTGTCGAGGAGTTTGTAAAACTGTTACTAAACGAAGTTTAATTAAATATTTAAGGATATGCAGGTTGAATTAAAAGTTGTATTAATAGCATCAATAGCAACGTTTATTGTTGCCTTAATCAATGTAATTGTTGCCATAAGAATATCTGCAAAACAAAATTTGATTGAACTTAAAAAACAAGAATTGAATTATTTGAAAGCAGACGAGTGACGATTGAAAGTGTTTGGACAAATATAAAAAATTATATATTGGATATCAAAGGTATTGATATTTCAAATCCTGAAATAATGTTCCCTAAATTAGTTGATAGTTTCCGCACAAAATCTTCTGCTTTTCTTTCAATTGGTCACTTCTTCTCAAAAGATCTTTGTGCTGATATTGAAGAGTTAAGAAAAAAGATTGACGAAAACACTATTAAAGCTAGAAACAAAATAAGTACTTCCATGCGCGGGACAAAAGAGATAGTAAACGAAATGTCAAACTTGGATAAGAGGTTGCAATCAGAAATCACCGATAAACTTATGGATATTGAAGATCAGATTCAGAAATTAATAAATTAATGATAGTTACTATAAAAAATAGTATAACCTAATAATATGACATATGGTTTCCAGAAGTTAATTTATGGTCCCAACAAAACCCACCTTCCAATACGTTAAAAGCGGAATAGGCAATAAAAGTTAGATTACACAGAGTGAACATTATTTTTTAACTTGCATATAAAATCAATGAAAAATATTAAAATACTACTAATTGCATCAATCAGCATATTGTTTGCTAACTGTTTTGCTCAGGAAAATCTTCATTTTTCAAATGGTATTTATATACATATGTCATCCGATAAAGTATCTAATTTTATCGCTAAAGATACAACGGTAATTGTGCCAATCGGTAAAGTTTGGAATATCACAAACGCTAAAGTCTTTAATACTTATGATAATAGGATATTAGGAAACAAAACATTTCTTTACTTGGATGAACAGATAATTACTTATTCAAGTGAAACAATTGCTCAGACATGTGATCCAATTTGGCTTCCTTCTGGTAAATACAGATTGACTCTAAGAAGTGAAGATAAGACTGTTAGCGGTGATCGATTTTTATATATTGCATTTATTTCTGGAGTTGAGTACGACGTTACAAAATAATGAATAAAACAAAAAAGTAACATGCCCATGACCCATACCTTAAACTGTTTTGAAAAGTCCCACAAAATCCAGAAAATAGGGTATGTCAGGATTTATTTACCGCAATGCTTATCCTGTATATATTTGGCAAGATTTAACAGATCTTCATTAAACCTTCTTATGCCTTCTGCAAGTTTTTCCGTGGCCATGGCATCTTCGTTTAGCATCCAGCGAAAACTTTTTTCATCCAGGTGAATTTTTTCCTGCTCGATATTCATTGCTTTGTCGGGGTCAAGTTTTCGTATGAGTTTTTCCTGTTTGCTGCCAAGTTCATCCAAAAGTTGCGGAGAAATTGTCAGAAGATCACATCCTGCGAGTTCAACGATTTCTCCAAGATTACGAAAGCTGGCACCCATAATTTCAGTTTTGTATCCAAACTTTTTATAATAGTTGTAGATCTGTGTTACTGAAAGCACACCTGGATCTTCGTTAGCCGGGATGGTATTTACTCCTCTTTTTGCCTTGTACCAATCAAGAATTCGTCCAACAAAGGGGGATATAAGCGTTGCATTTGCTTCTGCACAGGCAATGGCCTGGGCAAAGCTGAACAGCAATGTAAGGTTGCAATGAATGCCTTTTTTTTCCAGTTGTTCAGCTGCTTTAATTCCCTCCCATGTAGAAGCAATTTTTATCAGTATTCGCGACCGATCTATTTTCTCTTTCTCAAACAAGGAAATAATTCTTTCTGCTGTACGAATGGTGTCTTCCATGTTGAATGATAAACTTGCATCAACTTCAACAGAAACACGTCCGGGGATAATGCTTAGTATTTCTTTGGCAAAGTTAACAGCGAGTTTTTCAATGCAGGGGCTCATATCTCCATTCGGATCACAGATGTCAGTATCCGAACTATGGATGGCATCTTCAACCAGGTATTGATATGCCGGCAATTGCGCTGCGGCAAATAATAATGAAGGATTCGTTGTTGCATCCCGGGGGAAATGCTTTTTTATCAGGTTAATATCACCTGTATCCTCGACAATAACTGTATATTCTTTCAATTGATCAAGTAGCGTCATCTCATGACACATTTTAAGGATTATAACAATTCGGATTCTATTAAAATATTGTCCGGGAGCATTGTTCCGGAGAAGTAACTTCACTTATTTCTTTCAGAGTCTTCAGCGTTTCAATACTATTTTCTTCGGTATTCATAGCAATGGAGTTTAATTCATCAAATATCAATTATTACTTTTAAATAATGTTGTATTCATGATTGTAAAATTTAAAGTTTGTAATTTTAATTTTCATAAGTTAATGATTTATTTTAATTGTCTTATGGAACTTCCATGTTTCTGTGAATTATTATAATTCTTGTTTGTTTTTGGAAAACATGGAAGTTTCACAAAAAAGAAAAAATAATTTTATTGATTTGCTCTTCTTGTTTCGGGAGCTGATTGTTTATGAAAAGAATTGTCATCATACATTATCATTTGAATCCCGGAGGAGTGATGCGAATCATTGAGTCGCAAATTAAATCGCTAATAGATTATTTTCCTTCCATCCGGATTTTGGTAATATGCGGACATTGTTCATATCCTGATAAAATAACATCACTGGGAGCCGAAATCTTAATTCATGAAAAATTAAATTATCTGCCGGAGGAAAAGATTCAACTGGAAAATGAATATCAGGAGCTTTTAATATTTTTAAAAGATCATTTGAAAAAAGATGATGTTATCCATATTCATAACCTGAATCTTGGTAAAAATCCTTTGTTCACATTGGCTATTTCCGAATTTGCATACAGAGGATTTAACATACTGAACCATGCACATGACTTTGCTGAAGACCGGCCGGTTAACTGGCAATTTTTGGCGTCTGTTATCGGAAAAACATTTAAAAAAGAGTTGCCACGGATATTGTATCCCGATTTACCAAATTTTTTATATGCAACGCTTAACTCATTCGATAAAAGAAGGTTATTGAATTATGGCATTCAGGAGAAAAAAATATTTCTATTACCTAATCCGGTAAGTTTAAGTCACCCTGCAAAAGATGTTCCTGCTGCTGAGCTTAAGAAAAAGATCTGCCTGCAACTGAATCTTGATCCGGAGAAAAAGCTTGTGACTTATCCGGTACGAGTAATTCGCAGGAAGAATATAGGTGAATATATTTTGTTGGCCATGCTGCTATCAGATACTGCAAACTGGCTTGTTACGCAACCGCCCAAAAATCCGATTGAAATTATACCTTATAATCGATGGAAAAATTTCTGTAAAAAAGAAAAAATCGACGTAGTTTTTGAAGCAGGGATGAAAGTTGATTTTGAAGAGTTGATTCAGGCCAGTGATTGTTGTGTTACCACAAGTATAAAAGAAGGTTTTGGGATGGTTTATCTTGAACCGTGGCTGTTTAATACCCCTGTTGTTGGCCGTGATCTGCCACAAATTACTGAAGACATTAAAAATTCAGGCATCGAATTTCCTTTGTTGTATGAGACTTTCAGGATTCCTTTTCAAAACAGGATTGTCGATTTTTCTTCATTATCGGAAAGTGAACAACAAGCAGTTATTGTAAACATTATAGAAGATAAAACTGCAAGAAATGCAGTATTGACAGAAAATTCATTTATCAGAAAATTACTAAATTTCAATCCTGGGAACACAATTGAAAAAAACAGATCTACAATTATTACTGAATATTCTCTGCTGAACTATGCGAAACGACTCGAAAAAATATATCAGAAATTTACTGGATAACCTTGATCCGCTTATTCCAATTCCAACAGGGGTGAAACCCAGATTTAAACGGGATGAAAGTATTAAAGCTGTCGTTTTTGACATATATGGGACTTTGCTGGTTTCATCTTCGGGTGATGTTGATCAGGCAGAAATTTCAGATAAAAACCTTGAATGGGCACTTCATGCATCGGGCATTAAAATTGTTGACGGCGACCGGGAAACATTGGATTATATATTGAATGATTTTAATAGCACCATTAAGGTTTGTCATGATGCAGGAAGAATGAATAATTTGCCTTACCCTGAAATTGACATTCTAAGCATTTGGAGAATTGTGCTGATTCACGCTAAGCGCAAGGGATTGATCGCCATAGAAAAGGATGCTGATATAGCATTGATGACATGTGTTTTTGAATTTTTAAGCAATAAGGTCTCAATTATGCCGGGCCTGAAAGAAACCATTTCTTCACTAAGGGCGAGAAGAATACCCCTTGGGATTGTCTCCAATGCTCAATTTTATACGCCTGTACTGATGAATTATTTTTTGCACAATAAGATTTCACTTAAGGAAAGAATCAAGGGATTTGATAAAGAACTTACGGTTTTTTCGTATAAATTCGGGAAAGGAAAACCTGATCAGACGCTTTTTAATGAACTTATACCTACTTTAAAATGGAAGTATGGTATCATTCCTTCTGAAGTGCTTTTTATTGGCAACGATATGTTGAAGGATATTTATGCAAGCAATCGGGTTGGATTTAAAACAGTTCTTTTTGCAGGAGATAAAAGATCATTGCGAATGCATGAAAATGATATCCGGACAAAATCTTTAAAACCTGATTATGTTATTACTCACCTGGAACAGATATTAAAAATAATATAAGATGAATATTTCACATTTGAATGTTGGCATAATTCATTCTCTGATCGGGAAAAATGACGGAGTCTCAATTGTAATTGACCAGACAGTCCACGCTATGGTTAATGACATGGGAATAGAGTTGGGGAGTATTTTCTTCCTTGCCGCACATACTTCGCCAAGATTCAATGCTGAAACAAACGATATTTTCTGGCATAAGAACGATATTCATAAAACCATACTTAAATATTTTAGTAAGAAACCTCCGGAAGGTTTTGATGAGTTGATTCATGAAAAGGCTTGTTATGCAAAAGACATTATTAAACAATTTGTAAGGAAAAATAACATTGACCTGATCATCGCGCACAACACTTCTCATCCTTATAATTTTATTACCGCTGTCGGATTGGGTTACTTTATCGAAGAACTCAGAGATCAGGGTATTATATGGCCGAAAGTGATGGTTTGGTGGCATGACTCTTACGTTGAACGTTCGCAGTTCAGTAACCCGAATCCCGTGATAAAAAAATACCTGAAATACTTACCGGGTGTTGAAATTGATGGTATAGCCTTCATAAATAAAACACAACCTGAGTTGGCCCGAAAGTTGTACAAGTCATTAAATTATAATAACGTAGAAAAATTCTTTACCAATCGTACCATCGTGGTGCCCAACACAAGCAGTATTGATTGGGACTGGGAAAATAAAAACTGGGAAGATGGTGAATTGATAGCTCCACCACTCGATAATTACAACGACACCTTTTTAAGGGATATTGCATTAATCAAAGAAATTGAAAAGAGAGATTTCACGATTGAAGATACGATCATTTTACTTCAACATACCAGAATAGTACCAAGAAAAAAAATTGAAGTTGCACTTGATTTTGCGATTCGGCTTGAAAAAAAATTTCAGATGAGCGGTCTCCGAAAATGTGTTGCGTTGCTTATTAGCGGGCACTCAGGAGATGAACAGTTTGAATATAAGAAGATACTTGGTGAGTATTATAAAAAATTAATAAAGGCAAACCCTGAATCGAAACTGGTATTGATATTTGGTGAAGATCGTATTCTCTCTCATCGCGACATTATTGTTGATAAAAAGTATTATAATTTTTATGAAGTGCCGGCTATTGTTTCTCAATACGGTGGCATAGGAACATACTTCAGTGAGGTGGAAGGTTTTGGGAACAATTTACTGGAAATGGTTTCTTTTGGTTTGCCGGTTGTCATCAACAAATACGATGTTTTTCGATCAGATATAGAGCATCTGGGATTTCACTTTCCTGCAATTGAGAAGTGTATTCTTACAGATGATCTGATTGAGAGCGCATTTAAAATACTTACGAATTATCACACCAGAAATGAGATTGTGCTTCATAACCTGAAAGTACTGCAACAGAAACTGGATCATAAGATCATTGCTGAATTATTAAAACCACTTATTATTAAAATGTTTACTAGAATCCTTAACTTGGACTAAATGAATGTTTAACAATATAAATTCAACTCATGGGTGATTTTTATCAAAACGGACTCGTCACAACACTTCATAATTTTAGGGAAAGGCCCTATGAAGAATTAGAAAAGAAATTGATTTCCTTTTCAAAGAAAAGACCAATGTCATTAATTCTTCCATGTTTATATTCTGAACTAGCCGGCCCGGCGCTTAAACTTATCATTGACGAACTTGTAAAAATACCCTACCTGGAAGAAATTATTATTGGACTTGATAAAGCAAATAAGGAAGAATTTGAACATGCGAAAAAATATTTTAATCGCCTACCTCAGCATTACCGGATATTATGGAATGATGGTCCCAGGTTAAGAGCATTGGATAAATTGCTTATTGATATGGCTATTGCCCCTCGTGAGATGGGAAAGGGAAGAAATGCATGGTATTGTTTCGGTTATTTCAATGCTTCAGGACGATCTGAAGCTGTAGCACTTCACGATTGCGATATTGTTACCTATAGCAGAGATATGCTGGGAAGGCTTTTTTATCCGGTAGTTGACCCAAATTTTAACTATAAGTTTTGTAAGGGATATTATTACCGGTCGGACAATATTAAATTAAACGGGCGGGTCGCCCGATTACTTGTAACTCCCTTACTTCGTACATTGAAACGATTTTTGGGGAATGATGATTTTCTGGAATACCTTGATAGTTTCAGGTATCCGCTTGCCGGAGAATTTTCCATGCGGGCAGATGTAACCAAAACAATTCGTATTCCAAGTGACTGGAGCCTGGAAATAGGGATCTTATCTGAAGCAATGAGAAACAATGCTATCGGGCGCATCTGTCAGGTGGAAATAGCCGACAGGTATGATCATAAACACCAGGAATTATCAGAAGATGATCCGAATGCAGGACTCTCGAAAATGAGTACGGAAATATCCAGAGCTATATTCTCCAAACTGGCCACGAACGGAATTGTATTCTCACGCGGATTGATAAGGTCTATTAAAGCTTCCTACTATAGAACAGCACTTGACTTCCTGGATCAGTATTATGCAGATGCTGTATTGAATGGATTAACCCTCGACAGGCATATTGAGGAACAGGCTATTGATCTGTTTGCCACAAATGTTTACCGGGCAGGAGAAATGTTTCTTGATAATCCGATGCAGGTACCTACAATCCCAAGTTTGAAAAGAGTAATAAGTGCTATTCCTGACTTCTATTTAAAACTGAGAGAGGCAGTTGAGATGGATAATGCATAAAGTATATTCTTTTTGAATGGTTATGCTTCTCGTATCATTTGAATTCAAAGTCTGTTATTTTTAATCATCATGGATCAATTGAAATTTGCTGGTATATTGAGAGAAAGGTTAAATTTTATCTATGGAGAAACTAAGGTTTCGGGGGAATTTTTGTCTGCTCTGCTAAATTCAATTGAAAATCTTAAAACAAATACAGGAAGAAACCTTGATAAATGGAGCGAAAAAGATATTATCCTGATTACTTACGGGGATAGTATTAAAAGAGCAAATGAAAGTCCGCTTAAAACTCTCAGAAATTTTCTAATCAAGTATTTGAAAGACTCAATAAGTTGTGTTCATATACTTCCTTTCTTCCCATATAGTTCTGATGATGGTTTTTCAGTAATTGACTACCGGAAAGTACATCCTGATTTGGGAAATTGGAATGATATTGAAATGATCTCAGGAGATTATTCATTAATGACAGACCTGGTAATCAATCATATTTCAAAAGAAAGCAAATGGTTCCGAAATTTCCTGGAAGGAAAATCACCGGGAGATAATTTTTTCATTGAAGTAGATCCGGATTCTGATTTGTCAAAAGTTGTACGTCCCCGAAGTTTGCCTTTACTGACAGCTTTTGATACCAGGAAAGGGAGAAAATATGTCTGGACCACTTTCAGTAATGATCAGATTGATATGAATTTTGCAAACCAGGAGGTGCTTTTTGAAATGCTAAAAGTACTTCTGTTTTATTTTAAAAGGGGAGCAAAAATCATCAGACTTGATGCGATAGCCTTTCTTTGGAAAGAAATAGGGACCTCCTGCCTTCATTTACCTCAAACACATGAAGTAGTGAAATTAATACGTGATATAGGGGAGTATATTGATCCCGGGATTATCATTATTACCGAGACCAATGTTCCGAACAGGGAAAATATCAGCTATTTTGGGAAAGGGGATGAGGCACATATGGTGTATCAGTTTAGTTTACCGTCTTTGCTGTTGCATGCATTCTTTACAGCTGATTCCAGATATTTGAATACTTGGGCCAATAGTATATCAGACATTCCTGATGGATGCACTTTCTTTAATTTCACAGCTTCACATGATGGAATAGGAGTGAGACCATTGGAAGGCATATTACCCCAAAATGAGATTGCAGAACTGATTAGGGCAATGAAATCTTTTGGGGGAGATGTGAGTACAAAAAGAAACAGCGATGGAAGTGATAGTCCCTATGAAATGAACATTACCTATTTTGATGCACTAAGGTATACTTCTCTCGGGAAAGATCATTATCAGGTTGAGCGATTTATCTGTTCTCAGACAATTATGATGTCCTTCAAAGGAATTCCGGCTTTTTATATTCATAGTCTGCTGGGCACACATAATTTTACTGAAGGAGTAAGAATAACCGGTATGAAGCGCACAATAAACAGGAGGAAATGGAATGCAGATGAACTCTATCGGCTTCTTTCCGATGAAAATGAACACTCAGAAATTTTAAAGGAACTAAAAAGGAGAATTGATATCAGAAAACAAATACCTGCTTTTCATCCCGATTGCAAGCAGAAAATTCTGCATATGAATAAAAATACATTTGCACTTTTGCGCGGAGATGAAGGCGATTTATTAATCCTTGCAAATATCTCACCTTCTTCTATACTTATCGATTCGGAGAATTTATCGTTTGCAAAAGGCAAAGATCTAATAACAAATAAAACAGTTGGACAGGATAGAATAGCTCTGAATCCCTATCAGGTGATGTGGATAGAAAAAAAAGAGGCTGTCAAAAACTGACAGCCTCCTGAGTTTTATATCTCAGGTATCTAAACCGACATATCAATAAGCGCTTTGCTCAAAACAAGATTCTGCTGCTTTGCTCTGGGTTCATTAATTCTGAACTTCAGTTTGTTATCCTGGATCACAAATTCTATGGTTGATCCCACAGCATTCATTCCTTCTTTTTCGCTTACCACCAAACAAGGGTTATTACCCAGTGTGTTTTTCAGTTCAGAAATCTTGTTACTATTATTATAAGGAACGAATATTAACTGGCAATTTACAGATTCATTCAACGAATTGATTCTTTTAACAACAATTGATTTTGTTCCTACCATTCTGCCTTTTGTAAAGGTTACCAGCTGATCGTATGTCTGACTGTCACCATAAACCCCTATCACAAAAACTTTTGCTGTATTACTTTCCGGCCATTTAATATGGCGAAGAAAGTTATAAATAAACATAGCCTCGGCACTGGATATATTTTCTGATGCTTTTACACCCAAACTCATTACAAAAAGTAATGCGATCAGTAAAGTTTTAAATCTCATAGTATTCAATTTTATTATATGTTTTCTCCACATCACTCCAGGAAAGCAATCATTCCCTATTTATAGTATTAAGTACCTTACTATACGGGCAAATAATAAAAAGGTTACTTATAGTCAAATAGAATATAACTTTATAATTGGTGTTTTATTGAGATTCATATCAGAATGTTGATTAATGAAAGACAATTGCATGGCGTTCATCAAAAAGGTGAGATCATCCTAAAAAAGTCTGAAGCAAAATTAAATTTATTGTTAGGGATAAATTTAGCTTTTCATTATTTGAGGCCAATTTTCATTAGATAGACAGTCAAATAATTAATACTTCTTAATGGCTTGTATTTTTTTAATACATTTATATTCTATGAGAATTCTGATCGCTCCCGATTCGTTTAAGGATAGTCTTTCTGCTCTGGAAGTTGCAGAATCTGTTAAAAAGGGAATTTTACTGGAAATCCCTGATGCGGAAATCCGACTGTTACCCATGGCCGATGGAGGTGAAGGGACTGTCAGTTCGCTGGTAGATGCTACAAAAGGAAGAATAGTAGAGAAAGAAGTTACCGATCCCCTTGGCCGCCGGGTAAAATCCTCGTTTGGCATTTTGGGAGACGGCGAAACAGCAGTCATTGAAATGGCATCTGCTTCGGGCATTGAACTACTGAAAGAAACGGAAAGAGATCCATGGATAACAAGTACATACGGAACGGGAGAACTTATTGTTGAATCGCTTGGCAGGGGGTGCAAAAAAATAATTATAGGTGTTGGCGGAAGTGCTACGAACGATGGTGGTGTTGGAATGGCTAAGGCCCTGGGAATACGGTTTTTGGATAAGGATGGGAATGAAACAGGAAACGGGGGAGGAGACTTAGGAGATATAGCTGAAATTGATATATCAGGGATTGATAAACGAATCCACACAACTCATATTTTGGTTGCATGCGATGTAAACAATCTTTTAACAGGTCCTGACGGAGCTTCATACATTTATGCTCCCCAAAAAGGAGCCGACTCTGAAATGGTGAAAAAGCTGGATGAGAATCTTGCTTATTTAGGCTGGCTCATTAAAGAGAAATTGAATATTGATATAAGAGACAGACCGGGTTCAGGAGCAGCAGGCGGGTTGGCAGGAGGTTTGATGGCATTTGCCGGGGCAAAACTTAAGCCGGGATTTCAGATTGTACGTGAAATTGCAAATCTTGATGAGCATGTAAAATGGGCTGATCTGGTAATTACGGGGGAAGGGAAAATCGATGATCAGACTCAATATGGAAAAACTCCTATGGGAGTTGCAGGAGTTGCAAAACTGTACCGGAAACCGGTTATAGCATTGGCGGGAACACTGGGCGAGGGATATGAAGAATTATATCATCTTGGTTTTGATGCTATACTTTCAATACTTGACAAACCAATATCGCTCCGGGAAGCCCTTATTATTGCCCCGGAATTGTTGGTACGGTGTGCCCGAAATGCAATACGACTTATTAATATGTAGTAGAAACCTGTCTGAAATGCTGTAAATGCCAACTATTATTTATTAACAATTTAATAATCATTTTTTCTGATAAATGCCGATATCGGATCCATTGTATATTGTCACATGCAACTGTTATGAACCGTTGTTATAATAGAGCATAATTCAATTCGATGATATATATCATCGAATTCATTAATTTAAGTATCACAATCTCTTATTATCTTAATACTACTAACTCATGTAAAAAATTCAATTTGATGAAAACGTTAAAATCAAAATTTGTCATTATTATTTTTCTTGGCTCTGCTTTATTAACCAAAGCTCAGGAATTTAAGGAATTGGAGGGATATGTTACTGACAACTCCGGCAATCCCATTGTTGGAGTTACGGTTAATCCAAAAGGGACAGATCTTTCTGCTACAACCGATGAAAAGGGGTATTACAAACTTCAATCGGTGCCCGATTCTGTTTTAACGCTTATTTTTAATTATCCTGATATGGAGGCTGCGAGTGCATCCATTGGATTGTACAACAGGATTGATGTTCAGATGAGCGAAACAGGATCTGTTGATTTACTGGAAATATCACTTGAAGACTTGTTAAACATGGATGTGACCACTGTTTCTAAATCAGCGGAGAAATTGTATGATGCACCCGGTGTTATTTCTGTGATTACGCAAAATGAACTTTTACGGTTCGGAGGTGTAACGCTAAAAGATGTTCTTGAACGCGTTCCCGGTTTAATTGGGTCAACGGTATACATGACTGACCGGAGCACGATTGCTCCAAGAGGAGATCAAATACAGCCTTCATCGAGTCATGTATTGCTGTTATTGAATGGACGACCGGTTCGCGAGGCTCTTGAAGGGGGTATTAAAAGCGAGATGTATGAGGCGTTTCCAGTTAATATTATTGAAAAAATTGAAGTGATCAGAGGACCCGGTTCGGTATTGTACGGTTCCAATGCATTTTCAGCGGTCATTAACGTAATTACCAAAGAACCTGATGAAAACCATTTCAGTATAACTGGCCTGGGAGGAATACCGGGAGACTATGGGGCTTCGGGAGAAGCTATGTTTAGCGCAGGCGATTTTGGATTCACAATAGCCGGTAAATATATGAAAAGACAGGACTGGGAAACTGACTGGGAATACCCTGATCCTGCAGCTCCTACAGGGGCAACAACAATTGGAGTTACAATGCCTAATGAAGGATTGGGAACCTATCTGGGGATGAATTACAAGAATATACACTTAATGGCTTCGTATGATCAATGGGAAAACTATTATTTTATTACAGATTATGCCTTTATTTTCCCGGCACATGGTGATGCACTTTGGAAAAAGGGTTTTGCAGATCTGGGATACGATCTCAAGGTTCATGATAACTGGGATATGGATTTTAACGTTACCTATACACGATCCACATTTAAAGTTTCATCCTGGCCGGATGTTAGCAGGGATTCATACGAAGTTCTGGGTGAATGGACAAATTTTATAAGGCCTTTAAAAAATATGAATATAATTTTCGGTGGATTGTACGATTATATACAAGGCGAAGAGCTTATGAAGACTGAAGCAGGAGAAATACCCATAAACGATAATCACAGATATAGTTTTGGAATTTATACTCAAGTGGATTATAAACTATTCAACAGCCTGAAACTCATTGGCGGATTGCAGGCAAACAAAGTAGAAGAATTAGACCTGGATGTTGTGCCTCGTGGTGGTATTATATGGAATCCGATTAAACGAATAAGTGTTAAAGCCCTTTATAGTCAAGCGTTCAGAGCACCAAGTATTAATGAATTCGGATTACAGCATCCTGCCCTTTTGGGAAATCCCGATTTAAAACCAGAAAAGGTGAATACAATCGATATAGGAGTAAATTACCAGGGTGAGAATTTTCAGGCTGGAATAAATTACTTTTATAGCAAGATGGTTGATGTTATTATTCAGGACAGATCAGATACAATCCCCTTTTATAACAACATCGGGGAAATTGAATTTCAGGGTGTGGAATTGGAAGGCAAATATTACATCAGCAGGGAGTTCTTTTTTACTGGTTCAATACTTTATCAAAAAAACAAGGACAAAGAGGGGAATGAAAATGCCTCACCAATTTCAAACATGGGAGTTAAAGCAGGGTTTAGTTACATGTCAGAGAATGGAATAACTGCCAGTATATTCAATATTTATCAGGGCAGTCTTGATGACTCTTATGATACAGAATTAAATCCTTCTCCCGGAGCTTATAACCTGTTAAATGCATATTTAAACTTTGATCTTATGAATTTGTTTAATGTTGGCATTAAGCAGGAAATCTCATTTTTTATTCAAGCCAATAACCTGTTGAATCAGGAGATCTGGTTACCGGCCTGGGGCTTGATGCCGGGGAGTTCAATACCAACAAACAGGGGAATAGCATTGTATTTAGGACTTAAGGTATCATTCCTGTAAAAAATCAGGTTCTTTAAATTAGTATACAATCAGGAAGGATTAACTATAAAGGGCATTTCCTTAGGTGAAATGCCCTTTATAATTTTAGGTATAATTAATGTATTGCAGCAATGGGAGTGGATTATTATCTATATGCTTTAATTGCGACGACCGAGTAACATCAGTAAGAAATAAAGAAACGTTGCCAAGGAAGCAATAGCGGCAACAACATAAGTATAGGCTGCCCATTTTAATGCATCTTTTGCTTCTGAATGGTTGCTGCAGTTTGTAACTCCGCTGTTACCCAGCCATCCCAGTGCGCGTTTGCTGGCGTCAATCTCGACAGGCAGTGTTACAAAAGCAAAAAGAGTGAAAATACCATAACAGATCACAAAGATCATAAGGGCCAGATCAACAGGCAAAATGCTGCCAAAGAAAATGGCTCCGAAGAACATCAATCCGAAAACAATATTAAGGATCTGGGCACTGACATTTTGAATGGGTACAAGGACCGATCTGAGTTGAAGCATGGAATATGCATTGGCATGCTGAACAGCATGACCGCATTCATGAGCAGCAACTGCTGCTGCTGATACATTTTGGCCGTAATATACATTTTTGCTTAACGCTACTGTTTTTGTCGCCGGATTGTAGTGATCAGATAATTGTCCTGAAGTGGGAATTACTCTTACATCATAGATTCCATTGTCATGAAGCATTTTTTCCGCCACATCTTTACCACTCATACCTCTGCTTATAGGTATTTTTGAATACTTTTTAAAACGTGATTTCAGCTGATTTCCAACGATCATGCTTACGATGGCAAATGCAGCAAATATGAGTATATATCCTGTTCCTATCATAATTTTAAAATTATCTCCTCAAAAGATATAACAAATTGCTTACCAAATTGATTATAGAAGGATTTCGCGTCATTTTGACAGCCGGTATTTTTTATCCGGAGAAGTTTGTACTATTTCTTATTTTTTTACCACAGAAAATTCAATCAGGATCCCCACAAATCAAAGGAAAACTTTTGGATAAACAAAATCTTATGTATATTTGCACCCACCTAAAAACAAGCACCTTTTTTAGATATATTGCGGGGTGGAGCAGTTGGTAGCTCGTTGGGCTCATAACCCAAAGGTCACAGGTTCAAGTCCTGTCCCCGCTACAAAGAATACCGGGCTTTTTATGAAGTCCGGTATTACTTTTTCAGAAACTGGTAAAACATAGCTAAAACATTTTGTTGGAATCCTCATTCTGTATGCTTTAGAAATAAATAATTCTATTCATTGAAATGTTTCCTAAAATCAATATATTCATTTACTTTACATGTAGTAAGGATATTGTCTTGAATAAATTGTTTTAACTCATCGGGTATCATTACACTCTCATCGGTATCGTATAAAACCAATTGTCTGAATTCCACAATATTAAAAAGCACATTGATTAATTTAAAAGTTTCTTCTTCTTTAGATTCATCCATAACCAGCTTGGAAAATTTATAAACCAGTTTTAGAAATCGGCTGAGTGGGATTTTTTTGGTTTCTTCAGGCGTTATGAGAGTTAAAGTTACCTTGTTGTTAAAAAAATCTTCCATTTCAGCCATCATTTCAAAAATTTGAAGCATAAAGTAATGCTGGTTTTTTAATAGCATTACCGATAGTTTGTTGTTTATCCTTTCTTTATCCAACTTTTCCCTAAGCTCCTTCACCTGCTCACTTTCTTCAATATCGAGAAAATAAGTTAAGGGAAGATCTGTTACTTCAGCCAGCTTTATGAGGGTCATAACTTTAGTATCTGAAGATTTGTACAATTTATAAATGTTGGCCTCAGAAATTGCCATTTCATTGGCAATTTCTTTGCGGGATTTGCCCGACTGCTTGATGGCAGCCTTGATTTTATCACCTAAACTAAACTCTTTTTCTGTCATATATTTTAAAACTATAGAATATTATAGTAAATATATAATAAAATTATATCTTACTATATATAAATTACATAATTTTGATAAAAATTCCATTCTATGGATCGAATCATTGTCATAAATGAGAAGAATCTGAATGAACTCAAAACAGAAATTGCAGAGGCTGTTATAGAGGGTATGAAATCTTTGAATGGTGTTATTAACTACAACCATTCGAATCCAGAATGGGTTAATGATGCCGAAGCAAAAGAGATACTGGGCTATCGCTCTAAAACCAAGATGCAGGAGCTTAGAAATTCCAGGGCTATTGTCTATTCAAAATTTGGGAGAAAAATAAAATACCACAGACAATCCTTAATCGATTATATTGAAAAAAATAAAAAAACAAAATGGAATCATTATGGGATTTGAAAAAGAATATGAAAAAAAATGCCCGTATTGTGAGCTGACTTTTCTGGCGAATCACCTTAACAGGGTATACTGCTCAGAGAAATGTAAAAGACGTATGTTTCGAAAAAGAAAACAAGAAAAAAACAGAGCGAATAGAAATGAAATGAATGTGTTTAAAAAAAATAATGACTTGCTGAAGAGTTATATTAAAAGAAACATTGTAAAAGTCAATGAAAGTGAACTGGTTGAAGCCGGTTTTAATGAGGATTATTATGTTAAAAAGTTCCTATATAATAAAAAATTATTGATTCTATATTATGATGTTTACCTGGAATCATCTACTGATAATCAATATTTAATTCATCAATACTAAAGATATGTATTACCACACAACATCGGCTTTTGAGAGACCTGAAGTAATGCCTGAACAGATAGTTCAAACTGATCAAGGAAATGAGAGTAAGAGAATTTGGATTCTTGTTTTTCTTGTGGCCGGAGCACTATTAGCTGCGGGTATTCTTATAGGAAATGCGATAGGAAGCGACAATCATCCATTAGAAAACAAAGAATCCAATAGATATTAAGTTACTTGCATTTTATTGTTTTTCTCCTTCTTCGTTGGACGAATATTTTATATTTAACTTGTTTTAAAATAGTTATTAAAAAGCTTTCTTTAACACATACTGAGTATTTTCAGATTCTCAATTAAGCCATATTTTCCAAAATCTGTTTATGAAATCTTGCAACAATATTGTTGTTACAAGATTCTTTAATAAAATCTTTAATTCTCCTTCACCTTATTTCACTCATCATTACAAGCTAGTCTTTTAGAATGGAATACTATACATACCTTATTTTTCAATCATACCCTTTGGTGTATGATAAAACTGAAGGTACTATTACATTTTTATTTAAACCTAATAACCTGAAAGTTGCCCATATCATCACTTATTATTATACCCTCCCCATTTGGATACATATTTTTGCATTTTTTTGTCATTGTAGTGATTAGCTTATCCGGACTATTACTCCAAACAATTTTAAGCGTGATAGTACCAAGGTAATCATATTCTTTAACTGGTTCACAAAAATGAAAAATATAAATGCCATCTACTCGATCTACTTCTGCATAACTTATATTTTGATTGTCTGTTACAGAAAAAGAACTTAATAAAAGACCTACAAGCAAAACGACTAATAAAACAAATTGAAGCTTTTTCATATCTATTATGTTTTTATAGCTCCAGTTCCAAAAACTATTGATTCATATAAAAGAAAAGCGTGGAACTGAAACCTATTACACCTTAGGTTCTGGTGAACCCTGACCGCGAATAAGCTCAGCCCACGCCATAGCGTGGACGTATCACTTATTACTCTCGCGGTCAATTTAAATTTACCAGATTTAAGGTGCGAGAATAAGTTTACGCCTTTCAATATTTTACGTATTACAAATTTAAGAAACATATTGTTATAATAATATTTATTTGGGTTTTAGAGATTGTTATGTAATGTTCAATATTTAGGTTGTATTGAATTTTGATGAAAGATTCAAATACATAATCACTCTTCCAATTGCTGAATGTAGAGACGAATGCCAGAATTAATTTAGCAGATGATTTGAGGTATTTTTGAAAAGGATATATCAACTAAAAGAGAGCCTCATGACTCCTGGAGTATTTATTCCGATAATAGATAGTCATGGAACAGATTGGATAATTATTACAATAGCTACATATAGGGATTGTTTTCAAAGTATTTATGGAATATCAGCTACATGTTATTATGTAGTCGTGATTGCCGGATTGATTACCACTGTATTAAATTGCCGCTCGGCCAGCATCAAAGCTTTTTTAGCACTTTCACAGCTTTATCAATGGCCACACGGCAAAACGTATATTGGTTCACGTGCCGTCAGATTTTTATTTAGCTTAAGTGATTGTAAATATGGCATTTACACCTAATCGCAAGAGTATACGCAAATTCCAGTTCATGTTATTCACTCAGTTCGCAATACACTTGCTATCTTTCAGTAAAACATCTTTTCCTGTTCTTTTTCCTTGATGAAAAAGAACCAAAAAATCAAAGCAGACAAGAAATTTGGATAAAACTACGGCTCGGTTCTTCATGCGCATTTAAACTCGCAACGCGATAGCGTTGCTCAGACAAAAATGCTTCTCAGACCACCGCAACGAACCTTCACCTTGTTTTGGTGCCAAATTTCTTGTAGGCCTGTCTATTGTATTAAACCAAAAATTCAAGAAACCGGGTTTGTCCTGGTTCGCGAACACTATTAAAAAATAAACAAATGTGTGAGTAACAAATAGTGCTTCAACCCGCATTTGGTGTTGTTCACGGCTTCAGCATTACGGCTGCTCCGGCCTAAACACCAATTTTCGCCCTCACCGGCCCGCTATTTCTTCTAGCCCACGCGCAATATTTGAGGAGATAATTTTGCAACCAAGTTTCACAAAATTTGTATTTTGCTGGAAATCCTATATTATTATATAATCCCAGCAAACAATTATACACTTATTTCAAGCAGTATTTATTCAATGAAGGCTATATTAGTCATTGAATTAAAAACAAAGAAATCTGGCATTTCACCTTCAAAATCATCCTTATCATTTAACCATAACTGTCTCATTCCACTAAATAATTCCTTATCTAGAGTATGGGTGGCATTTGGGTTATGAAATATAGAAACACTTTCTTTCCACTCTTCAATTATTTCTCCAGCTTTAACGATACAGTCAAAAGGCTTTCCTGTAGATTTAGGATTGGAGTCATTTGCAATACCAGACCTAGCTATTATTATTTCATCTTTCACATTACCTTTTTGAAAACCCATCCTATTAAACTTGTGTAAATCGCAATTATTTGTAAATATAACCGCACTGATGTTTTCAACATTATTTTGATTAAAAAAATTTGATGGAATTTTTTTGGATTTATGTTGATGTTCTTCCACTTTTTTAACTTCCTTCAATTCGAGTCCACTCTCATTTAGTTCAGTTTTATATGAAATTCCATATAGGTATTCAATTATTTTGCATCAGGTAAGAAATTTGCTAAATAATTATGGAATGGAGTAATAGCTAATACTAAAGGCATACCTTTAACCCAATCAAGCTCCCAATATTTTTTATTTAACTTTGAGAATAAAACACTTCCCATACGAATGATATAGTAGTCAATTAAATCGTTTTGTATCTCAATATCATTTAATTCTAAAGCTTCCTTAATAAATTTTTCTGAATATTTATCATCAGATTTTTCATTGGAAATGCTGGCTTCTACAAAAATATCTGTTTCTTTTTTTTTAAATGGAAATCTGGTCTATCAAAGTCATTTAGAATTTCAAAATCAATTTCTTTAAATAGCATAAATAAGAACAACTCCCATAATCTCGAATCGAAGCCTTCTGTTTGAAATTGCTGAATAAAATTCCCGTCCTTATCTTCATATTCTGATGCAATTTCTTCAAGAATTTCTCTTGCAGGTTTAAATCCTTTGGATTCACATAGTAAAAGGAACTTTTTATCTAGTTTTTCTTTTGGCTCAATATGTTTGAATATATTCTGCATAGTAGTACTTATTTATTATTATTTGTAATCAGAGCATCTATAATTCATTTATTTTAATTATTTCCAAATTATCAATAAAGGAATCTAACTTTTTCGTTTTTATTAATGAATCAAAGTATTGTTTTTCAGTTATAAGCACATCAACATATGGTGCAGTCACTCCTATCAGAATATCAAATAAATCAGATAATTGTGGATTTCTATTATCTGCATAAAACTTATAAAAAACTGAATAGGACATAATCTTAAATGAAGGAAACTTATCAATAAAAATATTTTCAATACTTAATTTATTCTGATTAATAAAATCGGAGTTATGCATTCTAATCTGTTGAAAGGATGCAAATTTTACAAAATATTCGATCTCCTTCTTTGTGTATTTTAAACCTTTTGATTTGAAATTTTCTTTAAGACTCAGTATACCATTCAAAATTCTATATTTATCTTTTTCCCATTTATCAAATACAGCGACAAGTTTTTCATGTTTTAATAAACTTTTAAGATCATTTGGAGATATAAATTTGCCAGTTTCTGTTCTAATATCAAATGGAGAAAACAAAACACCAATAATTTTCTGATTTATATAATAATTGTCAATTTCTTCATCCCTTAAATGCTCATATCCTTTAAGAATAAATGAAGGCACAATGGAGAATATTTGACAAAACCTCTCTAATAAATATTTGCTTCTGCTTATCTCAAGTAAAGTAAAAGGAGAATAACATATAACATACTTATCAAAAGGAAATGAATTCATTAAAATTGTCAATTTTGAGTTCTCTTCCTTAAGAATATTGCTTAATGCATTTGTATCTAATTGTAAAAGTTTATATGAATTATCTCCGACTGTTATCATATTAACGGGTTTTGTCTATCGTTCAAGCAAAATAAACCTTAACGGCAAACGGATCATTTTTACATCAAGCTGCAAAATACTTTGAGTAAAAGGACTCAGACCACATAATACCTCTTCTATGGTTCATACTCTTTGTTGTGTATTGATTTAATTAAGGGAATGATATACTTCTGTAACCTGATTATTTTTTTTATTCTGAATCACTTAATTCGGGATGTTTCAATAAATAATGAGGTAAATCACTTATATAACTTTGTTTAATTCCTTTTCTTATTTGACTATAGTGATTTAAAGAAATGTATCCTATATAATCAAGTATTCCCTCACTAAATTTAAAAATTAATGATGATTTTGAAATAATATGATAATCATTACAATTAACATAAGTATAATCTTTTAATCCATTATTCTCATCTGGTTTAATATATACCAAACCAGTGAAATCTAAACCAGCATTTATGAAATATTCTTCTTTACCCTCTTTATTTGTGGTACACAAGACAAGATAATTATTATCGCCATCTATCGCTATTATTATAAAATAATGTGGGATTTCAGTTTCTATTAATTCAGGAGCAGTGAATTTATATACTGTGCCAATTTTTAACGTGGATTCTATAACATAATCTGGTGGTAAATCAACCATTATTTAGATAAATATGATTGAATTGAATTATGCGTATGATATACTATTTCCGATTTCTTACTATGTTCATTATTATGAACATATTTAACTTGATTTTTTGGAGCATTAAAAAAATCATCGATAATAATAGGATAACTATTTGGTAAAGATGTGTCATTTAATTCTTTTTCATAACGTAGCCATTCAGGAAAATTATGAGAAAAATCTTTCAATTGAAATTGATCCATCTCCCCATACTGTTCCCAAACATGTTCCATGACTTCAATATCAGATTTTGAAAAAAAGTTCGAAACAAACTCACTTTTTGCGATAATATTGAAGCCTTGTACATCAAAATAATTATCAATAGGTAACTTAGTCGCATCCATAGTAGTTGATGGGACTGGGCCATGTGGAAGCGCATTATAATTATCACGAAGAATTAACCGACCATACTTATTTAGATGAATTCTGTCAGCAAGCCATAAAATCTTCATGAGTTTAAGGCGATTAATTTTACCTCGAGTCGATTTTGAAGCGAAAAAAATAATGGAGTTCAATATTTTTTCTTCAATCAAGTTCATAATGTATCTAAATAATAATCTATATGATTGAAATATTCTAACTAAACTGTTTATGCTATTTTACTCTAATCTTTATACGATCAACAAAATTAAGAGTTACTATGTTCAGAATAACGCCGTAAATATACTCATTTGTATAAAATTACATAATTTTTAGAGAATCCGTGGATTTTATTAACAATTCATTTTAAGTAGCAGGGGTAACGCTGCTTTCTTTTGGACTTAATAATGCTTTACCTTGAAAATCTTATAATCCCCAAAAACAATAGGATTTTCTTCTTTTCGTACTAATGTCCAATAACTAAGGAATTCACTATCCTTCATAAATATTTGAGGAAATACAATGTTTTCGGCTTCAAATAACATCAATTTTGTTTATCAAAAGTTAATTTAATATTTTTGGTTTAAACAATAAAACCCCCAAAAATGAGTACAATATCTGCAAATGCTTTTATCGAAAGAATGAAGGCTGATCAAAATTTTGCTTCAAGGATAATTGAAGCCGATACTAAGAATGAAAGAAGATTAATAGCACAAGCCGAAGGTTTCATATTTACAGCTGAAGAGTTGAGTTCTGTGCTTGATAATTCTGATATAAATGACTCTTTTAACTTTACACAACACATAGCACGTGAAGCTTGTTCGCCGGAATCATGTTGTTCTTAATATTAACTTTGATTATTAATTCAATTTAAAAGAGAAATCAGAGATGGTTTTTCCGATTTAATAGAAGATGGATTTTGCTTGAAATTTGCTTTTTTTAGTCTATCATTTTCGTGAATATTTATTCTTACCATGTTTTTAGCCAAAAAGGCAAATACTTTCTTTTCCACACAGAAAAGATGACAATCATTAGCATCAGTAAAAATGAAGCTGGTTTGTTAATTCTTCCGTTTAAAAATCCCAATAGGTTGAAGAAAAAGGTTAAAGATCTTCTATTTAGTTTTTCTTTAATTAATAATAATGAAAGTATTAAAAAAATAAGATCCCCAAATGCATTACCAATAACTAACTTAGCTCTTTTTGTTACACAAAAATGCAATCTAAGTTGCATCTACTGTTATGGAAATAAAGGAAATTATGGAACCGGAGGTAATATGAGCAGTCAGATTGCATATAAATCCATTGATTGGTTAATTGAACAATCAAAAAATCAAAAAAAGCTAACTATTTCATTTTTTGGGGGAGAGCCATTACTAAACCTCAATTTGATAAAAAAGGTTATCGAATATTCATTAAAAAGAGGCGAAGAGGTAAACAAACACTTTGATTTTAATATAAATACTAACGCAACTATACTTGATAAAGAGACAATTGATTTATTTGTAAAGTATAAGTTCAAAGTGACAGTTAGTTTTGATGGTTCAGAAGAGATTCAAAATTATCAGCGACCTTTTAAAAATGGTAAAGGTACTTATAATGTAATATTACCAAAAATAAAGCAACTTATTCTATCCCTACCAAATACAAGTTGTAGAGCTGTATTACTTGAAAACACTAATCCTACCTTAATAGAAAACACATTACATAGTTTAGGTTTTAAGAAAATATTTATTTCATATAAATCGTTATCTCTCTTTGATAAAAAGGAAAAGAATCAATTAAAGGAACGAGATTTCAAACATTTGTATAAGAAAATAAAAATAGAAGCTATTGAGCTCACTACTGCTATTAAAGAGGGGGATATTAAAAAGTTAGAGAGATTGAAAGAATCAGGAATTATTTTTAGTCGATTTAATAAATTAATCACTCGTGAAAAGAAAATTTTTCCTTGTGGTGCTGGCAGATCATCAGTTGCTATATCATTTAAAGGTGAGATATTTTTATGCCATAGGTTTGTCGGAATCAAAGATTATAAAATAGGTAATATTTCAAATCAAAAACTTAATAGAAAAAAATATCAAATAAGTCCTTTAACGATAAATTATAATTGCAATAAATGTTATGCAAAATATTTTTGTGCTGGGGGGTGTTATCATGATAATTTAGGATATACAGGTTCATTGACAACACCAAGTAGTGATATGTGTAAATTAATGAAATATATGGTTACTCATTTATTAATTATATATAGTCAACTTGACGAAAATGATTTGAGTTATCTCAATATGAATAATATTATTGAAAGAAAGATTTGTCCATTCGATTTTTAAACTCTCACAACTTAGATAAAATTGAAATACTTTTAATAATATCAATATATTACAAATCAATTAGTATATCTGACTTTCCATTTAATCATAAAAATATTTACTACTTGTTAAATCGAAATAGTCAGGTAATTCTACTTTATATGTTTCAATGGATGGTTTCCTATGCCATGAATTGATATAATGTTCAATGAATTTTTTTGACTTTTCAAGTTTATTATTTGAATCTACACTACAGGCTAATAATATTTTGTCAGGGTATATTTTAGATGAAATCTCAATCAAATTGTTCAGACTTTTCTTATTCTTTTCTTTTATGAATTGAGTACTATCATGTTTTGCTTCACCGATATATACTCAAATTGAAATCGAAATTGTAATTATCCGGATATATCCGAATCTTTCCAGATTTTCATTGAAACTCAATTTTCCAAAACCTGTTTAAAAATATTACAACAGTATTATGACAGCAATATTCTGCAAATAATCGAAAATATTCGGAATTTTCTGAAGATTATTTATGGGTTTATTTTGGGTTTCATGATGTTTCGGTACGGTAAGGGATTCTTCATAGCTATTAATTATATCAAATTTTTATTAAATTAGTATAGAATTATTGGAAAGTTTGAGCGGATAACGCAGTTAGTAGTAGATTTGTTATTCTGTCTTCTGGGAAGTAGTTATTGTGCATTATGAACGGATAAATTATTATAATTCTGGCTTGATTTACATGAAGTAGAACACAGCTTCAGTCTTAATGAACAGTAGCTTAGATATAGATTGCGAAGTGTTTGAAGCGACTTTTTAATATGTCAAAATAGTGAACCCTAATCTATAACTTATTATAAACTCTACATTAAAATGGCAGACCTGGAAAGATACAGAAAGACTATTATCTCTGAACTTAAACGTACAGACAAAAAGAAGTACTGCTTTATTGGGGCAGGATTATCGACAATAAGCAATATCCCTAATTGGGATCAATTGATTAAGCATATGGGTAGGTATTTGGAGATGAATTCGAATGACGAATCATGTATTTCGCGATTTAAAATTGAGTTAGAAAGAAAAGATTATCCGAATGCTGCCGATGTATTTAAAAAATCCGCTTTAAGCTTTAAAGAGAAACAGGATTTTTTCAGACAGGAATTGATTGAAAACAAAGAGCCAAGACCTATACATCATGCCTTAGTGAAGCTTCCTTTCGACGGAATATTTACAACCAACTTTGACCATCTGATAGAGGATGCATATGCTTACGTATATGGGAAAAGTCTCGTGCCTTATACACCTTTTAATTGGAAGGATAACGATCTTTTTGAATTCCCTGACAACTTTTTTATAACAAAATTACATGGAGATATAAATGATTGGAGCGGTATCGTACTTGACCTCGATGCATATAAGCTTGGAGATTGGGTTGAAATGATCAGGAGAAAAATAGAGAATAGTATTATATTCATATTCGGAGTTGGAGGGTATGATTATTACATCAATGATTTTATACTAAGAAGTCCTAATAGTGCTAAGATATATCTTTTCATGTTAAAGGATTCTGGTCTTGAATTTCGAAGAAATTCTGCTGCTTTCAGTAGTCTGGAAATGAAAAAAAATATAAATCTCATTTACGACTTAAATAAAAATGAGATTGAGATCATGATATTGGGTTTGGGCTATATTTATGAATTCGATAACTTTATAGACTCTCCTTGGGGTGAGATGCCAATTTCGATATTTAAACTTGATTTCAGGGAAGCAACTCATAAGATTAGAGAATTCTTTTTTTCGTCAACAAGAATCGCAATCATTGGATCAAAACCCGGATTTGGGTTAAGTTCATTTATATCCCAATCGTTAAGGGATCGGGCAAGATCGAGAAATGTCTTAATATTTCGATTAGAGGGTAAGGAATACTTACCACTGGAAGCTTATGTATACCATATTGTGGGCAAATTGTTCTATATCGATAAGAATTCGTATTCGAGTTTTATCAGGATGCGCAGAAAGGCAGCCATGGGCTGGAATGAAGAAGATGAAGCTTCTGCTTTGGCTGAAGCAATCAATTCTTTAAATAGACCTGTGATTATTGCGATAGAACATATCGATCGAATTATTAAGAAGGTCACGAAGAAAGTAATTATCAATTTTGTAAATACTCTCCTATTAGGAACTTCTGAAGGAAATAACTTGAAATTAATATTTGCAATTTCCAATAAGAATAAATCTTATAAAATCAATACAGGATCTTTTAGTTCTCTGTATATTAATATTGATTCTATAAGCCCAGAAAGCTGTAAAATATTATGTGAGCAGAGACATGGTTTTGAAAGTGAAGTTGTTCAATCAATTCTTGATGTTAACAATACTGCTGATGTTAACACCATAACTTTAGCGACGTTTTTATTATTAAAGAGAAAACTAACTTTTAATAAAGCGATAAGGGATATAATCCTAAATTGTGATCATGATGAACTGTGTAAGAAACTCCTCACAAAACATAAAAATGATCGAAAGCTTATTGAAGTATTAAAAATATGTACCTTATTCAGAACTCCCAGAAATCTTGATGGTATTATTTATTGTTCGAGCATTAAAAGCAGAGATGTTTTAAAAGGTGTTTTCTCAAAATTAGTGGATTTAGGGTTACTCATGCCTAATCATTCTGGAGATAAATGGTCTATGTCGACAACCATTAGGAAATCTTTGTATAAGATTATAATTGAATCAAGTGAAAAAGATGAAATAAATGTGCTTTTAAGTAAAATAGGAGATTATTACAGGCATAAAATTAAGTTTTCCGAGGAATCGGATGATGAGGAGGATAAAATGATTCATCATGCTATCCCTGACATAGCAACTGCACTTTATTATTATAAAGAAGCAAATGATTTATCGAAATATTACAGTTTGATTATCTTAATAAAGGATCATCTAATTGATAATTATCATTACAATTTGATTGAAAAGTGGTTGGACGAAGCACCTCTAGAGGTAGATATTAATGATTATTTACTTAAATATGAAATTGTTTGTGTTAGAATGAAAATCAACTTAATTCGCAGTCTTCCAAAAAAATTTGAAAGCGAATTACAACGTGCAAAGAACCTTTTAATTGAAATTAAGAAAAGGAAACTTCAATTCCAGGATATTGAGACTGAATTTAAAAAGCTAGATTATAATGAAGGAATAATGTATACGTTACGCAGAAATTATCATGAGGCACTAAAAAAGTTCAATCAGGTAGCTGTTAAGCTAAATGAACTAAAGAGTAAATTCGATTATAAAATTCATTTAAGGATTGTTCAAACCTATCTTTCACTGGGGGAACTAAGGAAAGCTGAAACACGCTTGATCAGGTTGGATAAATTACTTAGGGACTTTTCTTGTCCAACATCGGAAAAAATACATCATTTTTCAATGATTAACCGACATTATGCTACATTGAATATTATTCGTCTACAACAGATGCGGTTGAATCATGATAGTAAGTACAACACAGAAAAAGTATTTAGATTGGCTTTGGAATTTAGTGATGCATGTATTCATTTTTCAACTAAATTACTGGATTATACAGGGATTGGTATAGGATTGCTTAAAAAAGGACAAGCTTACTATGCTAATGAACAATATGCAGAGGTTTGTGATTATGTATTAAAAGCAATCAATGAATTCGCAAGCTTTCCAAATAATAGATGGTGGATCATTGTGTGTCATGATTTTATTGCCAAATCTAAAGCTTATTTAAAAAATATTGAAGAGGCACAAAATCATCTTAAACTAGCCCGAACCATATGGGCCGATTCCTCAAAGGAAGATAATCTGCGAAAATGTGAGTTAGACTTTACTGAAGGATTGATTCATTATCAAAAAGGAGAACTCAATAGGGCATTTGCGTTATTTATGGAGAGTATAAATTTCAACCGTGATGAAAGCCCTTGTATTTATAAGACTCATTTGCATCGACTAATAGATGTTGCTGCAAAACTAGGAATGTATGAAAAAGTAAAAAGCCTTATTGATGAGTTTCAGGTTATATCTCAACCCGCTATGTAAACGTGAATATAATGTACACTAAAATTGGTATAGAAATCGCCGCTATATCCAGATATATCCGAATTTATATAGATTTTCATTGAAACTTATTTCCCCAAACCTGTTTAAAAAGTATTTCAACAATATTATGGCTACAATATTCCGCATATATTCGAATATTTTCGGATATTTTCAAACTGATTGCTGGGAAAAAACACCATGTTATTGTTAAATGTTTTTTTTCCTGGTTTTCAATAACTCAGTTTTTTATTTATATATTCCTTGATTCCAACAAGATAATTTCGTGGATCTTTTAAAAAATCATAACAATCCTTGTCTTTATTATCGTCCCTTTTTTGAATAAAACTGCAAGAGAGCTAATTCTATGTTTAACGACTTTCAATTTGTTACATAAGTAAACGGATTTATTATCCCGCATAAACAGAATTATAGCTCAATATACTTTCAAAAAATTGTTGAATACCATTAACATAATTGTTAATAAATTTCCTTTTATAAACTAAAATATATGAAGGGTGATGAATTGGAATGAATATAATACTGTTTTGTTTAAAGGAATTATAATTAAAGTCTTCATCTAACATAACACCAGAAATATTGTGTTTTTTCAAAATAAATGTGCTCACCTGCATGCCCAGTAAGAAAACAAGGGTTGGATTCAATGTTTCTATCTCTTCCTCTAGATTAGGATAACATTTTTCCATTTCATACTTAAATGGATACCTGATTTTATTTTCATCTATTGGTAAGCATTTGACTACATTGGTTTTGTAGAATGAAATCTCAGAGAGGAATGGTTTTTCTATTTCACTGATAAGTCCACCTGTCCGGGTTAATGGTGATAAAGGTTTTTTTTCTTCACCTTCGGAAAATTGAACGGATGAAAGTCCTACCCAAAAGACCTGGGATTTTTTCTGAATATCATGAACCGGCAACTGATTAAGGTATAATCCACAAGCTTTACATCTTCTGTTTTTGCTTGGGTCTATGAGGTTTGGGAATTCGTCTGGTAATCGTTCTCGAACCATTTAGACTATTTGTCCTGCTAATATAGTCAAGTAAGGTGAATAATTCAACCTTAGAATAATTTCCACTGCTAAAATTAAATTGTTCCCTTCCTATCAATTTACTCAAATCTTTATTTGGAGTAATCTGTCCGACTTCAATATTTTTTTCTTTTAATTTCCTGAATATCTCAGTTCCGTGATACGGACGAAATTGAAAAACACTTGTCCGGAAATTTGCTCTTAGCCTGAATGAAAGTGCCTTTATCTCAGAAGCCAGACTAAACGTCATATCCATATCTTCAACAGTTTCATCGGGGAATCCGTAAATAAAATATCCTTTAACGCTTATCCCTGCCCGGAAGATTTTCTCTAGGCTCATGAGGATTGAATTCTTATCAAGTGTTTTATTCAGTGACTTTAATATAACTGAAGAACCCGATTCAATCCCGGTGAAAATTTCGTTACAGCCACTTCTATGGACTGCGTTAATAACTTTTTGTTCAAGATGGTTGAAAGTTCTAATACACGCCATCGAACGCCATTGAAAATCGAACTTTGAAAATATATCAGTGGCCTTTATAATACTTTGCCTTGATTTAAGGAAAAGATCATCCAGAATTCTTATCGAACTCACCTTAGGATAGTTGGTTCTTATTTTGTTTAGCTCACTTTGTATGGATTGTGCTGATCGTTCCCTCACTCCAAACTCCCGATTCTGTGATCTGGCTGCAGCACAAAAGGCACAATTATATATACAACCCCTACTAGTCACTATATTGGCCTCGGGAATACCATAATAATTGCGAATCGGTTCTTTAGGTAAAAAATGTCTGTTTAAGGAAATTTCAGAGATATTTCTAACAAAGTAAACGGAGTTTTCAGATACTTTAAATACTCTTCGTTTTCGCTTGGCGTAATAAGCGTTTTCTTTGATATTCTTTTTTATTATATCAAAAGTTATCAGTTCACCGTCTCCAATTACGATATCAATTTTATTATCTGTTTTCCATTCGATTATGTCGAGATAGAGAGCTTTTGTGGCAAGACCTCCAATCAGAAAATGGGAAGTAATTGTCACTGATTCAACCAATAAACGCACTAATTCGTAATTCGTTGAAAAAATATTTAAACCGATAAATTCCGGTTTGTGGAAGTTAATAAGTTCGATCAAATCTTTCAGTGAGAGCCCTCGATCAACCGCGTCAATCAACTCAACCTCCAGTCCTTTATTTTCAAGATAGCTAGCAATATAAGCAAGACCAATTGGGGGTATGGAGTCCTCAAGATCATTGCCTTTTCCTTCCAGAAAAATGGGTGAATTGATTAAAAAGATAACCATAATAGTACTTTTAATACATCTTAGTTCCTGAATAGTTTAATATATTCATCTTTTTGTGACTGAGATAATTTAGTTGCCAATGACCACACTAATTTCCAAATATTGTTATATAGAGCTCCATTTGAATTTGCAGTATCGGTTTCAATTGTCTGATAGGTAGCTGATTTCATTTTATTATAAATCAAAAGCCTCTCGACACCTTGAACCGTTTTCATCCTGCCTCGAATCATTAGATCAGCCTCTTCAGGTCTATAAAATCTTAATTCAACACCCTTTAGCTCCGAGCAAATTTTACCATATCGTATTTTGGTTGCTGAATTTCGAGGCTCTTCACATAAAATTAATGTCTTTTTAAAATCTAAAGACTTCAAATAGTTATATTGAGTATTACCATCCATTTCCGAAGGTGCATTGCCAAAAAAATTCAAATCTCCTCCAAACAGCCTTATTTCAGACCTGTCAGCTAATGAGGTGAACTTATTAATTATAGGATCTAATTCCGATGATTTATAAATGTATTTTTTATCAAGTTTAATTCTGGTAAATACAATTAATAATGCACCTGAAATTATTGAAAGTATAATGGTAATATAGTCAATAATATTTCCATCAAGCTTATCAACTAATAAGTATATTAATGGACCTACAACAACTAAAGAGCCCCAAATATAGAAAGCCCATTTCCAGTTAGTTCTATATTCAATCGAAACTAACTTACTCCCTAAGGAGCCGAAAAATGCACCAAAAGAAATTCCTGCAATTACAAGTAAATATTGAGTTAGAGTTTCCATAATTTAGTAATTTAGAGGAAGTTAATATATTTCTAATTTACTGATAAATACTAGTATTTCTTGTCGTGGTGCTCTTTGATTAATTTCAGGATAGAGTTTTAGCTTTTCAAGGGCAAATTTTTTCGAAATAATCATTTCGTTTATCAGTTCCCGGATAACCCATAATAAACCTTTAACTTTTAGATTTCTTTTTTTTGATTCGTTATATAATCTTTTATCATTGCTTATTATTATACCGTTTTTCCTTAATGAAAGTTCCAAAACCGAACAATCAGCAATACTAAGACCCGGGCATTCGTTGTACAGGGTTTGAATAGATATGAAAGAACTATCTTCACTAATATTAAGTTTGTTGTTTTCTATATATTGTGATATCTTCTTAAATTGATCAGGTCTTATTATCTCACTAATTACATATGGAGTTGTTATTATATTACAATCCAACTGAAAAAATGCATCGAGCAGATTAAGATCCATAAGATCGAAAAGGATGCATGAGTCGTTAATTAATATTTCATCTTTAGTTAACTCCAACGGTTCCTATTCTAAATTCATTAATATCCCGGTTACTAAGGGTTGCGGCCTTGCTTAAACTAATCAATCCTTCTGCCAGTGCCCTGTAAACCAGTTGTTCAAATACCTTTTGCTTTTCCTCTACCTTATATTCCCCTGGTTCATTTTTTTGCCCATAGGTTTTACTTAAATAGATTACCCATCGCTGATAATAGTTCTGGGTAATAACGCCCAACTCTTGTAATCTGTGAAGAATAGCCCTTATTGAAATACCAAAATATTCTTTAATGGTAATTAATTCTTTGATGTTTATGTAACTCCTATGCAATCCTCCGATCATACTGATTAACATTTTCCGGGGAATCAAAAAACATGAAGAGAAGAAATGACTTAATTTCTCAACCAGTTTTTTATCGCTAATGATATCATTTTCAAATGCCAGGATTAAATGTGCTAATTCATGAATTAAGGTAAATCTTATCCTTTCTACAGGTTTATTCTTGGTATTTATAACGACTACAGGAATATCACTAGAGGTCATTGAGGAAAATCCGTCGATTTCATCTGTGTCATTGATTAATATGACCTTTACACCTTTTAATTCTAACATTTCCACAACATTTGGAATAGGATTATTCCCTAATTCCCAAGCTTTCCTCAATAGTTCTGCAGCTTCTTCCACATCTTTTTTATTCCGAATTGATAGTTGTTTGAGAGGATTTTCAAATTCTTGCTTCAAACCCATTATCGCTTCTATTTCAAGAAACCTTTCAACGTAATCACGGGCTTTTTCTATGATTGATTCTTCAGCTTTTTTTGATAAGGTAACTTTCTTTCTGAAAGAGATTTCACACAGATCAATTTCATTCTGTTTAAGAAAATAATCAGGTTTTACATTCAAAACTTTTGACAAGGCTAATACAACTTCATTGGTTGGATTCATCATCCCTTGTTCATATTTGCTTAATGCCTGTTTGGTAACTAAATTATCCAGAAGGTCAGAAAGTTCTTGTAGTGACTTACCTGCCATTTTTCGGGCTAGTTTTAAGCGGGTTCCAAAGAAATTATTTCCTGAATTCATATTTGAAGTTCTTTTGTTGACAAAATTAATAAAATTATCTTATTTGTCAACCATAAAATAAAAAAAATTAAACCTGGAAATTTCCACATCATTAGAATTGTTTTTTAATAAAGGGCTATACGAGAAATGATCGAATTGTTCGAAAGTCGATAACCTTAATGTATTATATTAGAATATTAAAAATAAGTGTATTCAACATCCGTATACGTAAAATTTAAAAATAACTGTTTAAATGCTTCTTGGATGATCTGTCACATGATTTCCACTTGTTTTTCTGATAATCCCTATTGAATTGATCAATGGATCATGCCAGTCGGCTTTTTGCCTTGCCCAACAAAGCCAGGTTTTTAACTCTTCTGTTAAATTCATCTCTTTATTGGCTTTTTCTTCCAATGCATTTAAATATTCTCTTAGCATTTTTGCTTGTTGCCAGCGCTCCACTTCAAGGAGGAGATTCTTAAGGTCCTGGATTTCTTTCTCTTTTTGTATTTCCAATTCTTTTGCTTTGCGCTCTAATTCCTCTCTTTTTCCGTTTTGCTCGGCATAATAGAGTTTTTCTTTCTTCTTCTTATTACTCACTGATTCAAGCTTAGCAATGATGATGGCTAACTGATCTTCCAATATGTTTACCATCTCTCCATTCTTTATAGTATATGCCTTCCAGTCTGAAGGTCAGAATACCTGTCGGATGATATTCTCTTCTTTCCCAGCGATGATCTTTAACGTAAACAATTTTAAGTTTTTCTTTAAGGCTTATTTCAAGTTCCTCATCCTGAATTACTGCATAGGTTTTACTATATCGTACAATGATATCATAATTCCTGGCACGTAAAAGTTTAATCAGGGTGTCAAATATCCGGAGTGCCCGTCCAACATTGACTGGCGCTACTCTAATATTTATTTCACCTCTTGCAGTTTGAACAGTTCCTGAATATCGATAATCCTTGTGTTTCTTTTTAATCAGTGTATTTCTTGCAGAAATAATCAGTTTGTCAGGATTTATTAGTTTCGCTGGTGCTTTAGAGAGATTATTATTGTTCATTATTTCTTCAATTATGGTTTTCGGTAGTGATTGATCAATGGAATCATCATCGTTTAATGAGTTTTTCAAGACCAAAGAAACTTCCAGGATAATTACTTCTGTGCGGTTGATTTGTCATGCTTAACTTTTACCAATATCCGTTCTTTGGCAACGGAATATTCTTTCTAATACATGTCTTTAACAAACATTAGATATTATTTATTATTTCCGACTACTAGTTACACTTTTGTCCAGTAAAAAAAAATATCTATATATTTATACCCTTATTTTTTCACATCCATTGGCAACAAAAATTTAATGATTAAATCAAGTGAAATTCTTGTAAAGAATTTAATGTAATTCATGTTTTTAAATTTGGATACTACTCTTGGAGAGAGGTAATAATAAATACTTACAAATACTCTTCCTAACAAATTATTTAATAGATGCTTATCTCGAAATTTTCTGAGGCATATAACTTTAGGATGGCTATAATCATTATAAGCCATTGTAGCAATGTAACAACCAGAATTGTTTTTTTTTCTTAAAATTTTAAATCTGTCTTTTTGATAATTAAACCAAGTGGAAGTATCTTCATTTATTTCAATATCCTTTATTACAAGTATAATCCTATCACAAACATCAAGATTTGAATCTCTTGATTCCATCCAATTCATTAATAATCTCATCACGTATTTTACTACTCTTGAAGATTCAATTATATATAAATTATCCTTATTACCTCGCATATGCTTCAAGGATGTTAACTCCCTTTTACAGTTTACAGCTAATTCGTATACTTCACTGATTAGATATCCATCCATTGACTCAAATTCCGTGATGAAATGCTCTATTCTTTCATATATTCTAATTGTTTCAACCACATATTTAGAAAAATCGATTTTTTTATCAATGAGGTTGAAATTTGCTGGTCTTTTATTTATTGGCAAAAATTCTTTGTATCTTACTAAATAATAAAAATATAGCCTTATTATAAGTGATCTGAATTTTTCATCATCTAACCTACTAGTCCCAATAAGGGCATAAAAATGTAACTTCTCATCTAACGAAAAATCTTTTTTATTTGAAGTAAATTCATTCATTCTGATTCCAGATAGAATTTCTTCTTTAATAGCTAATAAAAATGATTTTTGGTAATTATTTAGACCTGCGATTTCTAATGTATAATCTGATGAAGAATTAAAACTGAATCGATTTAAAATTGAGAATTCATTATTTATATCCGCAGAAATAGGTATTTTTTTACATCTATTTTCAAATAAATTAATCGTAAATGCTTTCGCAGTTAATGGTATTTTAGAAAATCCTACTTGAGAACAAAATTCATTAATATCTTTAATAATAATACTACTTTCATAATTGTTTTCCGATTTGATTTCTTTTTTAATCTCTCCTTCCAATTGTCCTTCATCTTCAACGTTTTGAATACTAATCACACCTCTATTAATTAATTCCCAAAAACATTTTGCTGTTATCTCTATATCCATAGTAGCATTATGGGTTTCATCGAAATGAGTATGAAATAATTTATAATGCAGTTCAGCTAGTTTTGGCCATTTATAACCATATGGACCATTAATAGCACAAAAACTTGTTGAGCTTTCCATTGTGCAAATACGATTCTTTTCCGGAATATTGTTGTTTAGATTACATCTTATTAATTCTGCTCCAATAATCTTTTCATCAAAACTCATATTATGCGCTACCAGTAACTTAGCTTCATCAATTAGTAAGTTAAATTCAGTTAAGACAGACACCAAGTCACATCCTTCATCTTCAGCTTTCGATGTTGATATACCATGAATTCTAGTTGCATCATCAGGTATTGAGAAGCCTTGGGGTTTTATTATGAAATCTTTCTCTGATAATTTATTGCCAGCACCATCATATACTATCCATGCCAATTGGACCAATCGAGGCCAATTTTTCAAGTCTGTTACAGGAGCTTTCCAGTTTAGTGGCAAACCAGTTGTTTCGGTGTCAAAAAATAGGTACATAACATGGGATGTATTTCTTATTATAAATTTACTAATTCATTGAGATATTCTAAATCAACTATTTCATGCTTAATTGAAATATATGGGAAATCCTTACTAGGATTAACGTGAATAATCTTCTCTAAATTTTTCGACTCTTTTAGTGCTTTCAGGATGAGCCTGTTAATATGATCATCACTGAATGAATAGCCTATAATTAATAAGCACTTACATGTCATTAACCGCTTTTCACTTTCTTCATATAACGTTTTATACCTTCCTGCTTGAGTTATGATTTCTTCTTTCTTCGTACCCATGATAAAATTAGGATCTACATTCCAATGAAACGATTGGACTTTAGCTCCTGTTTCTGGATCATAACGATAAGGTCTCTGTTTGTCGTAATAGTTATCAAGCTTATAGTATAAAAACTCACCTGTGCCTATGACTTCAATACCCTTTTCTATTGCTTTTTCGTACCCATATGTGTCTATGCTTCCATGCAGCTTTATCAAATTTATATCTCCCTAATAATTACCAGTGAACATCTTAATTGGTTTACCCTCTAAT
>Ga0315547_1000500_pt1 | contig 38858 bp, 41 predicted proteins | sample SalMarSW160240MG_2_FD_202542 | JGI IMG/M metagenome (GOLD analysis project Ga0315547, IMG submission 202542) | Salt marsh sediment microbial communities from the Plum Island Ecosystem LTER, Massachusetts, United States - Salt Marsh Sediment SW1601-240 ...
ACGAAAAAAGCGACGCTGTTTTTTGATTTTTCACCGATCCTGGGCGCTATTCTCGATGAACACGAAAAAACAGGTCGAGACATTAAAAGCATCAGGGCTGTTATGGGACTGGATACCCCGGAGACCATTGAGAAATACCAGCGCGTCACCGGCGGCTTGTTTTATGCCATTTACGGACAAACGGAAACCACCGGTCTTGCAACCATGGGAAGATACAACGACCGACCGGGTTCTGCCGGGAAGGCGATACCTTTGGGAGAAATCCGCCTGGTGGATGATTATGATCGTCCGGTGCCCTTGGGACGAGTGGGCGAAATTACCATGAGAGGGCCCCTGGTGTTTAAAGGCTACTGGAATCTGCCTGTAGATACGGCCCGCACATTTCGTGAAGGACGGCACCACACCGGAGATATGGGACGGTTTGACGAAGACGGGTTTCTATGGTACGCAGGTCGAAAAGCCGAGAAGGAATTGATCAAGCCGGGTGGTGAAAATGTTTACCCTGCTGAGGTGGAGAAAGTGATTTTACAGCATCCGGCGGTGGAAAAAGTGGTTGTTTTCGGTGTGCCGGATCCCAAATGGAAAGAAGGCATCAAGGCCGTATGCCGGTTGAAACCGGATAAACATGTAGATGCCCAAGAACTGATTCGGTTTGTCGGCGAGCACATCGCGAGTTATAAAAAACCCCAGTATGTTGAATTCATATCTGATTTTCCTTTCCTCGAAGACGGATCACCGGACAGGACCAAAATCAAGGAACTTTATGGCGGCACATCCTAATTGATGATCGAAAATTATGGTACCGCAAAGATAAGTCATTTGCGATAATGGACCAGTGGACTTTTTAAAGCATCATACTCAGATCTCGTTAAAATGGTGGGTTGTCTTATCAGTTGCTGTATTAATTGGAATTCTGATTTTTGGGCTAAACCCCATAGGTTATAGGTTCTCCAATGAAGTCAATTGGATCAAAGATCGGCCCGGCATTCGCTTCGGCAAATACGGTATTGCCTACACGAATTCCTTTTTTGAGTCGAGTAGAGACAATATCGCCAAACCCAATTCTTTTTCCATAGAACTTGCCTTGAAACCGGCAAGTCATCAGGAAAAGGGAACCAATTTTATTTTGGTCCTCCATAATGGTTCAGACCGCAGCCAATTATTGATTTGGCAATATCATTCATGGATAATCCTTATGAACGGAGATGATTATGATCATAAGAGAAGGACCAAGAGAATAGCGGTAAACATAGATTTGCAAATTCCGAAAACACGATTCCTGGCAGTCACTACCGGCGAAGAGGGTACGGATGTCTATCTGGATGGTCGATTTGTCGGCAGGAAGAAGGATTTGACGCTTCAAATACCCAATGGCGGCAAAACCAGGCTCCTTATCGGCAATTCCGTATATGGGAAGCAATCGTGGCAGGGTGATGTTTACGGCCTGGCCTTTTATGGATACGCTTTAGCTGCCCGGGATATCAAACATCACTTCAATAGATGGCTTCAGGACAAGAACTTTTCGTTTGCTGAGAAAGACAACCCAATAGCCTTATATTTCTTTGACGAAAAAACAGGCGTAAGGGCATTTGACCACGCCGGTGGAAAGCACCTTCTTGAAATACCGGCGAAGATGCGGATATTTAAAAAGAAAATTCTTTCTTCGGAATGGTCCGGATTTAAGTTCAACAGAAGTATGATTGAAGACAATATATTGAATTTGTTTGGATTTATACCTTTTGGCTTTATCTTTGCCGGAACTTTGATGAAACTCGGCGGAACCTTTGAGAAGCATTATTTTTTTATTACGGTTTTATTTTGTTTTACAGTCAGCTTGATCATAGAAATCCTGCAGGCCTGGCTGCCGTCCCGAAGCTCCAGTATGCCGGACTTGATTTTTAACACGCTTGGCGCCTTGATAGGGGCCGTTATTTTAAGATTTTTTATCGTGTCGAACCATGGCAAGAGCTTGCGGTAAGATGTATTAATCTTTTTTCGTAGGATTATTACCGCCGCCAATTGGGATATCGTAAGTTTTGCCGCTGAATTCGAGGCGATATTGCTGTTGATCGAATTTCAATCGATGCGCCAGTTTTAACATGGCACGATCGATAAATTTGATTCGATGGCCGTCATATGTCACATACAAATTATCATTTTGAATGTAAACGGCTTTCGGATCCAGGGGAATCTTTTCTTTGGTATTCAGGATCAGGCGGATCTTGTCGGAACCATCCGCCTCGTCGATGTCAAACACAAACAGGGCGGTATCCTCGTATGTGAAATAAACTTTTTCAGTGGTATGGCTGCCGCGTTTTTGAAAAAGATGATATCCATCGGCATCCTTTCGAATGGAAGAATGAAAGTAGTCGATAATTTTTTTATGTTCAAAAACGCCGTGTTTATTATGCCATCGCCCGTGAGCGTCCAGCCGGAAGACGGCATTCTCCTTTGGCACCACCATTTCTTTTGTTTCTTTTCCGCTCACGTCTTGCCTTCCTTTTTTGTACGTGTTCAGACGAAGCGCATCCCCTGAACACGTACTCCATTTTTACCGTTATTTGGGCATCAATTTCCGATAGGCTTCTTCAATCTCCTTGAAGCGTTTTTCCGCCAATTCCCTGAATTCATCTCCCAGATGAACCACTTTGTCCGGGTGGTATTTGTTGGCCAGTTCCCTGTAAGCTTTTTTTATCTCTTCCGGGGACGCGCCCCTTGGAACATTCAATATCGTGTAAGGATCATCAGACGAATTCTGCGTATGTGTTTGTTTTTCAGAGGATCCCTGATTTTGTCCGAAGGATTGACGGCTTTGATGATAATAGTTCTGATAGGCGGATGGTCTATGGCTGAGATATTTAAAAATCCGCCAGAGCGCGTATATAAAAATGATGTCATCGATCCAGCCCCATCCGATAATAAAATCAGGTAGAATATCATAGGGACTCAAAACATAAATAAACCCGATGATGATCAGCAATATGATCAACAGATATTTTATAGTGGAGGATTTCATGTTTTAGTAAAACTTATTATTTTAATTTTAAAACGATAAATGCACACAATATAATTTATTAAAGCCAGCATAAAAGAATAGCATAAAAAGGGAAAATTGTCAGGTTGCTATAAACAATTCGAAGTTATTGCACTCTAATTTGCTGCACGGCAACCAGGGAAATCATACTCATAAACGCACCGCAAATAAACGGAATACGATAATCGATAACCCACAAAAAACCCCCGACCGCGGGAAGGACCACGGCGGCGATATGATTGATGGTAAACCCCATAGCCATACTCGGAGCGATATCTCCGGGATCTCCGACTTTTTGGAAATAAGTGCGGATGGCAATGGCAAAATTAAAAAAGATATGGTCCATTATATAAAGGATTGCGATAAGCCATTTTGACTGTACGAAGGCATATCCGAGAAAAATAAAAATCAGACTGGAATATTCCAGAGAGAGTACGATCCGTTCGCCGAACCGGATAATCGATCTGCCGATGAGGGGACTGATGAAATAGTTGATGGTGTTATTGATGACGAAAAGAATGGTGACTTCCCGAACCGTAAATTGAAACTTTTTTACCAGCAAAAAAACAGCAAATGCGACAAAAATCTGTCGTCTGGCGCCGGCCATAAAAGTGAGGAAATAAAACAGCCAGTACTTTTTGCGGAAAATCATTTTTTTGCGTTGCATAACAATGTTTTGATCCGAAGGATTTTGAAATAATCCCCAAATCCCTGTTGCCGCAATCAATCCCCCGATCAACAGATACAGTTGCATGAAATTTAAAAAAGGGGCGACCAGATAGATAAATACGCCGATCCCGATGTTTGACGCCGCAGCCAGTCCACGCAATTTGCCGAATACCCATGGCGATATTTTTGCCTCGAAATATTGAAGGGTCAATGACTGGTTGGTGGTTTCATAATAATGGAAGCCAAAACTCATGACCAGGGTTGTGATGAGAAGTCCGCCGAACGAAGGGAAAAACCCGGTGGCGGCGACGCCCATTCCCAACACCAGAATGGAAATGGCCGAAAGCCGGTGCTCTTTGACGAGCATGATTACAAACACGGCCAGTAATGCCAAAAATCCCGGAATTTCTCTGACCGACTGAATAATCCCCACATGGTCGCCGTTGAGACCGACGACCCGTACCGCAAAATTGTCGAATAATGTTCGCCAGGCCTGAAGCCCCATCGTTGAGGTGATGGTCAGGACCATCAAAAAGCGATACATGGGGTTTTGTCGAATTTTTTTTATTTCGGAATCCAAAAGTATATAAATATGCTGATCGGCACGACAAAGTATCTATCGCGGTTCACGCCATAGACCGGGGGATGTCGACGGAGCCTTTAGAGATGATGAAATACTCTGTAAATGAAAGTGCTGAAAATAATGACCGATAATATCATGATGAAAATCAGCTGTCCGGTATCGAATTTTTTCATGCGTCTTCCGGGGTTAATCTTCTTTGTCCAATCCGAAGGCGTTATGAAGTACCCGCACTGCAAGTTCGGTATACTTTTCTTCGATAACGCAGGAGATCCTGATTTCCGACGTACTGATCATCATGATGTTGATGTTCTCCCTGGCCAGCGTGTTAAACATCATGGACGCGACCCCGGAGTGGTTTTTCATCCCTAGGCCGACAACGGAAACCATGGCGATGCTTTTATCGCCCAGAACATCTTGGGCTTCAATTTCTTCCGCCACTTTCCGCTCGATGTCCATGGCGGTGTTAAACTGCGCTTTCGGGATGGTAAACGTAAGATCCGTTTGACCTTCGGGGCGTATATTTTGAATGATCATATCGACGACGATACCCGCTTCGGCAAGGGGCGCAAAAATTTTAGCGGCAACCCCGGGCCGGTCATGAACTTTTGTTAAAGTGATGCGGGCTTGATTCTTATCGTGTGTTACTGCGGAAACAACAAGACTTTCCATGCCGGCGTCTTCACTAACAACCATGGTTCCCTCCTCTTCGCTAAAAGACGATCTAACATGTACGGGGACATTGTATTTTTTTGCAAACCCCACTGAGCGGATTTGTAAAACTTTGGCACCGAGGCTGGCCATATTGAGCATCTCGTCATATGAAATTCGATCAATCTTTCTTGCCTTTTCACAGATATTGGGATCGGCAGTGTAAATTCCATCCACATCCGTATATATTTCGCAGATGTCTGCCTTGATCGCGGAAGCGATGGCCACGGCCGAGGTGTCCGATCCGCCGCGACCCAAGGTGGTGATATTGCCGCCGACATCACTTCCCTGAAATCCGGCGACGACAACGATATTTCGTTTTTGAATGAGTTTTAAGATATACTCGGCGCCGATTTCGATGATTCGCGCATCACCATAAGTGCAGTCCGTGATCACCCCGGCCTGATGTCCAAGCATGGACAATGCCGGGTAATTCATTCTTTTTAATGTCATGGCCAAAAGCGCCGCGGTCGTCTGTTCACCCGTTGCAAGGAGAACATCGAGCTCCCGTTTATCCGGCGATTCCGTGATGGTATTGGCCATACCGATCAGGTTGTCCGTGACCCCGGCCATGGCGGACAGAATGACAACCACATCATTATTCTGGTCATAGGTTTTGGCCACTCGTTTTGCCACATTACGAATCCGTTCAAGATCGGCCACCGAAGTGCCGCCGTATTTTTGAACGATCAAACTCATAACTTGTCCCGAAAATTATACGGTGTCTTTTTTAAAAAACGAGAGAATTCATCTAAATCCATCATTCCGATATTCCTCCGAGGCGTAGGCCCTATGGGGCCGGAAGCCAATAGGTACGAAGTCCTAATTTACATTATCTCCTCACCGAGATTCCATCTTCTAAACTCATCAATAGCCTTAACGCCTCGCGGGATTATACTTATTTTTCGTGTTTTGTCATCAATTATTTTAAATTGCATCCTCACGTGGTTCGGCGGCAGGTCCTTTTCCATTCTGTCCGCCCATTCGATGGCCACCACCTCGTTGTCTTCAAGTATTTCGTAGAGCCCGATATCTTCTATGTCAATGGAATTCGTGATGCGATAGAGGTCGATATGAAACAGGAGAAACCGGCCGGGGTATTCATTGATTAACGTGTAAGAAGGGCTGGTGATATAATAATCATCCGGGACCCCGAGCCCTTGGCCCAGTCCCTGTACAAAAGAGGTTTTCCCGCTTCCGAGCTCTCCGTACAATGCCAGTATTGTTCCGGCCGTAACCGCGGCACCGATGGTCTCTCCCAGTTTTCTGGTTTCATCGACACAACGGGTCGTTATTTGAGATTCGGAACTTGACACTTGCTCAGCCATAAAAAGACAAAGATCCTTTCAGACGCTGTCGGAAAGCGTTTTAATCGTCTCGGGCAGGGCATTCACCACATCCGTTGCCAGATAACCGAAGGGACCTTTGTTTTTGGATAGCGCATCAGCCGTTGCGCCGTGCAAATAGACGCCGGCATGGACGGCAAGTTCGGGTGAATGATTCTGGGCGAGAAAACCGGCAATGATTCCCGTCAATACATCTCCCATACCGCCTGAGGCCATTCCGGGATTGCCGGTTGGATTGATGAAAACCCTGCCGTCGGGATGGGCAACAACCGTCCGGGCTCCTTTCAGTACGACGTGCGCATTGAACTTTTTCGCAAAATCACGGGCACATTGGATGCGATCCTTCTGAACATCCGCGGCTGTTGTGCCGATCAATCGCGCCATTTCGCCGGGATGCGGTGTGAGAACTGCGGGTTTCTCGAAATTTTTCAGTATTTCAGTACAGCCGATGAGGCAGTTTAGTCCGTCGGCATCGATAACCATGGATTTATTACTCTCCTGAAGAAGCCGCTGGACCAATGTTTTGGTTTCAGGGTCTATACCGATGCCGGGACCTACGGCCAGGCATCTTTTGTCGGGAAGGAGCGCCATGATTCTGTTGAATGACGCTTCACCAAGGACACTTTCCTTTGTTTCAGGCAGCGGTTCCGTCATGACCTCCGTTACCTGGGTTTCCAGTATAGGATTTAAGCTTGCCGGGATTCCCAGGGTCACGAGTCCGGCCCCGGCCCGCATGGCTGATATGGCGGTCATGGCGGCTGCTCCGGTTTTACCCGGTGAACCGGCAATGACGAGCAGATGGCCGGTATGTCCCTTATGGATCTCCAAAGATCTGGCCTGAAAAGCACAGCGAATTAAATCCGGGGTCAGCAGGTATTGCTGAGGGTTAACCTCTTCTGCAATATACGGTGGTATGCCGATATCGATGATTTTCAGGGTTCCGGTGAACTCGGCGCCGGGAAGGATAAAATGGCCTGTTTTCCCAAATGCAAAGGTCGCGGTGGCATCAGCCCGGATACAGATGCCGCACGGCCGTCCCGTATCGGAATTCAGGCCGGAAGGGATATCCACGGCAAATACCGGCCGGCTCAATTGATTTAAGAAATCGATAACCTCTTTGAAAAAACCTTTTACATCCGATCTCAAACCGGTACCAAGAATGGCATCAATCCATATGGCTTCGTGACGCATTTCGGTTTTATGCGCTGAAAAGGATTCCGGGTCCGGCATTTCGATAACCGGGACTTTCAACGGCAAAAGGAGGCTGAGATTGGCAGCGGCATCTCCCGTAACCTTTTGACTTTCTGTCAGTAGATATACGGTTATCCGTATTCCTTTTTGAGCCAGGTATCTGGCCATGACAAAACCGTCTCCGCCGTTATTTCCGCGGCCTGCGACCACGCCGATCCTTTTATTTGCGATATCCTTGAATTGTTCCAGGAAAAACCGGGTGGCGCCTCGTCCGGCATTTTCCATCAATATCCTGCCGGGAAGGCCAAAGGATTCGATGGTCCGGCGATCCATTTCCTTCATTTCATCTGCGGTTACGAGATACATTTGATTCCTCCGGATTAAAGGCCTTTAATGAGGGCCACCATCTCTTTCACCGCCTTTTCCATGCCCATCATCACCGCCCTTGAGACAATACTATGACCGATGCTGAATTCATCGATTTCATGAAGGCCTTTAAAGGTCTTTATGGTATTGTAACACAGACCGTGACCGGCATTGACGCCCAGATTTAATTTGTGGGCGAATTTTGCGGCGTCTACGATATCGGAAAATGCCCGATCTCTTTTGGCGGTGCCTTCTGCGTCACAGAATATGCCGGTATGAATCTCAACCATGGTCGCATTTATCTGGTGAGCGACTTTTATCTGTTCGGGACTGGGATCGATAAAGATGCTTACCGGGATGCCGCTGTCCTGAAGCGTACCGACGATTTCCGCGATGGCGTTGTCGCGCGAAATTAAATCCAGACCGCCTTCAGTGGTGACCTCCTCTTGTGTTTCGGGGACCAGGGTCACAAGATCCGGCTGAACATCAAGCGCAATTCCAACCATTTCATTGGTACAGGCCATTTCCAATATGAGTTTTGTCTGAATAATATTTTTTAAAATTCTAAGATCACGGTCCTGGATGTGACGCCTGTCTCCTCTCAGGTGAACGACAATACCGTCCGCTCCGGCCAGTTCCGCCAGAATTGCTGCTGCCACGGGGTCGGGATAGCTGCTTTTTCTGGCCTCTCTCAGTGTTGCAACATGATCGACGTTTACTGCTAATCCAGCCATCGACACACCTCCATTTCAAGCGATTAATCAGTGTTTAGCGTTTGATCATCCTCAAAATTTCGTTCTCTTTTTGCGCCATCTTTTCGGCTTGTGCTTCGGATTTTTCATGATCATATCCGATTAGATGGAGAATTCCATGCACTAGAAGTTGGATAATACGTTCTTCCATGCCGATTCCGATGTGTGCTCCTTCTTTTGCCGCGGTTTCAATGGATATCACTACATCTCCGAGAAGCCCGGGGTTGATGTTCCGAAAAACATCCGAGTGCATGGGAAAGGCAATAACATTTGTGGGGCCTGATCGATGAAGATATTTTTTATTCAGTGTTGCGATCTGCGGGTCATCAACAATCAAAACACTAAGTTCTGCGTCATGACATTCCAAGACGTTTAAGATGTCTCTGGCTTTTTGTTGAATTATGGTCATCGCCACTTGATATTTCTTTTGGCGGTTGTCTATCAGTACTTCCATTATAGCCTTTCCCGTTGATCAAGAGCTGTTTCTCGGGGTACTCTATGCGATGATGATGAATGCCGTTTAATATTTTATTGAAACTTTTTGCTATATTATGAAGATCTTTCAAGGTCAGTTCACAATTGTCCAACTGGCCGTCCGAAAAGATTCTGTTGATCAGATTTTGCACCAGCCCCTGAATTCTGGAAGGCGTCGGGTTCGCAAGGGTCCTGGAAGCCGCTTCAACGGCATCCGCCAGCATCACCAGACCGGCTTCTCTGGTTTGAGGTCTGGGTCCCGGATATCTGAAATCGTCGATATTTACCCGGTCTTCGCCCTTTAACTGTTTGGCTTTTTCATAAAAATAAGTGATCAGGCTTGTTCCGTGGGATTGCCGGATCGTTTCGATGATGGCATGACCCAGCTTGTGCTTCTTGGCGATTTCCGCACCGTCCTTGATATGGGCGATAAGGATGAGGCTCGACATCGAAGGGGCAAGTTTGTCATGCCTGTTTACGCCGTCAGCCTGATTTTCAATGAAATATAACGGTTTTTTAATCTTTCCGATATCGTGGAAATAACCGCAGACCTTCGCAAGCAAAGGATTGGCGCCAATTTCAGATGCTGCGGCTTCAACCATGGTTCCGACAATGACCGAATGATGGTAGGTTCCCGGGGCTTCCAACATTAGTCTCCGGAGAATCGGCTGATCGAGATTTGCAAGTTCAAGAAGCTTAATGTCCGTTGTAAAGTCAAATGCGATTTCTACCAAAGGCGCGATACCAGCCGTAACGATTCCGGCGCCAATACCTCCTGAAAAGGCAAAAGCCCAGTCCCAGAGAAGTTTGAAGATCGAGGAGCCTCCGGTATAGACATCGACGACCGTTGCAAGGATGATATTCAATACCCCGAGTTTTAAGCCTGCTTTAATAAAAACCTTACGTTCCCGACAGTTTTGTATCCAGTAGGCCGCCATTAAACTGTTGAGAAAAAAGTAGATAAAAATATTAAATCTGTTTTGGAATATGATTGCCGTGCCGATGGCGATTAACAACGCCATGGGAATCGCCATCTCTATACCCATAAACAAGCATGTGGTCATGGCGCCTGCCGCAAGGGGAATGCCGTAAGACATTGAATCGGCGGATATTGGAAACGGTGTATAATGGGTGATGGAATCGGCTAAAGATTCCGAAACCTTGGAAATAAAAAAGAACGTGGCGAGCAGGCAGGCCAGAAATAACAGATTCTTGGTAGTGTTGAGATCCGGCCGGTTGTGAATACAAAGGGCGTAAATCGTCATAAGGATGCATAGAATAAAAAGTGCCGTCCCGATACAGTTTGTTAAGACTTGTCCCTTATTAAGGCCTTCCTGATACGTCTTGAGTTTTAAAAGCTGGTTTTTGGTTACCCGTTCTCCTTCTCTCAGAATCATCTCTCCGGCTTTTATCTTGTGGAATATCGGCTTAACTTCCGCATAGGCCGCTTTTTTTCGTTCCTCGGTCTCGCTTCTGTTCAATGTTATATTGGGCTGAACCAGCTTTTGAACGATATTCACGATCAAATTTTTCAGTTCGTAATTCTTGCCCTGAAGGACGGATTGTCCGATAATCGTGACCATGGTTTTTGCCTGATCGAGACCGTAAAAGTGCTTGAGATTATATACCAGCATTTCATTTTTCGTTTTGATATCTCTTAAAATGATGCCTCTATCGCTTTCTTTTAGAAGGATTTCTTTATTGGCCACCACGCCGTTTTCCATTATTTCAGCTAAAATGGCGGAAATGAGGTTGGCAATATCGCCGGAAAATGCTTCCTGCTCAAGAATTTTATAATCGGCGTCGGTGACGGGGATTCCGATTTTCCCTTCAAATTCTGATTTTTTTTGCCAGATGAGTTTATGAATAGCCAATTTTTTTTCTTCATTTTCAGATGCGGATGTTTGTGATTTGTTCAGTGAATCGGCGGCCGGGGTGATTTTAAGGGTTGCTCGAAGATCATCAAAGGCTTTTTTGACATTCCGGTTTACTCTTGCGGACAAGGTGACGTCATGATCGTAAACAGTCAATACATTAGCTACAGCCAGTTTACGGCTGGCTTCCGTGGCATCTTCGTCTTCAATTAAAAAGTCTTTGGCCGCCTTTATATCTCTTGTTGCGACATCTCCTAACTTGTATGTATGTTTTTTGATGACAAGAGTCGGATACAGCAAGAATGTAAAAAATACGGCAAGGCCGATTAAAAGGGCCCATCTGACCGTATCGCTGTTGTCCTTGAGTCTGTTTAAAGACATTTGGGTTTTTACGATATTCATTGCAATGCGTTGTTCCGCTTTTTGCCGGCGTCCAGATCTTCATAAGCCATGATAATTTTCTGAACCAATCCATGCCGAACGACATCTTGTTTTGAGAAGAATATAAATTTTATATCTTCTATTCCCTGTAAAATATTCTTTGCCTCAATCAGTCCGGAGGGTTTTCCCGCGGGAAGATCGATCTGGGTAATGTCGCCGGTGATGACCGCTTTTGAGCCAAATCCTATTCTCGTCAAAAACATTTTCATTTGTTCAGAGGTGGTATTCTGGGCCTCATCAAGAATGATGAAGGAATCGTTCAAGGTCCGACCCCGCATGAAAGCCAAAGGCGCCACCTCGATAACACCTTGCTCTATCAAATTGGACACCTTTTCAAAACGCATCATATCGTGCAGCGCATCGTAAAGCGGGCGCAAGTAAGGATCCACTTTTTGTGCCAGATCTCCGGGCAAAAAGCCCAGCGCTTCACCCGCCTCCACTGCCGGTCTCGTGAGGATAATCCGATTCACCTTTCCCTTTGAAAATACGGCAACCGCCATCGCCATGGCAAGATATGTTTTACCGGTGCCTGCAGGCCCTATTCCGAAAACCATATCGGAACTTCTAATGGCGTCTATATAATCCTTTTGGGTAGGGCTTTTGGGAATTACGGGGCGTTTTTTAGCCGTAATATAGACGGTGTCCAGAAAAATATCTTTGAGATTGATGCGATCATTTTCGCTCAGAATTCTGACGGCATAATCGACATCATTTTGATAAATGGGATAACCGTCTTTGAGCAGGTCGTAGAGTTGTTTGAGTATTTTTTTTGCCAGGCTTGCGGCAATCTTGTCTCCCTGGATGAATATCGTATTGCCTCTGGCGTTGATAGAGACATCTGTTAAATCTGCAATTCTTTTGAGGTTGCTGTTGTATTCACCAAAAAGTTGGCTGGCTAGACCGGCATCCGAGAAAACCAACCTGATCTTGTTATTTTCTGAAATTACATCCATATTATTAAATTAAACAAGTGCTAATGTTTAATCCCGAAACTTCGTAAAAATTGTTTATGATATCATTTAATATGGTTAAATTTGCAAAAAGTCAATTCTTTGGCATAATTTTCCTCTTGATCGCAAACCGCAATGAGATGCAAAAAGAAAAAGAAAACTCCTTGACTCAAAATATCGGCTTTGTTAATTTTCGGCAATAGAAATAAAAAAAACTCATCTTTTTGATTTTATTTATATTATAAACGCCTTATCCGGAACGCTTTATCCGGATAGTGTTGTGTTAGATATTGCAAATTTAAAAATCTTAGTTGCCGTACGACTGCATCCTCAACGATGCTGTGCAGGAGCATTATGAATATTTTCGATATCATCGTCGTCGTTATTTTGGCCTATTGTATTATCAGGGGTATTTTTAGAGGGTTATTAAAAGAATTGTCGTCCATTATCGGCGTTTTTGGCGGATTCTATGCCGCGTACACGTATTACACGGTGGTAGCAAGGCCTTTGTCGAAATGGATTAGCCATACCGGATATCTCAACCTGGCGAGTTTTCTAATTATATTTTGCATCGTTTTCCTTGTGATCAGCATGGTGGGCGTTATTATCAATTACCTGCTTAAATTGGCATTTTTAGGCTGGTTCGACCGTCTGGCCGGCGCCTTGTTCGGCGCTGTGAAAGCTGTCCTGATTGTTTCGGTCTTGTTAATCGCCCTCACCACCTTTCTTCCCAATGACTCACCGATCCTAAAAGATTCCCTGCTTTCCCCCCCCATCGCTTTTGTCTCGGAGAAAATGGTCAAAGTGGACTCAATAGATATAAAGCACGCTTTTATGGCCAAAATCAAAGCACTAAAAAAGACCTGGAATAAACATTAAGTGTTTGCCTGGGTTACAAGCCAATAAATTTTATCGAAAAAACATTAAGTATTGCAGGCTGATAGAATTTATTAATATAAAATCAGATAGATATATTTATTAAGCAGAAAAATGCATGACATTGAATAGGGCAAAGAAAAATGGGAATTGAATCCATCATCGAATTGATCGAAACGCTGCGGGGGAAAGACGGCTGCCCCTGGGACAGGAAACAGACGCCGCAAACCATTCTTGCATACCTTTTGGAAGAGACCTACGAACTCATGGATGCCGTTGAATCCGACGACCCGGCCGAGATCTGCGGGGAACTCGGGGATGTATTGTTTCATATTTTTTTTCTTATCAGCCTTTTTAATGAGAAGGGCTATTTTGGCATCAAAGACGTTGTCGGTCAAAATGAAGAAAAAATGATTCGCAGGCACCCCCATGTTTTCGGCAAAGACACTGTCGGCAGCGTTGAGGACGTCAAAAAGCGCTGGTATCAAATTAAAATGGAAGAAAAAAACGTTTCTTCAGAGACTTCGATTCTGGATTCCATCCCGGCAAGCCTTCCGGCTCTGATGCGCGCTTACAGAATATCCGAACGGGCGGCCAGGACAGGATTCGATTGGGAGGATGTCACCGGTGTTACGGAGAAGGTCGAAGAAGAGTGGTCGGAATTAAAAACGGAGCTTCGACGGCAAAAAGAACCCGGGAAAGATCACCGGCGCCTGGCACTGGAATTCGGAGATATTCTCTTTACGCTCGTGAATGTGGCGCGGTTTATCAATATCCATCCTGAAACCGCACTGAGAGATGCCACCAACAAATTTGAAAGGCGCTTTAAGCATATGGAAAAGCGAATTGCAGAGAGCAAAAGGGATATGCGATCGGTTTCTCAAAATGAAAAGGACGCCATGTGGGAGGAAGCCAAAGACAGTATCGGTTAATACCCGCAAAATTCAGGTGATACCTGCAAGATTCAGCCGCTGTCATTCCATCCGATGGGCGTCAGATGCAATTGCCATAATGGCCCCATAACGTAAAACTCATGAAAAACTAACAAAATAATAATATAGGAATATTAGCCTTCTCCTATAAGATCCCGCAGGTTTACCTGAGGGATCTTCATGAAATCGTTACGCGATTTTATTTTAACAATTTTCCAACAATGCAAAAGGATCCTACAAATCATGCCCAAAGAACGTATTCTTGTGGTTGAGGACGAGCAAGATATCCTCGAACTGGTGAGATACCATCTGGTCCGGGAGAACTACCAGGTTTTTTGTGCAAGCTCCGGGGAAGAAGCCTTACGAATCGTTGCCTCCGAAACACTGAACTTGATCGTTCTGGATCTCATGCTGCCGGGAATAGACGGCCTCGAGGTGGCGCGGCGCCTGAAAAACAATCCCCGGACCCAAAATATCTTTATCGTGATGCTGACGGCAAAAGGGAGTGAGGCGGATATTGTCACCGGTCTTGAACTGGGCGCCGACGACTATATTACCAAACCTTTCAGCCCCAGGGTGCTTTTGGCCAGGATCAAAGCGGTCATCCGCAGAGCGAAAGAAGAGAAACCCAAGGACACCACCGTGATTCAGATTCATAATCTGGTCATCCACCCCGGGCGCCGCGAGGTTCTCGTGGGGGAAACACCGGTGACCCTGACCTATACCGAGTTTCAGGTCCTTTATTACCTGGTCCGCCGACCCGGATGGGTGTTCACTCGGACACAAATCGTGGATGCCGTTCGGGGCGATGATTATCCGGTCACGGATCGCAGCGTCGATGTTCAGATTGTGGGGCTCAGAAAAAAACTCGGTTCAGCCGGACGATACATCGAGACCGTTCGAGGGGTCGGGTATCGATTTAAGGAAAGCTTGTAAGGGAAACCACTTCTAATCGATTACGAAATGAGAAAGAGCATCAGCGTTTGAATTGACCGGAGTGAAGCACATGCATCACCTCCACTGAATAAAGCAGGGCGGCCGAGGAATAATAAATCCACAATAATATGACGATGACCGAACTCAAAGAGCCATAGAGAAGGTTCACTCGGGAAATATGGAACAAATACAGTTTAAACAATCCTCTTGCAAATATCCATAAGGCAGAAAATAGGACTGCCGAAAAAAGCCTGTATTTCATTTCAATCCTGATGTTTAAAAATATTTTAACCGTGACAAGAAAAAATATAATGAGCACAGCAATGGAAACCACATCCGTAAGGATAGAGGATAAATGGCTGGACGTGAAGGTCAATACGTCTTTTAAGTAAGAATTGGTAATCAGAATAGAACGGATGCTCGATGCTGTAGATGAAATGATCAGCCAGAGAAAATTTGACGTGTAAAGAAGAAGAACTGCAAATATGCTGGTAATTGAATAAAAGACCTGGCTCAGGAGAAGATGCCGGCCCGGGAGCTTGAATATTCTACGATAGGATATTTCGAGTTCGTGAAAGATAAACCCGCTGATTATCGGCAGCAGCAGAAAGCTGAACATTGTAAATGATCCATATGCCCTGGGGTTTATAATGTAGGTTTTGACCCATTTTATGGTAACAAAGGGAATGACATGGATCAATTCGCTGGCAATCATCTCGGTAAGCTTATTTGTCCAGGTTTCCCCTGAAAAAATCGTTCGCTGTATGGCATTAAAAACAAAGAGACTGAGGGTCGAAAAGGGAATAATAGAAAAAAGAAAAATAAATGAGATGGATGAAGAAAGGGTAAAACAATTATCTTTGTGGAATGCTTTAAAGGCGGCAGTACAAATATTGAAAGGCAAAGACAGGGTTTTTAAAATCGGCGTTCCGGATCTCATGGTTTTTATATATGACTGCTCTAATGATGTACCCTTTAAATTGAATAGACTTAAATATAATATCATTTAAACAATTGTCATTCAAGTGAATTTCGATGGCGAGGGTTCATTCCGGCCAAAGTTTTCGGCAGTCTATGCGCCGATTGGTTATACTATCTGACTTCAAGATCTTCTATAGCGCGGGCTTTTTGACGCGCATTCAATGAAAAGTGTCACCCTCGCTTCCTTTCTTTTTTGTTAAAAAAGACATCACTTACCGAAATCTAACACCGCGCTAATTGTTTGATAACAAAAACATTGCTTTTTATATTGTATTAACAAAGCGCTGATAATATGGTATTGTCAACTGCGTGTATTCATAGGGTCTACGTTACCGTTTCACTCCGGTTACTTCAATTCTCGAATCGTTGATACCGGCAGAGGTTTCTGATATCAATTTAAGGAAACGCCATGAAAAAAAAGAAACGCCTGCTCAGGCATTTATTCCCTTCATATCTTCTGATCACGCTGATATCTTTGATTGCCGTCACCTGGTTTGCATCGCGCTCGATCCGGCATTTTTATCTGGCGCAGACGGCTGCCGATTTGATGGCCCGAGCGCGCTTATTGAAAAGTCAAATGGCCCAATTCATCGGGCCCCTGGATCCCCGTGTGGTCGATGCCGTCTGCAAAGAAGTGGGAGTGTCTTCGGCCACCCGGTTTACCGTTATCCTACCGTCGGGGCGCGTTATCGGTGATTCCAATGAAAATCCGGCGGTTATGGACAACCATTCATCAAGACCCGAGGTCATTGCGGTGCGAAAGGGGGGCGCTGGTAAATCCATTCGTTACAGCATGACCCTCCAGAAACGGATGATGTATGTTGCCGTTGGGTTAGAAAACAAAGACAAGTTGATTGCCGTGGTTCGGGCGGCGCTGCCGGTTACCGCTATTGATCAGGCGCTGAAGTCGATACAGATAAGAATTGGGCTTGGCGGGCTTTTCATTGCTTTGCTTGCGGCAGGAATCAGCCTTTTTGTGTCCCAGCGCATCAGCCGTCCCATTGAAAAATTAAAAAAAGGTGCGGATTTTTTTGCCCAGGGGAATTTGTCCTACCGGATGCCGGGGACGGATCTGGTTGAAATCGACAGTCTCATCGAAGCATTGAATCAAATGGCCGTCCAACTCGAAGACCGCCTCAATACCATTGTTCGTCAGAAGAATGAACTGACGGCGGTTTTGTCGAGCATGGCCGAAGGCGTCATTGCGGTAGATATGGATGAACGGATTATCAGCATCAACAAGGCAGGGGCAAAATTTTTTGAAGACCTGCCGCAGAACCTGCTGAATCGAAGTATTCCGGAGGCCATCCGAAATCCGGATCTCCAAAAGTTTGTCGATAGGGCCCTTTCCAGCAAAGAAAATCTTGAAGAAGATATTACCCTTTACCAAAGGGGTGAACGAATATTGAACATACACAATACGCCCCTGGAAGATGCTGCCGGTCAACGACGCGGCATTCTGGTCGTAATGAACGATGTGACCCATCTTCGAAAACTTGAAAACATCAGAAAAGATTTTGCCGGCAATGTTTCCCATGAACTCAAAACACCGCTGACAGCCATCAAGGGATATGTAGAAACGCTTAGAACCGGTGAAGACGTCGATCCAAAGGAAACCCAACACTTTTTATCCATTATTGAAAAGCATGTGGATCGACTCACGGCCATTATCGAAAATTTGATGAAGCTTTCCAAAATAGAGCGGCAGGATGAAACCAGTGAAATTCGTCTTGAAGATAGCGCCGTAAAAAGTGTGATTCTGCAGGCCATTCAGACATGTCGGGAAAAGATGGCAACCAAAAACATCACCGTTGACCTTGTATGTCCGGAAGACATTTCGGTCAGCCTTGATGCCAGGTTGATGATTCAGGCGTTGGTAAATATTCTGGATAATGCCATCAACTACAGCTGCGAGAAAAGTGATATTAAAATATCGGCAACCTTAAAAGACCAGGAACTGCGAATCAGCGTTCAGGACTATGGCATCGGGATTCCAAAGGAACATTTGTCCCGCCTGTTTGAAAGATTCTACCGGGTCGATAAGGCCCGCAGCAGAGAACTCGGGGGGACGGGCCTGGGGCTTGCCATTGTAAAACACATCGCCCATGCTCATGGCGGCCGTGTATCCGTTGAAAGCGCTCCCGGAAAGGGAAGTACGTTTTCGTTGTTTTTACCGGTCCGCTGATCCGCCGGTAGTGCTTTTCAATCCGGCACGCCTTTAACCCTGAAAAAAACGGTCTTTCCCCCTTTTTCAATCATTCTGATGTGCTGCAGCGTTTTTCTGCCTGTTTTTAAATGAACGGTCATTATCAGATCGCTTCTGGATGGATGACTTGCTTTTGCATTGAATTTTTTTTGATAATAACGTGTCGTATCACCGGTGGGTTTGATGGTAAAGTCCTGGATCCTAGTCTCAAAAGCCGTTTCAAAAGCAATGGCCATCATCAATTCATCCAAATTCCAGATCCCTTTATTTCCTTTGTTTCTGTATTCGGTTTCGACGAGAAATCCTACCTCATGCATTGATCGAAGATCCTTGAATGGTAAAAGATCCGCTTCGAAACGCTTTCGGAATTGTGACGAAAAAGGCAAACCGATCAGCGGCGACCGGAAGGCGGATGCCAGCATGGTGGCATGTGAAGGATCAAAATCAAGATAGGCGATTTGCTTTAACGTCTTGAGGTCAAACACATCGATCATGCAATTTCCTCTCAATGTAAAGACCAGGTCAGTCGCAGCAGTCAAATACACGGCATATCCGTCATTTTTCAAACCGAAGTAATTCAATACATTCCATAAGGTTTCAATCATCTATTTTATCCGGCTCATGGACGGAACTTAAGGATTTTGCACTAATTTGGAAGTGGAACTGGAACAATAGCCCGGTGAAACAAAAAGCTTAACCCTGGCTCTCGTGCGTTTAAGATTTAACAGAATTTATACTTTATTCTCATAAAATTCTAATATTTCTCCTTCATAACGAATATGATAGAAAAGTTTATCTCTCAAAAAAAACATGTACAATCTTTTTCTTTATATTGCATCTGTTTTCATCGTTATCGCGATGATTTTTTTGAGAATCAGATATTTTCCCGTTCTCCATCCCGATGCCCGATTTTTCCCGGAATTGCCAGAAGACTATACTGGCCATTTCCCGATCCTCAAAAAGCAACGGGGACAGAGGATGAAAAACTGGAAAACATCCGTTCCATCAGGGACCAGATCCGGGAGCACATTAAGTCCTGGGTAAAATCGCTTTAAATATTTTCCGCAACGGGAATTGTCTGAAAAGAATTGTTTGCTTATGGATGGACAACCCCGTATAATAGTTGTGAATCGTCAATATCTCCAATAGAAATCCGTGAAATAGGAAAGATAACTTCAATGACCAAGCATTTTGACCGAGAGTTGGATAAACTCAAAAAGAAAATCCTGTCCTTAGGTGCACTGGTGGAAGAACGACTCTATCTGGCCATCAAGGCCATCGAAAGAAAAGATCCGGAGCTTGCGATAAAAATTATTCGATCCGATTACGACATCGATGAAAGGGAAGTGGAAGTGGAGGAAGAGTGTTTGAAAATTCTGGCCCTCTACCAGCCGGTGGCCAGTGACCTTCGATTCATCATTGCCGTCATCAAAATCAACAACGATCTCGAACGAATCGGAGATGAGGCGGTCAATATCGCCGAGCGCATCCAGAGTATCGCCAAGCACCTGAATTTCAGCTTCCACTTCGACTATACCCGGATGACTGAAATCACGGCCGCCATGTTGAAGCAGAGCCTGGACGCCTTGGTCAACCTGGATATCGATACGGCCTTCAAAGTGATTACAATGGACGATGATGTGGACGGCATCCAGGGCAAGGCCTACGCACAGATCAAACAAGCCATGCGGGACCATCCCGACGAGATGACCTATCTGGTCAACCTTTATCTAATCTCCCGCCATCTCGAGCGGGTTGCCGATCATGCCACCAATATCGCCGAGGAGGTCATTTATCTGATCGAAGGAGAAATCATCCGGCATGGAAAGTATTTATAAAGTGCGTTCCGAACCCGCGGCCTTTCGCCAAACCAAGCGGCAAAGCCGCGTTTCATAAAATCGTTGTACGATTTTATTCCGGCTCGCCATTTCAAAATCATGCTCCGGGTTAAACCCCATGGTCTATAGTTTTCGCCCAAACCGTCACCAAATCACAAATTAACCCGCCTCGGGTGGGTCAATCACAAGCACCAATATTCAACGACCAAAACCTTCTCTCCGGACCGTAGGCCAGGACGTTGTTTAGAGTTTTGAATTTTGGTCATTGTGTTTTGTTTGAACTTTGTGATTTGATAGTTGTAATTTCTAAAGTCTAATGAGGATACCTAAGCAGGGCCCTCTGAGCCTTGGTTTTTGCTTTTGATAGTTTCTTAAAAATTCAAAAAGTGTGTTTTTTCACCCTGCATCCAAAATGGAAACAAAAGCGGCATGTAATACAAAACCGGTCATCCATGCCCGGCATCTCACGCGGATCTATAAGATGGGCGACAGTGAAGTGGTCGGCATCGATGATGTCAGCCTCGATATCGCTCCCGGCGAACTGGTGGTACTCAAAGGCAACAGCGGTTCGGGCAAGAGCACGCTTTTGTCGCTCATCGCCGGTCTGGATCGCCCGACCCGCGGCCGTCTGACCGTTGCCGGTCATGATCTCGCCGACACGACGTCTTCGGACCTCACGCATTTCCGGCGGTCAGTCGTGGGAATGGTATTTCAATCTTTTAATTTAATGCCGACCTTGAACGTGGTCGAAAATGCCTGCCTGCCGGGATTGCTGGCGGGAAAATCCCCGGACCGGATCAAATCCAAAGCCATGGAACTGCTGGATTGGCTGGGTCTTTCGGCCCGAATGAACCATTTGCCGGCCCAGCTTTCCGGTGGAGAGATGCAGCGCACGGCCATCGCCAGGGCGCTGATCAATAATCCGGACATTATCCTGGCCGATGAACCTACGGGAAACCTGGACTCCGGCAACGGTCGGATTGTGGTAGAGCTGTTTGCACAGTTGAATCGTAAATGGAATCGAACCGTGATGATTGCCACCCACAGTAATATTGCAGATTCGGCCGCAACCATGACCGTCTGTTTGAAAGACGGAAAGATCGACGGTCAAATATGCGACATATAGGCTTTTTCTTTCGTTTTTTTATCCGGTTCAGTTTGCGAAACATGAAAAAGCATTTGGGCCGGGCATTGGCGGTGCTTCTGGGAATCGCTCTGGGCGCCGCAGTATTTACCAGTGTGCGGCTTTCCATTCATGCAGCCCTTGATTCGTTCACCCGAAGCATGGATGTCATTGCCGGCAGTGCGGACCGGGTATTGGTACAGCCCGGAGGACGTGTTCCCGAAGAATGGGTGGCCAAGCTCCTGAAGTTTTCCGTTGTCCGTGAGGTCTCGCCGGTTTTGACGACCTATGTCCGTTTGGCCGGTAAACAATCGGAACCGTTTCTATTGATCGGCGTCGATCCGCTCATGGATCGACGCTTTCACAAATGGCAAACCTTGCAACATGCGAATCAAGATGCAAAAAGTTGGCTTGAACTGATTCAAAGACCCTATTCCGTGATCATGGGAAAGTCTCTGGCCGAAAAATACGCGTTGGGACGCGGCGATCACGTCTTTATCGAGAACACCCGGCAAACCGACGATTTTAACATCGTTGGAATTCTATCGCCCGGCGGGTTGGCGTCAGCAGAAGGCGGCATGATCGCTTTAACCGACATCGCAACCTTTCAAGAGTTTACCGGGCTTTACGGATGGGTGGATCGTATTGATATAAAGTTCGAGCCGAACGCTACATCCAAAGATCTCGATAAGTTCCGGAAAATGCTGCCTGATAATCTCCGGCTGGGCGCGCCGTCCGCTGCAAAAGAGAGCGGGCAAGGACTGATTCGCGCCTATCAGCTCAACCTTTCCATTCTAAGCTTTGCCTCATTGTTTGTCGGAATGTTTCTGGTGTATAGCCTGGTGGCGTTGAACGCGGCGTCCCGTCGCCGCGAACTGGCCATATTGCGCGCTGTGGGCGCATCGCCCTATCTGCTGTTCATGGTGTTTTTGGCCGAAGGTGCGTTGTTCGGCGTGATCGGATGGTTGACGGCCCTTCCCATCAGCACGATGCTGGTCAAATATTTGCTGAAGGGGGTCAGCCGGACCATTTCCCTGCTCTTTGTTAAAGTTCATGTTGAAACCCTTTCTCTGAGTCCCTGGGAAATCCTGTTGAGTTTCGTGGTTACCGTGTTCACCTCGAGTGTTTCCGCGCTTCAGCCGGCGTGGGAAGCCATGCAGGTGCCTCCCAATGAAGCGCTCGAAATATCCCGCCACGGCAGGATGCGCAAAACATCCGCCCGTAAACTGGTCATTGCCGGCATCGGATGCCTTGTTCTGGTACTGCCGTTGTCCCTGCTCCCGAAAATTTTGAATTTGCCCTTGCCGGGGTATTTGGCCATTTTGTTATTGTTTACCGGGTTTTCCCTGCTTGCGCCCTGGGGTCTCCAACGCGCGGGGTATGCCCTGTCTCCCATCCTCCATCGATTCGCCGGAATTCCGGCTTACCTTGCGGGCCGGTATGTGCGGGACAGCGGAACCCGCACCGCGGTGTCCGTGGGCGCACTCATTACGGCGGTGGCCTTATTTGCAGCCCTGGTCATCATGATCCACAGTTTCCGCAGCACCGTTGAATTGTGGGCCAGACAGACGGTGAGCGGCGATGTGTTTGTTACGACGAAAATGGGACAGATCAACGAATTTCGCTATCCCATATCCCCGGCGATTGTGAATGGACTGAAAGAATTCAAAAATCGAGCGGATCTTGTTCCCAGCCGGCGATTTTATTTGAGCTACAATCATTTTCCCTATGAGTTTGAACTGCTCGATTTAAAAGTTTTTTTTCTTCACGGAGATTTTGTATGGTTAAAGGGAAATCCGGATCGGGTTCGAACCCTGCTCACCCAGGGCAAGGGGGTGGTGATTTCCGAAGTCTTTTCCAATCGAACCGGCTTGGCCGTCGGCGATATATACCGGGCCCGGATCCGATCATCGCGGGTGGCGCTTCCGGTGCTGGGCATCATTCGGGACTACCGGACCCAGGGCGGCGTGGTTTTTTATTCGCTGTCACAGTTCAATGCACGTTATCACGATGTTCAATGGAGCGGGTGCCGTATCTTTTTAAAAGATCGAACACACGATCATGAAGCGGCTGTTATGTCAGTGAAAAATGATATCGTGAAACACTGGGGGGACAAACTGGACATCGTCAGCGGAAATGACCTGCGAAAAACGATTTTAAAGGTCTTTGATGAAACCTTTGCCATCACCACCGTTCTTTTGCTCATCGCACTTGCCATTGCCGCTCTGGGCATTGCCACGACGCTGACGGTATTGGTTCTGGAACGCTCAAAGCAGTTAAATACGCTGTATGCCGTGGGTGCCGGATTTGGACAGATCCGATCCATGATTCTCTGGGAAGCGGCCTTTATGGCCGTTGCCGGAGAAGCCGCCGGGATCCTTTGCGGATTTATTCTGTCTTATATCCTGGTGTATGTCATCAATCGACAATCCTTTGGCTGGACATTTCTCTATGCCGTCGACTGGCGGGCGCTGGCCATGTCACTGCCGTTGATCATATTGGCGGCGCTGGCTGCCGCGTACCCGGCCGTTAAAATGGTGTTTCGCGAATCGCCGGCAACGCTTTTGAGGGAAAATTAAAGACAGGAAAAAGAAAAGAGAAATTAGGAAAGAGGAAAGGGCATAAAAGGAACCGCGGATGAACACGGATGAACACAAATTTTGATATGATTCAGGTTAATCGGTTCGGGGTTCACGGTTCGGTAAAGAACTGTCGCTGAATGCGTTTGTAACCTTGAACGCTGAACGGTGAACCCGGAACTTTTAAAAAGTAATATGAATGTCCATTCGCGTTAATTTGTGTTATCTTTCGGTTACTTTATAATTCGAAAATGATGTTTTCCAACAAAAAATCAATAATTTTCTTTTTGATCATCATTGTATTGGCCCATGCATGCGTAATTGCCAAAGATCCCATAGGGTACCTTCCCGTCACCGGTCCGTGCAATTTCGAGTTTCCAAAAGATCACGGGTCACATCCGGGGTATCGAACAGAATGGTGGTATTATACCGGTAATTTGCAATCTTCAGCCGGAAACCGCTATGGATTTCAGCTCACTTTTTTTCGCCGGCGAATCAATCCCATGGGATCTGAGAAGAAATGGCCGAAGCCGGCGTCTGCCTGGCGCACCAGCCAGATATATCTGGCCCATGCCGCCCTGTTGGATATCGACGGAAAACACCATTATTATGATCAATGCATGGGACGGGGGGTGCTGGGGATCGCCGGTGTATCCCGGGATCATAATGACGTTCGTATCTTTGTTAATAAATGGTCGGCCCGAATCAGCCCGAAAGCCCTTCACCTGAAAGCGATTGCCGAAAAATTCTCTTTTGATCTTGATTTAACGCCGGTTAAACCGGTGGTGCTTCATGGGAACAGGGGGTACAGCCGAAAAGGATCCACTCCCGAAAGGGCCAGCTGCTACTACTCCTTGACCCGGCTCGAGACCAAGGGACAGGTGACGCTCGCCGGGAAAACATTTAGCGTCAGGGGCCTGTCCTGGATGGATCATGAATTCAGCACCGCGCAGCTGGAGCCCGGGATCATCGGGTGGGACTGGTTCGGCCTTCAGCTCTCCGACAACACGGAAATCATGATCTATCTTTTGCGGCAAAAGGACGGCCGGTGGCATCCTGCGTCCAGCGGGACATACGTCCGTTCCGATGGGACAACAAGACATTTATCCATTCATGATATTGAACCGATGGTGTTGGATACGTGGAAAAGCCCGAACTCAGGGGCGGTTTATCCGGCCCGCTGGCGGCTCAGGATTTTATCGCCGGCCATGGACCTCTCTGTCATACCTAACCTGGCGGACCAGGAGATGAGAACCCGGGAAAGTACCGGAGTGACCTACTGGGAAGGGAGCGTGTCCGTTCGGGGGAATAAAAATGGCCGCCGGGTGGACGGGCAGGGTTATATGGAACTGACAGGGTATGCCGGGCCCTTTGAAGCCCCCTTGTGAAAAATAGTAATGTTGACAAACGCGATGTAGTCTTTTAGTGTTAAATTATCGGATCCTCTTCTGCAATACGGGAATCAGAGATGATTGGCTCTGCCTAAGAGACTTTTGTTTTAAATCACAAATTCCAAGCATCAAATTACCAAATTGTACCCTGTTAAATCCCTCGTCTTGCATCTGATATCCGGCCTTCGTGGCCGACTACGGCGGAGCAGGCTGGTGAAGTTAGCTGAGTGAAATCTTTTCTCCGGTCCGAAGGGTTTACGAGCAAAAAAGCCAAAACGAGATGTTGTTTGGTCATTGGAATTTGTTTGATATTTGTAATTTCAATTCTATTAATGAGGTTGTCGTCATGATAGCAGCATTTGATCCTGTCCTGTTGGCCCGTATACAGTTTGCCTTTACCGTGGCGTTTCATATTACTTTCCCGGCTTTTACCATCGGCCTGGCAAGCTGGCTGGCGGTGCTGGAATGGCGATGGTTAAGTACCCACAATGCGGTCTACGAAGAGGTTTACCGCATGTGGGTCAAAATATTTGCCGTCACATTCGGTATGGGCGTGGTGTCCGGCGTGGTGATGTCCTTTCAGTTCGGCACCAACTGGTCGGTCTTTGCCGATCGGGCCGGTAATGTATTGGGACCGCTTTTGGGTTACGAAGTGCTTACCGCCTTTTTTCTGGAAGCCTCGTTTTTGGGGGTGATGCTCTTCGGCTGGAATCGCGTGGGGCCGAAAATGCATTTTGCCGCGACCCTCATCGTTGCCGTGGGGACCTTGTTTTCTGCCTTCTGGATACTCTCGGCCAACAGCTGGATGCAGACCCCCCAGGGATTCCGGGTGGGAAGCAACGGCCTTTTGTATCCCACCAACTGGATTAAGGTCATCTTCAATCCGTCTTTTCCGTATCGTTTTTTTCACATGGTCACGGCATCCTACTTGACCACGGCTTTTGTCGTCGGCGGAATCGCCGCATATTATCTCCGTCATAACCGACATGTAAAGCACGCCAGGATCATGCTGGGAATGGCGATGATTATGGCGATTTTCGTCTCCCCCTTTCAGGCAGTGCTGGGGGATATGCACGGTCTGAATACCTTGAAATATCAGCCGGCCAAAATAGCCGCCATAGAAGGTATCTGGAATACGGAACGGGGCGCTGCATTGAGACTCTTCGGATGGCCGGATCAGGCAGAAGAAAAAACCAAATACGCCATTGAAATTCCCAAATTGTCGAGTCTGATTTTAACGCATAGCCTCAACGGCGAGGTCAAGGGCTTAAAAGCATGGCCAAAAGACGATCGCCCGCCCTCAGTCTGGGTATTCTGGGCATTTCGGATCATGGTCGGCCTCGGCATTTTGATGATTTTTACAGGGGTGACCGCAGCCGTCCTGTTTTTTCGCAAACAACTTTTCAGCAAACCATGGTTTCAACGCTGGTGTATGGTCATGACACCGGCGGGATTCGCTGCCGTGCTGGCCGGCTGGTTTGTCACGGAAATCGGCCGGCAGCCATATGTCGTCTATGGCGTTGTCCGCACTGCCAAAGCCGCATCGCCGGTTATCGGATCCCAATTGACAATGTCTCTATTAGCGTTCATCTTCACGTATGTTTTTATCTTTGGTGCGGGCAGTTATTACATCATCCGGCTGATCGGAAAGGGACCGGGCGATTCGGAGAAAGCATACGGCGCACACGGCATGAAAGAACCGCCGCTTTTTACGGATTCGGCGTCCGAAAAAGGAGGAAAGCATGTTTAATTTGGGTGGGTTCCTGGATTTGCCGCTGATATGGTACGGTCTCATCGCTACGGCCATTTTTTTGTATGTCCTCCTGGACGGATTTGATTTGGGAGTGGGTATTTTGTTTCCTTTTGCGCCCTCGAACAGTTGCCGGGATCGCATAATGAACTCCGTTGCCCCTTTCTGGGACGGCAATGAAACATGGCTGGTCCTGGGCGGCGGCGGGCTGTTTGCCGCTTTTCCTTTGGCATACGCCATAGTAATGCCGGCGCTCTATATGCCGGTTATACTAATGCTGCTCGGGTTGATTTTCAGAGGCGTGGCGTTCGAGTTCCGGTTCAAGGCCACCGGCAGATCTCGAAGGTTCTGGGATTATTCTTTCCATTTCGGATCCCTTGTGGCAACGTTCATGCAGGGAATGGTCCTGGGGGCATTTGTCCAGGGGATAAAGGTTCAGGGACGCAGTTTTGCCGGCGGCGCCTTTGACTGGCTCGATGCTTACAGTGTGATGGTGGGTATGGCGCTGGTGTTCGGCTATGCGCTGTTGGGCGCCACCTGGCTGATCATGAAGACGGACGGCATCACCCAGGACTGGGCCCGAAAATGCGCCCAATATGTGCTGGGCTATGTGGCCATATTCATCGGGATCGTCAGCATCAGCATGCCCGTGATGAACGCAGATGTCAAAACCCTGTGGTTCAGCATCCCGAATATTTTTTATCTGCTGCCGATACCCCTGGCCACCCTGGTGATGTTTGTGATGAACTGGCGAAACCTTCACAAGGGACACGAATATTCCCCCTTTTTCCTGAGCATCGGCATATTTCTGGCCGGTTACCTGGGATTGGGAATCAGTTTATTTCCCTGGCTGGTCCCCTTCGCCGTATCTTTTCGTCAGGCCGCGGCCGCGCCGGAATCCCAGTCGCTGCTGCTGGTCGGAACCGTCGTATTGCTCCCCTTGATTCTCGGTTATGTGGCATACTGCTATTATATCTTCAGAGGGAAGACATCCGACGAAGCCCTCTACTAAACCGCAAAAGCGAGGACAGCGGTTCGTAGCGCTTTTTTTAATGATAGAGGAGAAGATAGATGGCTGTAATAACGATCAGCAGAGAAATGGCGACAGGCGGCAGGGAACTGGGACGGTTACTTGCAAGGCGGCTTGACTACCGGTACATTGACAAATCTCTTTTTCAAGATATTGCCAAAGATCTGAATGTTTCGAAAGGAACATTGGTATCTTTTGAAGAGAGAAGAAGATACGAGGGATATGATAAAAGCGCAGTCGGTGAGGAAGAATATAAGAAGAGCCTGGAATCTCTTCTCTTGGGAACAGCCCGAGAAGATAATGTCGTCATTATTGGACGAGCAGCATACTTTTTCCTAAATGACATGAAAAATTGTTGTCATATTCGATTGGTAGCCCCAATGGATTGGAAAAAGAACTATGCAATGGAAAACTATAAAATAAGCCCGGATCGCGTCCAGGAGTTTGTTAAAAAAGGAGACGAAACGCGGAAATGGTTCCGCAGATCAATTTGCGGGATGAGATTTGACGACGCGCATTGGTTTCACTTGACGGTGAACATGAGCCGAATTTCCATCGAAAGAGCGGTTGAGCTAATCATGTCCGCATCAAATCTTTCCGGTTAGCCGTTTATCAGCTTGATTGCAAGTTCTTGCGCTTTATCCATGCTCAACAAGCTCATGTTTATGACGAGGTCATACAGCGTTTGATCATCATAGTCTTTTCTGCGGAAGTAGCTAAAAAGGTTGGCTCGCCTCTTATCCATTCTTTTTATCATCTGTGCGGCGCGTGTACTTGAAGCGCGGTAATGTTCCTCAATGAATTTTATCCGATCTTCTTTTTTCGCGATAAGCAGTATGTGGTAGGTGTTTTCAAAATTATGTAAAATATACTGCCCCCCTCTGCCAACGATAACGGCATTTCCGTCTTTGGCAATTTTGGGTATGATTAGGCTGAGCAATTCAAAATATTTAAATCCGTCAATATATCTTTCTTTATCGTTTAAAGGAAGTTCCATTAAGCTCGTTCCAAAGGGATTCAATTTGGAGATAAATTTTTTGAATTTGTCGACCGGTTCCGATTCAAAGATTTTTTTCCCATCGGAAGAGACGTAAATCTCTACCACAGCCCTTTCGATAATGTCTTCATCCGCATAATAATACCCCAAGGTATCGGCAATGCGTCTACCGAATGTTTTGCCTCCGGCACCAAATTGGCGAGATATGGTGATAACAGACATGGCTATTCCCTTTCAAATGTTTTAATAACTCTTTTGTTTAAATTGTTTTCCCCGTGTCGAATAAGGAAATTCCCGTATCCTGCGCTCTTAGATATCACTTATGGCAACAAATGCCAGAATTTTTTAGTTCGAAATTATCAGCCGCAAACCTGCGTTTACTGCAATTCGAATGCAGTAAAATTATCTTATTGACAATTTCAATTGAATCACCGGCACGATATGCATATCGTGTAGAGACGAAAGAGCACAATGCAAGAAGGGTCTGGTGCATGGTTAGCCGCCGGGTTTCCAGGCCTAGTCGATGTGCCGGAGCAGGCTCAAAATTCTCCGATTGGCCCGGTAGCGTCCGCCGAAACGATTGGCGCCGTCGGCCCGCATCCTTTCGGCGTGTGTGTCCAAATAAGATTGCAGATCGGACATGGATCGAACGTGGTAATGGATGGACCAGCACACCATTTGTTGGCCATCCTCGTTCGCCAGCTTATACCAATCGATGCTTTCAAAGCCTTCAAAGCCCATCATCTCCTGAATATGCGATGCCAGCCACACAGTGTATTCTTTTTCTATTTCCTTGTCGACATCATGATTGACTTCGTAAATGATCATGGCAGCACCTCAATTCTCTGTATGTATATCCTATTTCTTTCAAAATTGCAAAACAGGCAAATTTCCGAAAAGGATTTGTCCTTAATTGCAGCTATCACCAACTTCTTTATGCAGGATTTCAGCACTATCCCTGGCAACACTTCGCTCGTTTCACCTTGAAGGGCCTTTTAATCCAATTCTTTTGCTCAAATTGAAAACAAAAATGTATTGTTCAATATATCAAATTGTTACCGTGGCCCAATTCCATTCACATGTAAAATCACACGCAGGTAAACGGCGCTTTCATGAAGGCGGGATCGCCTTCGGGAAGCCGTTTGACGATCAGGACACTGGATGGGGTGCGCTCGAGAATCCGCATCGGCAGGCTGCCCAGCATGCGGCGGTAGACATCATGGCGCAGGCTGCCGCCCATCATGATGATGGAGGCTTCACCGGCGGCTTCGAGAATCGTATCCTCTCGGCTGCGGCTCTCGCGCACATTGACCGCGCCGATTTTTTGGCATCCTGACAACCACTGCCCGGCCTCCTGCAGGCATGCTTCGGCCGCTGCGACAATTTGAGGTTCGGCATCCGGCAGGCGTGCATATAGAATGTCGACAGGCTGCCGGATGGCCGGGAGCAATTGCTTCAGCATCGGAAAAATTCGGTGGGAGGACGACGAACCGTCCGCGCAGATGAGGAAACGGCTATCCGGTCCGCCACCGCGTACCACCAGAAGCGATGTGTTCAACCCCAGCGCCAGCTCGCGTGTGCTGTTGCCGGCCACCAGGTGCCCTAATCTGCCGCGGCGAAGTGGCGCGATGATCAGCAGGTTATGGCCGTGTTCATCCACTTCCTTGTTGATCGCCTCGACGAAATGGCCGAAGCATTCATAAAAGGCAATGCGTTCATCAACCGCACCGTCGCAAAAAAACATATACCCCTGGGGGATATCGCGGATTTTGATCGTATCGATGGGTGCCAGCACGGCCTCATCGACCAACGCTGACGCCGCATGGAGCAAAATCTGCAACCCTTTCGGCAGTTTGGTACGTTGATCGGCGGTCAGGTTGACGCCGACGGACGGCGGTTCTTCTGCGGCATGGGTGCCGGAGCGTACGGTAATGACGCTCAGTTCAGCGTTCAACCGCTTTTTGAGTTTCGCGGCGAAGTGCAGGGCGCGGAGGGCGCGCGGTTTTCCATCAGTATAGACGAGCAGCCTGGTCATGTGCCATGTTCTCCTTTTTCATTTCGCGTGCCCGCTGTGGGCGCGGTATTTTCCGAAATATCGGTCGTCTTCGGGCCGGGTTGTTCTCCCAGAGAGCGCCCGGGCGGCTGAACGCCTTGGCCGAAGATCTCCCAGTTGCCGCGTTTAAGTTCCGGGCATTCCCGAAACACGGTTACGGGGCAGGCGGCGCATATGTCGGGGTAGAAATAATCGCGCATGGCTTTGCGTATGGCCGCTCCCGTGCTGGTGTGAATGTGTGTCATACCGACCTCATTCAGGAGTCCGGAATTTTTCAGTACCGTGAAAACGCGGTGATTGATACCGGCCAGAAAAAGCCTTCCGCCACGCTGTCGAAGTTCTTCCAGCAAAATCTCCAGGATGTTCACGCCGCTGGCATCCATCGTATTGACCTTGTGCATGCGGATCAGAAGATTTGCCATTCCCGGATGGTTGCGGAGGCGTCGTTGCAGGTCACCCATCACGAAATCAGCCGATCCGAAGAAAATGGATCCCTCGATGAAGACGATTTCCATTTGGCAGCACGTTTCGCCACCCTTCGATCCGACCATTTTCCCGGTATTCAGATCGGGCGCCATGGAATGGATGCGCGGGTGGGAAACGGCGGCCAGGTGCAGACCGATGGACAGCAGCACGCCGACATATATGGCAAATTCGATGTTCAGCAGCAAGGTCGACAGAAAAGTCACCGTCAGCACGGCGGCATCGCCCCGAGTGGCTTTAATGGTAAGGACAATATCACGCTTGCGAATCATCCCATATGAAACGACCATCAATACCCCGGCCAGGGCCGACATGGGGAGCTTGCCCGCCAGGGGGGCCGCCAGAAGAACCATCGCCGCAACCGCCACACCGGAAATGATTCCGCTAAGCGGTGTTTTACCGCCCGCGCTGAAATTAAGCGCCGAGCGAACGAACGAACCGCTGCCGGGATAGCCGCTGAACAGGCAGGCGGAAACGTTGGCCAGTCCCTGACCGACGAATTCCCGGTTGATATTCAGGCGCTGTCGGCTCTGTGCGGCGATGGATTTGGCGATGGAGACGGCCTCCACCAGACCGAGGATCGCGATGGCAAAGGCTCCGGGTGCCAGGCGGAAGGTCTGCTTGATCTCTGCCGTACCCGGCAGGTGCAGCGGCGGCAAACCGCGCGGCAAGTCTCCGACCACCGCCACGCCATGATGTTCCAGATGGAACAGGGAGACAATCACCCCCGCGAGCGCCAGGGCAATCAGGGGACCCGGTAAGGCGGGCTTCAGTTTGTGGAGGCCGATGATTACGCCCATGGTCAGTAAGCCGAGCATCAGTGTGATCCAGTTGGTCTGATGTATGCGGCTGATGATATCCCAGATATTCTGATAGAACATAGCGCTGTGATGACCTTGAGGAAACCCAAGCAGACCTGAAAGCTGGTTGCAGGCGATCAATACGGCAGCGCCGGCCATGTAGCCGGTCAATACGGCATGGGAAACAAAATTCAACAACGTTCCCAGACGTGCGAATCCCATTAGTATCTTGACCAGGCCGACCAGCAACGACAGGAACAAAGCCAGTTGAATATAACTGATACTGTTCGGTTCGGCCACGGATTTTAACACGCTGAATACTACAAGCGATACAGTGGTGGTAGGGCCGGAGATCAGATGCGCAGAGCTGCCCCACAAACAGCCGACGATCGTCGGTACGATAGAAGCATATAGGCCATATTGTACCGGCAGGCCGGCAATCAGGGCATACGCCATGGATTGGGGGATGGTCATCACCGCTACGGTCAGGCCGGCCAGCAAATCTGGCTTCAGGAAACGCAGTTTGTATCCGCGCAGCCAGGAAATAAAAGGCATGAAATTTTCGCTACGCACATGCACGCGTTCTGTCTCCGATTCAGCGGCTGTTGGGCATCCGGTCGGATTGCATCGGAATGCCGATTGAATGCACTATTAATGTATCAAAAACAAGCCAAAGGATCAAACAGGATTGTGAAAACCCGGCAATTTTAGGAATCGTACCTTACGGCTTGTTCGTATGTGTTTGGGTTTCCAATGAGCGTGGATGAGAAAATCGTAAACCAGACCTGTCATAGCTTTTTCAAGGTCCCACATACAGTCTAAAATAAAATTAATATTCGTTTCTTCGTTTGCCGTATTTCCATCAAAGTAAGTCCCGATAACATCTCCCAATGGAGGTTGAGGGTATTTACCGTATTTTTCTTGATTTTTTTTATGCAGGCTGAATGGGCTTCGAATGAAGCGCATAAAAGGAGATCCTTCACTTTTCTGATAGTGACCCTTAAACTTTTAGCGATGGAAGCATAATTTCTTCAAGTCTCATTCTTTGCTTTTCAAAGATTTCTCTGTCTTTTACGCTATCAAATTTGATCATATCCCCAAAACGAAGAATCACCTTGCTAAACGGTTTTGGCAGAAGAAATTTATCCCAACTGTTGAAATACCACGCTTTATCTGCAGAAACAGAAAAAGGAACGATGACGGCATTGGTGGCATGTGCTAAATGGATTATGCCAGGTTTAACAATACCTGAAGGCCCATTGGGGCCATCTACGATATGGGCTGCAAGTTTATTCTCCTTTAAATGAGTAATCATTTTCTTTAAAGCTTTCATCCCACCTTTTGAAGAAGAACCCCGAACTGCATTCCAGCCATTACGCAAAGCCATCTTGGCTACTATTTCACCGTCTTTGCTCTGACTAATCATGATACTTGGGTTGAAGGTTTTATATTTTTTAAAAGGTCGAATACCAGAAAAAAATTGTTGATGCCAAGTGCAAAGCAAAACGACACCGCCATTTCTTCTATAATCCATCCAGTCTTTATCATTTTCAATCTTTAAACGAAATGTCCACGAATAAAATAAAATTAATCGATAAAAGAAAGAAATGAACGTCTCTGACGCAAGAAATCGATCTATCTTTATTCGCAAGATGGTGCACTCCTTATTTACCTTCCCTGAATACCCTGCTGCTTGCAACAGGTATGAAAGGCAAGGCGATCCGCGCCGAAGCTCGATAGAGCGATGGCGGGTAAGGGCTACGGCGCAATTCCACTTTGATACCCCGCAGCCGGCTTGTTGGAGCGCAGCGGAAATTTCGTTCACGGGGCTGCGGGGAGTTTCATTACAATTTGATAGCGATTATGATAATCAGCTCCATATCTTTCCCAGTTCATCAAGACCTGCGTTCGCTAAATCCTCTGGAGACATTGCTATCCTGAACTCACAATCCGCGTTAAACTTTAAGAAAAAGGGTTCGGCAAAAGATGGAACCCTTGATGAATCAACCACATCTATGATGGCCACTGCTGCTCGAGCGCCGCTCTGTTCCACGAAATAAAATGATTCCGGCTTCAAGTCATTTAAGATCCTACGAATGAGCCCACCCACTTTACCCTCTCTTACGAAGGTGTTGAAAGGCTCGTGCGGGAATCTAACATTCATTAACATTTTCATTTTGTAGCCTCCTTTTTGTTGTCGAGATGAAAATGAGAGAATCATAGAATTATTTTGCTTTACGTTCGCTTTATGAATCGGCAAAAGATAAATTTCTGTCTTACACCTGAAGGTGTCACATGATCTTCAAAGAAAGTTTCCGCTAAATTGAAATTATTTCCCAGTTCATTATGCAAAGTCTCTGGTTCATACCTTACAACGGAAAGCCCGCTACATTTTGGCGGGGCATCCGGACCAAAGGTTCCAATGATTAGATGACCATTTAGCTTTAGAGCTTGATTCAGTGAATTAATATATCCCTTTCTATCCTCAACTGCTGTAAGGAAATGAAATACGGCACGATCATGCCAGACGTCATATTTCTCCTTAAAGCCGTATTTTGTAACATCAGCCTCGATCCAGGTGATTCTGTTTGAATCCTCAGCAAGTTGTATCTTTGATCTTTCAATTGATTTGCCGGAAATGTCTAAAACTGTTAATCTTTTATAGCCCTGATCAAGTAATATCCCGGGCAGTTTGGATGCGCCCCCACCAATATCGATAATGCTGGCAGCAGCACCAACTCCGGTAGCAGCAATGAGTTTCATCGACATTTTAGGATAATCTTGATACCACCCAACCTCATTGGGTAAATTTTTTTCATAAACACGATTCCAGTGTTTTTTCCGGTTTCGTTTAAAAGGTATGAAAACAGATAAATCCATATGCTTATTAATTTCCGAACATCTTTTCAATCCAATAGTACAGATAACTTGTCAACAAGCTGGAACCAATTTATTTCGATTGCCGATATCGCAACAATGATTAAGAGAATCCTTTTATCCGCCAAAGGCTGCTATCGCTTCTCTGGCGATTTTTTCGCCCCATTCCTGTACAAAATGCCCGGCGTTGGGATGTTCATAGGGGGCAGGGCAGTTCCGTATATCATTGCGAAGCACCTGCATCACCGGTGGTCCGAGCACCGGGTCCTTCATCCCGATAGCCATAAACACCGATCCTTCCCACTTGTTGCGAAGCCACTCACGTGCGCTTCGTGACAATTCCGCCCCGGGTGCATCCTGCCGATCAGGAACCATATCAGGGAATCGACGCACGCCGGCTTTATAGTGGATGTCGGGGAATGGCGCGTCGTAAGCGGCACATTCCGCCTCCGACAGATGCGGACACGTTAACTTTAGCAGCCTGCCGGCAGACATATCAGGGTTTTTTCTGACCCAGGCACGCCAATCGAGAAACCCTTTGGAAAGTTGAACATCTCCGGTGCCGAGCGTCGTATTCATAATGAGCAGACGGGAAAATATATCTGTCATGTCCATTGGCAGGGTGAGCCCGAGAATTCCACCCCAATCCTGACATACAAGCGTGATATTTTTGAGTCCCAAATGCTCAATAAACGAAATGATCATGTTGCGATGAAAGTCGAAAGTATAAACTTTTTCCTCCACCGGCTTATCCGAACGGCCGAAACCAAAATAGTCCGGAGCTACCACTCGATACCCCGCTTTCGTGAAAACCGGGATCATCTTGCGAAAAAGGTAACCCCACGTCGGTTCGCCGTGTAGGCACAAAAATGTGTGGTCAGCTTTTTTAGAGCCTTCGTCCACGTAATGCAATCGCAAGCCTCCAAATCCTTTCAAATCGTCTATGTAAACAGGATCAAAAGGAAAATCGGGGAGATTTAAAAATCGTTCCTCAGGAGTTCTCAAAACCTTCGTCATGGTACCACCTCCTCTTAAAATATGAATCATACCTAATATCAGGAGCGTGTGAAATATACAGAACTCTTACCACTGTACGACACAAAATCAGTGCCCGTATATCTTTGGAGTAATCACCCGTTTGAAACAATGTCAAAACGGTATTGAATCCATTTGATATCTCAGTATGACTTATTTGTGTGGTGATGGCAAGAAAAGACAGGTTTTGACAAGTCTGAAATTCGTGTGGTTATCTCAATTATCACAACAAATGCAAAACCTGAGGGAACAAATGGATATCTTAAAAAAGGTCTCGACTTGATTTACAGTTCGAGTTTGATCTACTGGTTTTAATGGATTTCATGTCGTGGCAAAATATCTGTTAGCGTGTCGCCCTTTTCACCCATTCTAAAAAATCAATATTTTGTGGTTTCGACAATTTTTCGTTACAATAGTATCACGGTTCTTGAACTCGATGTAATTTAATATTATGCAAATATGTGTGCCCCTTACCAAAGTATTTTTAGACAATAAAGATATTAGAAATGGCTGAAAAACCTACCTATAAAGAACTGGAGCAAAGGGGCAAGGAGTTGGAGAAAAAAGTCCTTAAGTGCAACCCGGCAGAAGAGGCGTTACGGGATTCTTCGGCAGTTGTCTTTCTAGTCATAGTTCGAATAAATTTTTGAGCCGTTTGAAGAGTCCGATCTTTTTTCATGCTGTAATTTCTTGGCGGGCGATGCGATGCGAAGAGAGATAGTTTCTCCATCGCCCCACGGCCACCAGGCGCCGTAAACAAAAACATCTTGGCTCGGATCTGTGGTAAAAAGCAACTGGCCCGGCCGAAGGCCGCCAAAATTATTGTTGCACATCTGTACAATATCAAGCGCTTCACGGATGTTTGAGCTATCCCATACATTGATGAAATCACGTTCTAATATCGCGCGAAATTCGTCTCCATTATCTGCAGAAAATTCGGTCAGGAAGGCTTCAAAGCGGTGGTCCCACTTCCACGAAAAAACTTCCCAGGAAGCGCTTAACAATTTTCTGTAAAATTTCTCAAGGTCTGACTTTTTAAGATGCATGGCAGTTTTTCATGGCCGTCACCATTCAAGAATCATGCAAGTATCCTAAAACCACAACCCTTGCCTACAGATCCGTCTCTGGCATTGTTCGTTTAACGTTTCGGATTTGCACGTTTAAATGCATATGAAACAATATTTTTAAAAAAAACAAATGTTTAGCTTGCTTTCTTGCTAAATAATGAGTATTATATATTTAATCAATTAAATCCAGCTTAATCTGCGGGACGGGTTCTCTCTGAAGGACAATCCATTTGTCAAAGTGGCACCCTCCAGTTTGTGACGTTGAAAATTTTTAAGAAAGGAGGATGTTATCATGACCAATGGAACCGTTAAGTGGTTTAATGACCATAAAGGGTTCGGATTCATTGAGCAGGAAGACGGAGCGGATGTGTTTGTTCATCATTCTGCAATCAATGCAGACGGTTTTAAATCCCTCAACGAAGGCGACCGAGTTTCCTTTGATATAGAGCAAGGACAAAAAGGTCCTACCGCTGCAAATGTCACCGTGATGTAACCTGATGTTCTGAGTAAAAAAAGCATCCCGTCTAATATTGATGGGATGACCTTTTGTTTGGTTTGAATTTATACCTTCACACAAATCGCATCAGATCTTAAACTCAACAAAGACCGATCGGAGATCCTTTTATGCCTTTTATTGGCTGTAATTTTCAATCTGATCAGGTTGATGCCTGCAGAATCTATAATTGGATGACAGTACGCTGTCAATAGATGGACAAAATCAGAAGGTATTTTTGGAATTAAAATCATCATCAACAGGTGATGAAAGCAAATCTTAAATTACTCAAATCGAATTTTGGCTCGATTCGAGTAAGAACTTAATACGAAACATGTTAAAGGTGAAAAAAATGATCACAAACTCCTTAATGAGCACAAACTCCTTAAAAGAAATCAGAGAGTCTTTCATGATCAGCAAGACCGAACTTGCTAGAAAGGCAAATATATCATCAATCACCCTAACACGTATAGAGCAGGGGAAACCAAGCAGAATGGCTACAAAACGAAAAATCCTTTTGGCGTTAGGGTTAAAAATTTCTGAAAAAAATAAAGTGTTTCATTAATCAAAGATTATTTCCAATTTGTGAAAGAGCATAAAGTGATTTGCTGATTTAATAGATAAGCAGCACAGGATATTTTATGTTTTTGAATCAATTAGTGTTATTTAAGGAGGTATTAGATGGTAAAAATCAAAACAAGACAGGAAATTAAATGGCGGAAGGTGACATTTTCACTTGAAAACGCCGATGCCAAGGAAGTCTTTTTGATAGGGGATTTTAACAAATGGAATCCGAAAAGCCACCCTATGAAAAGCGATGAAAAAGGGGCGTGGGTCAGGAACGTGATAATTCCTCCCGGAGAACACGAATACAAGTTTATAGTTGACGGGCAATGGATAGAAGATCCCCAAAATGAGCATCTGTCCCTCAATTGCTTCGGGACCTACAACAACATTATAAATGTAACCGCAAAAAAATAAAGGAGTTAAAAATGGCAGAAGCAAAAGGATTGATGAAACCGG
>Ga0315547_1000502_pt1 | contig 38851 bp, 36 predicted proteins | sample SalMarSW160240MG_2_FD_202542 | JGI IMG/M metagenome (GOLD analysis project Ga0315547, IMG submission 202542) | Salt marsh sediment microbial communities from the Plum Island Ecosystem LTER, Massachusetts, United States - Salt Marsh Sediment SW1601-240 ...
GACAGTTCTCTTTCAGCTATTCTTGCATAGTGAACAGCAATTAGTGTTTTATCTCTGGATTTAAAAATAGGGTCTTCATCATAAATTTCTGCTTCTACTCTCGCTAAAAATTTCCTTCCATCCTCATTTTTTGGGGTTAATACAATAAAATCTCCCGTGCTTGGACTTGCTTTTGCATCTTCATAAGAAGAGTATATTAATAAAGCATCCTCTGTTGTCTTCTGTCCATATAATACGCCAAAATCAATTCTCTCTGACATAATAACCTCCTTTAAAATTTGTCATGAATATCCAAAAATAAATTCTCAATTTCAATATTATCCATTCTTTGCTCTTTATAAAGAGCAAACTTCACCCTTTTGATTATCTCTTCCTTGAAATCCTTTTTCAATGAGACAAAATTGTGCGCCTCAACCAAGGGATACGGATAACCAAGTATATAATGTTCCTGGGTAAGTCTTGTAAGTTCTTTAAATATCATGCTCAATTTACTCATATCTCTGTCTTTCTTGTTGTTTTCTATGCTTGGAATTGCATCAAATATATTAACATCAGCCACGAACCAGTCATAATTTTGTAGTTTCTCTACATAATCTAAGCGAGCAATATGAAATAACCCAAAGCCTCTACCACTGGTGAGCCCTTTATTTCTATAGAATTCTCCATATGAATTTTCTAATACTGAATCTGGAACTTCAAACCAACAACATAATTTTTGTCTCTTTGGGTCTTTCTGTGTGAATGGATATTTTGGTTTCAACTGATCTTGAAGATAGTTGTCTATCTGACTTAAAGTATAAGACAGTTCCATTTTGATAGGTGAATTTTTGGTTATACCTACAATTATTATCTCTCTTTTTTGTAAAATTTTACCCAATTCTATCAGATATTTTTGTTTGATATTTACAGAGCGTAATGTTCCATCTCTTAATACTACATCACCTTTTTTAATCTCATTGCGATTTGCGATTTCATATACAAGTGACCATTCTAAAATTTCTTGAGCGAAAGAAAGTAATTTTGATAAATCTAGACAAATAAGTTCTTTTTTATACCCAAAAATATTTTCAGGTGAGTCATTGAAAAAGTCCATCATGTTTTTTACAGGTTCTAAATTCAACAGTTCATCATAAATTGCAAACAAATGTTTTTCCTTTGTTATAAGTATATTTTGTGGGGAATATTTCTTTCCAAGGCTAATAGGGTCATCTGTATCATTCATTCGAATCTGCTTTCCCTCTTTGTAGCAAATATATCCCGCATCATAAACGCCTATTGAGACTCCATTATAAAATTCCTTACTATTATAACTCCCATCTATGGCATAGAAATTTCTATCTGTTTCATCAATTTTGTCAAAAGGTATTATTTCAAATATTTGTGGAGTTTCCTGGTTATTAACATTTCCAATTACAGGAATAGAATAATTTTTATTACTTCTTTCGTTAATATGATGAGCTACTAAATTAATAGCATTATCTGGTATAATTTTAGTGTTCATTTACTTCTCCAAAATTTTAGAAGATTGCATTTCCGTTAACTCTTTCATATTTTTACCTATATGCAAAATTATTCATCAAGTATCCCACCTTCGCTATGCTTCGGTGGACAGGCAAGTTTCAAATATTCCCGACCTTGTCGGGATCCCGATTGAAATCGGGACAAGTATCAAATTTCATATTTAGCTACACCTTCTTTATATAAATCATTTCCATAAATATCATTAGCAACGATGCAGGGAAAATCTTCAACTTCTAATTTTCTAATGGCTTCAGCCCCTAAATCTTCATAAGCGATAATTTCTGCTTTTTTAATAGATTTTGCAATGAGTGCTGCTGCACCGCCAACCGCAGCGAGATATACAGCTTTATTTTTCTTCATAGAATCAATTACATTTTGTCCTCTTGGTCCTTTACCAATTGAAGCCTTAAGTCCTCTTTCTAATAACTGAGGAGTTAATGGGTCCATACGATAACTTGTAGTAGGTCCTGCTGAACCAATTGGTTTTCCTGGCGGTGCTGGTGCTGGACCGACATAATACATTATCTGACCCTTTAATTCAATTGGCAATTCCTTACCTTGTTCAATCAAATCAACCAATCGCTTATGAGCCGCATCCCTGCCAGTATATATTGTTCCTGAAAGTAAAACAGTATCCCCGATTTCTAATTTTGAAACATCCTCATCAGTTAAAGGTGTTGTTAATTTTACAGTTTTTGGCATTTTTCCTCCATGGATTTTTAAACACAAAGCACTCAAAGAGCACAAAGGATTTTTATTTGTTTAAGAATTAACTTTGTGTTCTTTGCCTGCCCCGTAAGGAAGTATGACTGTATCGGGGTGGTCTTTGTGTTTCATTCCAATATTTTAAACAATAACTCTTTTAATTCCATTTTTCAGTAATTTTACATTAAAATTTATCAGCAATCCTAATTTAATTCCCGATAATCTTAAATAGGTCATAAGTTGTGCAGTATGAATAGGGAGCAATTTCTCTACTGTTTTTAATTCAATTATCAGGCAATCTTCTAACACTAAATCTGCGTTAAATCCGCATTCAAAGATTTTCCCTTTATATTTTATTGGAATTGGAACTTCCATTGCAATATTGAAATCATCAGCTTGTAATTCATAAAACAGACAATGTTGATATACCTTCTCTAAGAGACCTGGACCCAATTCCCTATGAATTTCAATTGCTTTCCCAATTACAATATTGGAAAGTTTGTTTGCCTTTTCTAAACTATTCATGATTATTTTTAAACACAAAGCACACGAAGGGCACAAAGAAGGACATAGATTTTAAAAATTCTTCTATCTTTATGCTTCAATATAAATATCGTTTCTTTGTGTTCTTTGCCTGCCCCGTAAGGAAGTATGACTGTATCGGGGTGGACTTTGTGTTTCATATAACAGCTTCTTTGTGTCTACAGCAATGGCATTGGATGTTGATTGCAACAGGCATTGTAGCAATATGACAGGGATATGTTTCAATATGAACATCCATAGCAGTAATCCTGCCGCCCAGACCCATAGGTCCGACGCCAGTTTTGTTTATCCGCTCTAACAATTCTTTTTCAACCTCTGCGAATTTTGGATTAGGATTCCGTGAGCCCATTGGACGCAGTAAAGCTTTTTTTGCGATTTGAGCAACCTTATCAAATGTTCCACCCAATCCAATACCCACGATTGTTGGTGGACAAGGATTTCCCCCAGCATTTTTTACAAATTCTACAACAAAGTCTTTAACACCTTCTATTCCGTCAGCTGCTTTCATCATTTTTACAGTGCTCATATTTTCTGAACCGCCACCTTTTGGTGCAAATGCAATTTTGACTTTATCTCCGGGCACAATATCAGTATAAATCACTGCTGGGGTATTATCTTTTGTGTTAATCCTATCAATCACTGGGTCATCAACAATAGATTTTCTGAGATAACCTTCTTTATACCCCTGGCGAACTCCTTCATTAATTGCATCTACAAAATCTCCATCAGCAATATGAACTTCTTGTCCCAATTCAATAAAAAAAACAGCAAATCCTGTATCCTGACAGAGAGGCATTTTCTCATTCTTGGATATCTCAATATTTTGAAGAATCATATCAAAGATATCTTTTCCAGTTTGGGATTCTTCCTTTTCTTTAGATTCCTTGATGACCTTGACAACATCTTCAGGAAGATAAAAATTAGCATCCATACAGAGTTTTTTTACAACTTCTGTGATTTTACTTGCTTTTATTTCTCGCATGATTTGTCCTCTTTTTAAATTATTCTTTCACCACTTTTTTTAATTTCATTTACAAAAGGATTTGTATCATCATTCCATTCTTCTGGCAGAAAAGGATGAGGTTCTATACGCAGGTCAATATCCCATCTTAATTTCATTAGTTTTACTCTGTCGTCAACAGGGTCACTTGTTAAATTCTTTGAAACAACTGCAATATCAACATCGTTCCATTCATTAAAGTTTCCTTTAACTAAAGAACCAAAGATATGTACAGCAAATAAATTCAACTTTGCCTTTTGCAGTTTCTCAATATATCTCAATGCATTCTTTCTTCCGATACATCGGAATTACTTTATCGTTTTCTTTAGTCATAATTTTGATTTTAACAAAGTTGCAACTTCGGATGGCTGATTTGCGACAGATATTCCTGCTTCTTCTAAAGCTGCAATTTTTTCAGAAGCGGTTCCAGAGCCACCAGAAATAATTGCTCCTGCGTGACCCATTCTCTTTCCGGGAGGTGCAGTTTTTCCAACAATAAATCCCACCACAGGTTTGGTAATATTTTGTTTTACAAAATCAGCGGTTAATTCCTCAGCATTCCCGCCAATTTCACCAATTAGTGCGACTGCCTCTGTTTCCTGGTCTTTTTCAAATAGCTTCAAGCAGTCAATAAAATTCATACCAATAATTGGGTCACCACCGATTCCAATGCAGGTAGATTCACCAAGTCCTGATTTTGTAATATGGTCTACAATTTCATAGGTTAAAGTTCCACTACGAGAAATAAGTCCGATTTTTCCTTTTTTAAAAATTTGAGCAGGCAAGATTCCAACCTTTGATTTTCCAGGAGAAATTAATCCTGGACTATTTGGACCGATTATATGAATATTTTTTCTTTCCAAATATTCAGTAATTTTTATCATATCAATTATGGGAATGCCTTCAGAAATAGTAACAATCAATTTTATGCCTGAATCAGCAGATTCATAGATAGCATCAGTTGCAAATTTTGCTGGAACAAAAATAATAGAAGTATTTGCAGAAGTCTCTTTAACTGCTTGCTGCATTGAATTATAAACAGGAATTCCATCAATTTCTTGTCCACCTTTGCCTGGAGAAATTCCTGCAACAACATTTGTTCCATACTGTTTCATCTGTTTGGCATGAAAACTACCATCCCGTCCAGTTATACCTTGAACAATAACCTTTGTTTTTTCGTCAATTAAGATGCTCATTTTAATATTTTAATTTTTTGTAAGATTAATTGCTGTTTGTGCTGCTTCTGCCATTGAAGTTGCAAGAATCAATTTGCTTTCTTTAAGGATATTATGGGCAGCTTCTTCATTAGTGCCTGTTAACCGAATTACAATAGGAATATCAACCTTCAGTGTATTTAGAGCTTCAACCAATCCTTTTGCCACATCATCACAACGAGTAATTCCCCCAAAAATATTTATCATTACAGCTTTAACATTTTTATCGCTGAGCAAAATATTCATTGCATCAATAACTTTTTGCGGATTTGAACTGCCTCCAATATCTAAGAAATTTGCAGGTTCTCCGCCATAAAGTTTTACTAAATCCATTGTAGCCATTGCCAGTCCTGCACCATTTACCATACATCCAATATTACCATTCAGACGAATATAGCTTAATCCTTTTGATTTTGCTTCCATCTCTTTTTCTTCATCAGGTAGAATTTCTCTCATCTTTTCTATATCAGGATGTCTATAAAGGGCATTATCATCAAAGTTGATTTTTGCATCAAGAGCCAGAACATTGCCTTTTTTGTCTAACACCAATGGATTTATTTCTGCTAAAGAAGCGTCATTTTCAATGTAACATCTATACAAATTTTGAATGATTTTTGCAACCTGTCTAACTATTTTTATATCATCAAATATTTTGAATGCAAGATTCCGAGCCTGAAAGTCAAATAATCCTCCATCAAATGGGTTAACATAAAGTTTATAAATTTTTTCTGGGGTTGTTTTGGCAACCTCTTCAATATCAATTCCACCTGCGGAACTTACCATAAAAACGATACTCTTTGAATTTCTGTCATTAGTAATTCCAACGTAATATTCGCTTTTAATGTCTATTGCTTCAGACACGAGCACTTTTTCAACAGTTAGCCCTTTGATATTCATACCTAAAATTTGTGTACCAAACTGCTCTGCTTCGTCAGGATTTTTTGCGAGTTTAACACCGCCAGCTTTACCTCTTCCGCCGACTTGAACCTGAGCTTTAATGATTACATTTTCGTTAAATTTTAAGGTTGCTTGTTTTACTTCTTGAGGGGTATAACATAGAATTTCAGTTGGTGTAGGTATATTGTATTTTGAAAAAATCTTTTTTGCCTGATACTCATGAATTTTCATTTTTACTATCAGCTTTTTGAAATTTAGTGGGGAGTTACAAAGTCTGAAAATTACTTGTCAAGTGAAATATTAAATTTTAAAATTTTTTTGTTAAGTTATGTAATAGATGTAATCTTTTTAGAAAATCTAATCTTTTTTATGTGGAGTTATTCAAATTTCTAACTTGTTAATTCTTGTTTATATCTGGATTTATTTAAGTAGTACACATTTTTTATAATCAACAATAATTAAAATTTTTTTCAATTGACAAAAATTTTCCTTATCTCTGTTTAAGACAAAATGGAAGCAAAAGCAATCATAACAGGGTCAAATGGATTTATTGGTAGTAATCTTGTAAGAGAATTACTGTCTAAAAATTATGATGTAACATGCTTGGTAAGAAAAACATCAAATTTAGAATCCATAAAAAATCTTCCAGTAAAATTTGCTTATGGTGATTGTAATGATATTGAGTCATTGAGAAAAGGGTGTGAAGGTCAGGATTATGTTTTCCATTTAGCGGCAAAAGTAAAAGAAAAATCCAGGAAGAAATATTTTGAAGTAAATTTTGATGGCACAAAAAATTTATTAACTGCCATAAATGAACTCAATATAAAAAAATTCATATTTCTTAGTTCTCAAGCTGCTGCTGGACCATCAGAGAGCAAAATTCCAAAAACTGAGGAAGAATCTGAAAATCCTATCTCTTACTATGGCAAGAGTAAGCTGGCAGCAGAAAAATATGTTAGAAAGTATGCAAAAATTCCATGGACTATTATCAGACCTTCAAGCGTATTTGGACCTTATGATAAGGATTTCTACATCTATTTTAAATTAGTGAAAAAGGGCTTTGCACCTTTAGTTGGGTTTGGTGAAAAGTTTATTAGCTTGATTTATGTTGAAGACCTGTCAAATTTAATAATTAAAGCAACAGAAAACCCTAAAGCTAATTATCAAACATTCTTTGCTTCTGATGGAAATATATATTCATGGAATGATTTTATAGAGATATTAAAGAATGTTATGAAAAAAAAAGTGATTATACTTAAGATTCCTATGTCTTTTGCTTATACCACAGCATTTTTTAATGAATGCACAAAATATTTACACAAAAAACAAGCTACACTAAATCTACAAAAGGTAAAAGAAATGAAAATTAAATATTGGCTATGCAGTTCAGAGAAAGCAAGAAAGTTATTAAATTTTTCACCTAAGTTTTCTTTTGATAAAGCCTTACAAAAAACATATAATTGGTATAAAGAAAATAAATGGTTATAAGAAGGATTTGTCTTTTCATTATTTTTTTATTATTTTCAGTTTCAACTGAAGCCCAAGATATTCAACTCCAGGAATTTATTCAGTCTGATTCTTCATTAACTGATTCTCTTAGAATGCCTATTATTCCTGATAGCTCAAAAATAACGACTTATTCACTAAAAGAAGTAGAACAGCAAGTTCGAGCATTAGAAGATACATTCTTTAATTTTAACGATAAAGTTTTCCTGAGCAATTCAATATATAGATTTGGTAATAATTTTTATTTTCCGCCATACGGACAAACAGATTATAGTATTTACAATCTAAAACTGAACAATCTTTTTTTTGATTCAAATGATATACAAGGTTTATTATTTTATTACAACTTGGATAGAAAAGAAAATGATGAATATGAATTTTCATGTTTAGAAACGGATTTTGAGCCAACTTTATCAGCAATTAGTTTTGAATCAGGTTCTTATAACTTTGAAGATAAATATTTGAGTTTCCAGAAGAATAACTTTTTTAAGTTCTGCGACGCAAAACTGTTTGTTCACAGCGGAAAAAATAAAAGCCACTGGAACAATAAAAGCTATTTTGACAACATGGTTTTGCAGACTGAGAAAAATTTTGTCTCAGCCAAAATAAGATATAATTACTTAAAATTGTTTTCCACAAGAGACGGATATAATTTCGAAAATCCATGGTATTTAATAAAGTTTGGTGACCACTATTCAAGAAAAATGCAGACAATCTCTCACATTTTGGGTCTTTCACTTTTTGAAAATTTCATTGACCTTTCATATTTATATCAAACTGGATACGAGAAAATCTATGGTGATACATCTATCAAAAATAAGTTTTATCGTAATCAGATAAATCTGGGTTTCCATTTGCCAATTGAGAACTATGAGACTGATATCTACTTAAGAGCTGATATAAACGATTATGACCATTTTGATTATAAGGGAATTGTGAAGGATTATTATATCGTGCTAAAAATGAATTCCCCCGGGATTTTTTATGATTTTTATAAAATAAAACTTAGGAATGAGGTATATTTTTCAGGTCTGGATGATACTACTTATTTTTATCCGCAATTATTGTTTGATATTCCAATTACTGAGCAATTTTCAACCAATCTCTCCATCGGTGTAAAAGGTAAGCAATACTTTTTCCCACATTTTGGTTCGGTTCTAACACAAAACAGGTCAAAGATAGTATATGCAGATTTAGTAATAGATTATAAAAAACAAAATTATAAATTAGTTTTAAAACCATTTATTCATGAGATAAAAAATGATGTGCAGTTTATATGGGAATCCGCTGCAATATCTCCTGGGTATGAAGAAATTAGTAGATACAATGAATATGGAGCTGATGCCTTTGGAGAAGTATGCTTTGATTACTTTACAATTCAAAATAAGTTTAGATTGAATTTTAACTTTACAAAAAGACCAGACAATCTTGTTTATCGTCCAAAAATATTATTAAAATTATTATGGGATATAAGGCAAGATCTAAAGCATAATAATTTTATTTATGCAAAGTCCGTGCTTTCATATTTGAAGGAATTTAGAAATATTACTCTTGAAAAAGAGGAGGATGAGATTTTTCTTGATATTGAATGTGGTATAAATATTAATAGGTTTAGAATTTCACTCCTATTCAAAAATATTGTGAATCAAGATTATTTTATGGATAAAAATAATTATGTAAATGGTTATGGCACTTATTTGCAGATTCATTGGAATTTTATAAATTAGAATGATTTGGATAAAAATTTAGAAGAGTTAGTATGGAATGTAAAATAAAGGAAAATCTGAAACATTGCAACTGCACATATCCTTGTGACAAAAAAGGGAAATGTTGTGAATGTATCGCTTATCACAGAAGATTGGGCGAGCTGCCCGCCTGTTATTTTACAGAAAGTGAGGAGCGAACTTATGACCGCAGTATTGAATATTTTGTCCGTTTACATATAAAATAACACATGGGAAAGAAAGAGTACTTTGTAATCACTGGTGATGTTGTTGGCTCATCTCTTTTCAAAGGAGAGGGGAGGAAAAATCTCCATAATGCGTTAGTGGAAAGTTTGCAGTTTATTAGGGAAGAATATGCTGATAATTTTCTTTATGATTTTGATATTTTTCGAGGTGACTCTTTTCAGAATGTCTTAAAATCTGGTTCCACTGTCTTTTCTATCTGTTTGAAATTAAGATTGAAACTTGCAATTATGATGCATCCACAATCTATTGATTTTAGAATCTCTATTGGGTATGGCACAATTGATATGCTACCAGAACAAAGAGCCTCCATTGGAGATGGCGAGGCATACAGATTTTCTGGAGAAATGCTGGAAAATCTTTCAAAGAATAAGTATAGAAGAATAGCAATGAAAACTTCTGATGCCCATTTAAATAATCTTTTAGAAGGATATTGCATACTTTTTGATAAGGCAACGGTTGGCTGGAGTTTTGAACAAAAGGAAGCTGTATTCTGGAAAATGCAGGGATTAACAGAAGTGGAAATTGTAAAAAAATTAAAAGGGAAGCCCATCGCACAAAAAAATGTTTCAAAGCGACTAAAAACTGCTGAGTGGAAACAACATGTAAAACCATCGCTGAATATGATTGATCACTTTCTTAGAGATGTATCCAACCCGTCTGGTCGCCTGTCCCCCGATATATTGGGAGCCAAGACTGACCGAGACTGAAAAAGAAATTTAATGTAAAGAATTTTTAGCTGATATGAGATATAGTTTGTTAATAAAACCGTCTTTCATATACCCCAAAGGGGGTATATTTAGCAAATATACCCCAAAGGGGGTATATTCTTATTTAACAACTAATCTGGGTTGTATTTTCATTTTACAACCTATTGGGGTTGTATTCATATTTTACAACCCATCGGGGATGTATTTCGGATTTACACCCTGTTTGGGGTGTGTTTTGCATTTACACCCTGATTGCGGTGTATTATATATTGTCAATTAAGAGATGATTATTCTATTAAACCTGTTACTTGCACACTTTATAGCAGATTTCCTCCTGCAAAACAAGTATCTTGTAGAAACAAAAAAATATTCTGCATTGCCTATATTACTGCATAGCCTTATTGTAGGTATAATATCATTTATCTTTGTTAGAATGCTTGGGATTGCAGCACTTATCTTCATTTCACATTTTATCATTGATTTTGCAAAAAATAGAGTCACAAAGCATATTGCAAAAAGTTCAATTAAAAACCAATTTTATATAACCAAGATTTTACTTTTTATAATAGACCAAACTCTTCATATTGCTGTAATTATATTTTTACTCTTCATATTTAAAGATCGCATTTTATATGTTTCTTATTTACAAATTCCTGAAAATTTTTCAATAATTGGTATAGCTTACCTCATTACTATATGGGTTGTCGGCATCTTAATAGGTTTTCTTAAAAAGCCCTACGAGATGCAAATAAAAACAGATAATGAATGTGGACTTACAAGCGGTGGGAAAATTATTGGGCAGTTAGAGAGATTTATTATTTTGACAATGATTCTTACTAATAATCCAATTGGCATTGGTTTTATTTTTACCGCAAAATCTATCTTTAGATTTGAAAGTTTGAAAAAGAGAGAATTGGCAGAATATATTTTAATTGGAACTTTATATAGCTTTGTATTCGCTATTACTATTGGCTATTTAACAAAGTATTTACTAAAGGTGATGGCTAGATAATTATGAAAAACAAAACCTTTGCAAGCATTGAAGATGCTGTTAATGAAATAAAGAATGGCAAGATGGTCATTGTTGTTGATGATGAGAATCGTGAGAATGAAGGCGACTTGATTATGGCAGCAGAAAAAATAAATGCAAAAAGTATAAATTTTATGATAACTCACGCTCGTGGTTTGATTTGTGTTCCTATGATTGAAGAGGATTTACAGAGACTAAATATCTCTTTGATGACAGCTGAAAACACAGAAAGGCATCGCACACAATTTACCATCTCTGTGGATGCTAAAGAGAATACAACTACAGGGATTTCTGCTTATGACCGCGCAGAGACTATCAAGGTTTTAGCCAATCCTGACTCCAAGCCAGAAGATTTGCAAAGACCTGGTCATATTTTCCCACTTAAAGCCCAACCTGGCGGAGTACTGAAAAGAGCAGGTCACACTGAAGCAGCAGTAGATTTGGCAAAGATTGCCGGATTGAGACTTGCTGGTGTTATATGCGAAATTATTAAAGATAATGGTGAAATGGCTCGCTTAGCTGACCTTAAAATATTCGCTGAAAAGCATAATTTGTCAATAATTACAATTCAGGATTTGATAAAATATCGCCAGAAAAAAGAAAAGCTTATATTCCGCGTTGCTGAAGCAGATCTACCAACGAAGTTTGGTCACTTCAAAATTATTGGCTATGAAAGTCCGATTACAGCTGAGCATCATGTTGCTCTTGTCAAGGGTGATGTGGCGGGTAAAAAGAATATTCTGGTTAGAGTCCATTCAAAATGCTTGACAGGAGATACCTTTCATTCACTCCGTTGTGATTGTGGAGAGCAGTTAGAAAATTCAATGTTGGCTATTGAAAAAGAAGGACTAGGTGTTCTCGTGTATATGCATCAAGAAGGCAGAGGTATTGGCTTAATCAATAAAATAAAGGCGTATCATCTGCAAGATATGGGTAAAGATACAGTGCAAGCTAATGAAGAATTAGGGTTCAAAAGCGACCTAAGAGATTATGGATTAGGAGCACAAATCTTAAAAGATTTAGGACTTTCCACTATTAGAATCTTAACCAATAACCCTAAAAAAGTTATTGGATTGAGAGGATATGGTATAGAGATTGTGGAAAGGATACCTATAACTTCAAAGCCGCATAAGAAGAATATAAATTACCTGAAAACTAAAAAGAATAAGATGGGACATCTATTGGATGTGTAACTAAAAGAGTCATAAATAGTCATAACGCTTCGCTGTCAAATGGCTTCGCCGTCAAAACGCTTTGCTGTCACTTGACACTACAAAGGGAGCTTATGACTTTATTTGACACACCGAAGGTGCAATTATATAAAATGAAAATAAATAAATTATTAATAGTCTTTCTTATAATTCTTATATTCCCTTTAACTATTGTAGCTAAGGTTTCTTATCCAAGACCAACAGGATTTGCCAATGATTTTGCAGGTGTTTTATCCTCTGAAGCATTACAAAAAGTAAATAACATAGCTATAGAATTGAAACAGAAAACAGGCTTTGAACTATCCTTAGCAATTGTGGAAGATATGCAAGGAGAAGATTATTATACTTATGCTACTAAACTGTATGAAAATTGGGGCATTGGAGGCAAGGGTGATGCTGGTGCCTTACTTTTTATTGCAGTTAAAGAAAGGAAAATGAAGATTGAAACTGGCTACGGTGCAGAAGGCTTTCTGCCAGATGGGTTATGTGGAGAAATAGCAGATAAATATATTGTTCCATATTTGAAAAATAATGATTATAATTCTGGAGTGGTAAATGGAATAGCTGTAATCGCTTCAGTTACTGCTGATTATTATGGTGTTCAACTCACTGGAATTCCTGAAGGTTATGGTAGAACAAGATCTTCTGGAATAAATATTATTAGACTTATAATTGGATTTGTGATAATAGCACTTTTCCTTGGTGGTAGAATAGGTCTTTTTCCATTCCTTTTATTGAGTGGTTTTGGCGGTTTAAGGAGTGGTTGGGGTAGTGGCTCAGGCGGATTTGGTGGATTTGGAGGTTTTGGAGGATTTGGCGGTGGACTTAGTGGAGGAGGTGGTGTTGGGAGGAGTTTCTGATGCACTGGTATTTCATCATTTTGATTTTCTTTCTTAATATTCTTTTTGGAGTTGGATTATTTTACGCACTGCTTATCATAATTTTTCATCCAAAAAGGAAAAAGCATTTTCTAGGTATTCAGCTACCAATTGGAATTATCTATAAATTAAAAAATAAATTAACAGAATATATAGCAAAACAGTTTGAAATATATTTAGAATCCAATCCTGATGAGTTGCATAAATCCAAGCCGAAAGAGTTCGCAGAAAATATCTCCCGAAAGATTACAGATGGACTTTCTCACAATAAATGGTTCAAATACCTTCCAAATTTTCTTGCTAATCCAATATTGAAACTGGTAAAAGAATTATCCTATTACTTCTTTGAAGAATTACTTTGCAGTTTTATACCCAGTTTGGCTCAGAAATATAAGATTAAAGAGAAAATCTTTGAACTGCTATCAGACGAAAACATCCATCTTGTTGAATTAAAAGCGAAATTCTATCTTACAAAACCGCTTGTAATAATTGGGGCAATTTTTGGATTTATATTTGGAGTTTTTAATATGATATTGATGTTTATTTTTTAGCGATAAGTTAATGATAAAAATGATGAATTAATGAAAAATAATAATATAAGGTAGGTATTTTATGAAAAAGTGCATAATATTTGTTTTAATAATTTTCGTTTCATCAATTACCTTCGGTGAAACACTTGATATTCATCAAGTTATCTCAATTGGATTGGAAAATTCATATGATATGAGTTATCAAAACTATAATCTACAAACTTCTAAACAGAGTCTATACTCCTCCTATTTTACGCTTTTACCTTCTGCACAATATTCAATTTCAAATACAGAAACAAAAAATAGTTCAGTGAAAACGGGAAGTATTTCATTCTCAGAATCTATTTCATCAAATGATTGGAGGTATTTTGACATTAAAAAAAGTCTATCTACTTTAAAGCAACGAGAAATTGAATTACAGCTCACCAGAAGAAATTTTATTTATAATATTATTAAGTATTATATTGATGTTCTACAGAATAAAAAATTGCTTGATGTGGTAGGTCAGGAAGTAAAAATTGCTAAAAGAAATCTTGAAGAAACCAAAATTCTTTTTGGCCACGGTAAAGTTTCAGAACTGGAATTGCAACAAGTAGAAATAAGCCTATCACGCATACTCATTGATTCGCTTAAAGCCTGGAATAATCTTATAAATAGCAAAATGGAGTTATGCTTTGCTATAAATATTGAATATAACAATATTTATGATTTTACTGAATTTGATTATGAATTTTTCACACCAGAGGATTTTGTTTTTTCTGAAGATAAAATACTCAGCATAGCCTATGAGAAGGAGAATTCCAAGCAAGTTAGGAGAGATTATAATCAAAATAAGTTGTCTTTTTTGCCTACCCTTTCTTTCTCAATTAATAAAGACTCGGGCTGGAAAGAAAAAAGTATTTTTGATTTTGATAATTCATCTAATCCGATTAAATATTCTTTGTCTCTATCATATCCTTTACTAAGCCCAATTACAAATCTTCCAGACCATAAAAAACATAAGTATCAGTTAAATAAAGCTGTACTTCAGTTGAATAATACAATAAAGGAAAATAAGAAGGATTTTAATTTTGCACTAATGAATTTTAAGCAGTCAAAAGAATACTTTTCATTGTCAAAAAAACAGGAGGACCTTGAGAAAATTCATTTTGAGATAGTAAATGAAAGATACAGATTAGGGCAAGCAGATTTAACCGAACTGGAAAATGCCAGAAAAGAATTGTTTCAAATCAAAAATGAAAAAATTCAAGATTATTATAATTTAATCCTTTCTCAGGAACAGTTAAATCTAATATGTAATAATAAAATGTTAAAAGAATATTAATTAATGTCTGGTGAACAATTTATTTATAATGTTAAATTACCAATTTCCAATGCAAAATAAAATGTCCAATATCAAATGGCCAAAACCGATACCAGTAAGACGATTTGCGATTTTGTCATTTTACCTGCTTTTTTCACCGGGAACTAATTAGTGTCCATCCGTAAACTCGACTTTCGAGTCGTAAGGAGCTTGCGACGATCCCGACTTGTCGGGAAGACAGTTTTAATATGCCCTTTACCTCGACTCGTCGTTCCCCCGATACGGTCATTCTTCCCTACGGGGTAAACTTACGACTCGAAAAAACCTACTTTACGGACAGATACTAATTAATGTCTGTTAATAAACTCAAAACCTTGCGATTCCGACATATCGGGACGCAATGGTTAATTTCAATGATAGAAACAGTGTAGGAGAACTATGAAGAAATTTGTTTGGATTGTAGTTGTAATAATTGCGATTGTTATTTTGGTTTTGGTGATATCAAAAGGTAAAAAGGAAGAAGCATCAAAAGGGAAATTGGATAAAGCTGAAACTGCAGTTGTCAAACTTGGTGATATTTCTATAATTCTTGATGAAGTTGGTGAAATAATGCCAATAAAAGAGGTAAATGTTAAATCAAAAATTAGCGGAAAGATTAAAAAATTGTATGTTGAAGAAGGCGAGTTAATTCATGAAGGTGATATCATTGCAGAGGTTGAACCTGATATGCAGCAAGCACAAACTCTATCCAGAATTAAAAGTAATCTTCAGACAGCACAGATTGAATTGGAAACTGCGCAGAAGAATTTTAACTCTGATAAAAAATTGTATGAAAAAGATTTTATATCAGATGATGAATGGTTTGAATCTCAGAATGCTCTAAAGAGAGCTAAGATAAACTATCAATCCGCATTAGAACAATATCAATTAATTCAAGAGATTGGAATTACAGAAGAAAATCTAAAAATTACTGCCCCGGTTTCAGGAACCATTATCAGCAAAAATGTAGAAGAAGGCGAGATGGTGGTTTCCAGTGAATCTTATTCTGGTGGAACAGTGATATTGACCATTGCTGATTTATCAAAAATGATTATTCTTGCTGAAATTAACGAGATTGATATAGGTAAAATATCTATAGGCCAACTCGTTGATATTTCAATAGAGGCTTTTCCTGATGCTGATTACAAAGGAAAGATAACTCATATTGCTCCAATGGCTAAGATTGGAAATAATAATATCCGTGTGTTTGATATTAAAATTTCTATAAAAAATTTAACCCCAAATCTCAAACCCGGAATGAGTGCAAATGTTACAATAATTGGCAAAACAAGTAACGATGTTATTACAGTTCCGATTCAGGTAATTTTCCAGGATGAGAATGGAAACAATATTGTATATAAAGTAAAATCGGATACATTGATTACTCCACAAATTGTAAAAACCGGTATTAATGACCTTGAAAAGGTGGAAATAATTGAAGGAATTGCAGTTGGAGATACTATATCATTGAAAGAAAAACCGAAAACAGATTCTGAAAATGATAAAAGAAGAGGAAGAATAAGGATAAATTAAAAGATTAGCCTTGCGAAGGTTGAGAACCTTCGCAAGGCTTATTGAAAGGAAGGGAAAAACAATGAAAAAGATATATTACATATTTCTGTTTTTATTACTCTTACCGATTTGTTTATCAGCAAATCCGGTCACAGCCGATGATGTTGAACAGGCTGTGAAAACGCAGCTTGCTTATAAAAATAAATCGGTTGAATATTCAATCGCAGAAATTTCTGTTATTGAAGACGAGAATAATCAGACAAAACTGTGTTTTATCGCAGACCTCCAGCCTAAAGGGTTTATTGCTCTTTCTTCGGACACCGATATTACACCAATTATTGCATATTCATTTAGAAATAATCTGATACGCGACGAGGAAAATCTTCTCTATTATATGATAAAAAAAGATATGGAATTCAGATTAGAAGCAAAGCCACAATTCACTTCTGAGAAGATTAAAGCCAATAACACGCTTTGGAAGAGTTATATTTCTGAAAATATTAAAGAACTAAAAAACAAAGACTTTCAACAGTGGCCTGAACCGGGAAGTACTTCCACAAGCGGTTGGATTGAAACTACATGGAACCAAAGCTATCCATACAATATGTTTTGTCCAATTGACCCAGCCACAAACGGAAGATGCGTCGTGGGCTGCGTTGCAACTGCTATGTCTATGCTCATTAATTATCATGAATATGTTGGGGATGTGAGCTTTAATTATTACGAGGACCAATATTGGAGTGGTAGAATACACATAGATTCTGATAGTACTCTTTATGACTTTCCAAGTTTTAGTGCCTTAAATATATATCTTGATACATTAAAAGCACATTACCAAAATAGTTTGCCTTTAACCAACGAAGATATAGCGGCTCTATGTTTTGCTTGTGGAATTTCAGTTCAAATGTGGTATAGTTCTTCTGGTTCAGGATCCTCGACTCAGCTCGTTGAAGATGCATTGCTTAATAAATTTGGTTACGATTCTGCAGAGTGGATGGATTCCAGTGAATGGCATTTCTATGACTCTTTAAGTACTAATATGATAAATGCAAAACCAGCAGAAATTTCAATATATCAATCAGGATATGAGGGTGGCCATGCAATAAATTGTGATGGATACAATACAGATGATTTTTACCATCTAAATTTCGGATGGGGTTCAAGTAATCCTGGAGGAGCAAATACAATCAATGCCTGGTACTCTTTACCCCAAGGTATGCCAGTAGGATATTGCATTGTTGGTGGCGCTGTCCTTAATATTGAAGGTGGAGATAGACCTGTAACTGTATCAGGAACCGTCTATGCCAATGGTGTAAGTCCAATTGGAACTAACATCACATTTGAAGGAGATTATAATTATTCAACTACTGTTGAAGATTCAAATGGTTTTTATCAAATACCTACTGTGTTTCCAGGATATTACACAGCAAGTGCGCTTTTGGGTAGATTGTATTATCAAACGAAAGAAGTTTATATTGATTCAACTCATTCTGTTATTGATTTCAACTTATTCAATTATGAAAGTGTTACAGGTGTGGTTTCTGTAGAAGGTGGTGCTGACCCAACAGGAACAATAATTAATTTTGTTGGCGATTACAATTACTCTACAGTAGTTGATAGTTTAAATGGTGAATATGAAATTTTAGATGTAATGCCTGGACACTATACTGCTACAGCAACCCTTAATAGAATTTATTATCAAACAAAAGAGGTTGATATTGATAGTACAAATATGATAATTGATTTTGATTTGGCAAATTACAACTACCAATCAGTATTGAAGTATTGTGGAGACCCATCTATTTTATTTGAGCTGCCGTATGAATATACTTTGCAAGTTGCTGCCAGATTTACCGACGAGGAACTCGGAGATAATATTGGAGATATAATTGGCAAGGTTTCATTTTATTCTCCTGCCGCTTCTGATTTTTGTCTTATTACAATTAAAATTTATGAAGGTGGTTCACCAGCAAATCCTCCGGGAGAATTGGTTTATGAAGCACCTATGGGGGTTTTTCCTGCTGATACCTGGGTAGATCATTATCTTGAAACTCCTATTGAGATTTTACCCCTTACAGAATATTGGGTTGGGTATGAGATTTATACTTTAAATGGTAAAGTTGGATGGATGGATGAAGGTCCGATGGCACCCGACAAGGGAGCTTGGATATGTCCATCTGGCTGGGTTTGTCTTTCTGTGAATCCTGATTTGGACAGGAACTGGCTTATTGAGATGACTTTATTTTCAACTACATCCGTAGATTCACATCCATCAAGTATTTCTAATGAGATTATTATGCAGAATTATCCCAATCCATTCACTATCTCAACCACGATTTCTTTTAATTTAGCCACCAGTCTTCGCTACGCTATGCCCAGGGAGGCAGAGTTAAAAATTTATAATATAAAAGGTCAACTAGTTAAAGAATTCAAAATGCAACCCCCGATTTACTCGGGGGTAAAAGGTAAAAATATTGAAGTGATTTGGGATGGAAGCGATGATGAGGGAAAGCAACTTTCAAACGGAATCTATTTTTATCAAGCGTCCATTGGAGAAATTAAATCTCAATTTAAAAAAATGTTGCTATTGAGATAATAAAAAATTAGAAAAACTTGATAAAATTAAAATATAAAGAAAAAATGAATAAGATTTATAAATCAAAAAATAATGATGAACAAAAAGAAATGGAATTTGAACTGGATTATTTGCTTTCTCTTACAGTTGAAGAAAGATTTCAAATGATGTTTGAAAAATCCAGAATTATCAAGGATATATTGGTTAGAAATGGACACCGAAAAGCTTTTGAAATTATTAAAAGAAAATAAAGCTGATTTTGTTGTTATTGGAGCTACTGCTTTCCCGGTTTATGGTTATTCAAGAGCAACTCTTGATTTGGATATTTTCATCAGACCCACAAGGAAGAATGTGGAAAGAGTTATGAAAAGCCTTGAAGAATTTGGATACGATATATCGGATATAAGTATTAAGGATTTTTTGGAAAAGAAAGTATTAATAAGACAATATATTTTAGAAACAGATATTCATCCATTTGTAACAGGTGTAGAGTTTGAAGATGTTTGGAAAACTAAAGTAAAAGATAAAATCGGGAATGTTGAGGTATATTTTGCATCATTGGATAATTTGATAAAAATGAAAAAATCTGCAGGAAGAGCAAAAGATATTGAAGATTTAAAATATTTAGAAAGAATTAAAGAACTAAAACATAAATAAAATGAAATACCATAGCATATAACATGAGATATGCAAAATATGGAAAATTCACCTAACTTGTCATTCCCGTGTAAACGGGAATCCAGTAGGAATAAAGGTTTGTGGATTCCCAATCAAGTTGGGAATGACAAGCGAATGCTATTTTGCAGATCTCATTAGCATATAACAAGATCGGAGGAATAAAAAATGGCAAAACTAAAATTAAGCCTTGAAAATCTGGATGAGGTGTTTCCACCTGATTTCACACAGGAACAAATAGCCAGAGCTAAAACACTATTTCTGAAACGATTGGCAGAAAAGTCTCATAGTTACTATGGCGGAAAGATTCAGACTGCACCAAAAGCATCAGTCTTTGGATTCAACTGGTTTAATATTTGGTATACCCCTGGAGTTTCTAAAATATCAACAACAATACGAGATGATAATGACACCTCTTTTGAACTTACAAATAGAGGAAATTTAGTTGCAGTGGTAAGCGATTCTACCCGCGTGTTAGGCGATGGAGATTGCACCCCTCCAGGCGGAATGGGTGTGATGGAAGGAAAAGCATTCTTAATGAAATATCTGGGTGGAGTTGATGCTGTTGCCTTGTGTGTAGATAGCTATAATGAAAAAGGAGAGCATGACCCAGACAAGATAATTGAATTTGTGAAAATGATTCAACCTAGCTTTGGCGCCATTAATCTTGAGGATATTTCTCAACCTAATTGCTACAAAGTTCTTGATACTTTACGAGAGGAATGCATTATCCCTGTCTGGCATGACGATGCACAAGGAACTGCTTCTGTAACACTGGCTGGTTTACTGAACGCACTCAAACTTGTAAACAAGAAGTTATCTGATGTAAGGATTGTTCACTTTGGAGCCGGTGCCGCTAATACAACTATAGCCAGAATAGAGATATCAGCCGGAGCAAATCCTGAAAATATCATAATGTTTGATTCAAAAGGCGGCTTACATAAAAATCGCGATGATTTAAAGGCAGACCCGAGATTCTATCGTAAATGGGAACTTTGCCAGACAACAAATCCTGAATGTGTAAGTGATTTTCCAGATGCAATAAAAAATGCAGATGTTTTAATTGCTGTTTCAACTCCAGGACCTGATGTAATTAAGCAGGAATGGATTAAATCTATGGCTGAGAAACCCATTGTCTTTGCCTGTGCAAATCCTGTTCCAGAAATTTATCCTTATGCCGCAAAAGATGCGGGAGCATATATTGTTGCAACCGGACGAGGTGATTTCCCTAATCAGGTCAATAATTCCCTCGGATTTCCTGGCATTTTGAAAGGTGCTTTGATGGTTAGAGCAAAGAAAGTTACAGATACTATGGCTATTGCAGCAGCGCATTCTCTTGCAAATTATGCAGAAAAAAGAGGTATAAATCCTGATAATATAATGCCAAAGATGGATGAGCCTGGGGTATTCCCTCATGAAGCTGCTGATGTAGCAATGCAAGCTATTAAGGATGGTGTTGCCAGAGTTGAGATAACAAGAGAACAAGCTTATGCAAAAGCAGATGCAGATATAAACTATGCCAGAAAGATGACAGATATGTTGACTGAACAAGGCTTTATTAACCCTCCACCTCAAGAGATGCTTCAAGAAGCACTTGATTGGGCAATAAAGAAAGTCTTATAATATCATTTAAAGCCTTATATGTATAAGAAAACCCCTGCAAGATCTAAAGCAGGGGTTTTCTTAAAGCATTAAATAATTGAAAGAATTGTATTTTATTATAATAAACTGTTAACATTATAAATAATTTTATCTCTTTAGGTAATATTTTGTTTGACAATTTATTCTTTACTCACTGCAGAAGGCAATATGAAAAAGGATTCTCAAGGAAAGATTATTAAAGAGAGCGATGCTCTTGAAATAGTGAAAGTTAAAGAGTCTAAGGTGGATGATGCTGGTGATTATCAGGAATCCCCTGTTTATATTTATTATGAATGGTGCAAAAAATGTGGAATCTGCGTTGCTTTTTGTCCTACTGGCACATTAGCAAACCGAGAAGATGGAGCACCTTATGTGAAGTATCCTGAAAAATGTATTCATTGTGAAAGATGTGATATGCTCTGTCCTGATTATGCAATAACAGGAGCTGCTAAAGGTGAGAGGAGGGCTAATGTCAAAAGGTAGAAAGCCAAAAAGTAAGCCTGTATTAATGCAAGGAAATGCAGCTGTTGCTTTTGGAGCATTGGATGCTGGAATGCGGTTCTTTGGCGGATATCCTATTACACCCTCAACCGAGATTGCAGAAATCCTTTCAGCAGAATTGCCTAAATATGGAGGCAAGTTTATTCAGATGGAAGATGAACTCGCAAGTATGGCTTGTATTCTTGGCGCAAATATTGCTGGAATGAAATCAATGACCGCTACCAGTGGACCAGGTTTCTCTCTTATGCAAGAAAATATTGGCTATGGTATGATTGCAGAAATTCCCTGTGTGGTGGTTAATGTGCAGAGAGGTGGTCCGAGCACAGGTTTGCCTACAAGCCCAGCTCAAGGTGATATTATGCAAGCACGGTGGGGGACCCATGGAGACCATCCTGTAATTGCCCTTTATCCTGATTCAGTCCTTGAATGCTATGAGCTTACTATCCGAGCATTTAATCTTGCTGAAAAGTATCGCACACCTGTAATTCTTTTATTGGATGAGGTTTTAGCTCATATGCGGGAATCTGTTATCCTGCCTCCAAAAGAAAAATTAAAAATAATAAATCGTATTAAACCTAATGTACCTCCAGAATGGTATAAGCATTACAAAAATGAACCAAAATATATTTCACCTCTTGCAAACTTTGGTGAAGGTTATCGTTTTCATATTACAGGACTTGCTCATGATGAAAATGGATTCCCGACTCAGGTGCCACGGGAAGTTGAAGCAATGATGAACCGTCTATTGAGAAAAATAACCGATAATCTTGATGATATTATTCAGATTGAGGCATTTGAAATGGACGATGCAGAGATTGCGATATTTGCTGCAGGTATTGTTGCTCTTTCAGCTAAAGAAGCTATTATAAAAGCAAGAGAAAAAGGTATCAAAGTGGGTTTGATTAGACCTCTTACTATCTGGCCCTTTCCAGACTTAGATGTTGAAATGATGTTAGAAAACACTAAAGCTGTGATTATTGCGGAGATGAATCAAGGACAGCTAATTAACGAAATTAAAAGGGTTACGAAATATGGGCACCATTCAAAGTTTATTAAGTTGCAAAAATATAATGGATTGATTATTACACCAGATGAAATTTTAGATAAAATTGCAGAGGTCAAATGAAAAATATTCCGCAGAAAGTTATTCATCAATATCTCAGACATCGTAAAAAGTTTCCTCATGTCTGGTGTCCAGGATGTGGAAATGGAATAATTCTTGGTGACCTTCTACGAGCAATCTATAATTTAGGAATTGAAAAGGATAATATTGCTATGGTCTCTGGAATTGGATGCTCAAGCAGGATGCCAGTATATGTTGATTTTAATACACTTCATACTACGCATGGGAGAGCAATTGCATTTGCTACTGGAATAAAACTATCAAAACCCGAGATGAATGTAATAGTTATTACTGGAGATGGAGATGCTGCAGCCATTGGAGGAAATCATCTAATTCATGCTGCAAGAAGAAATATTGACCTGACAATAATCATTATCAATAATAATATTTATGGAATGACGGGTGGGCAATGCTCACCGACAACGCCTCTGGGAAGATATGCTTCCACCGCTCCCTATGGTGCACTTGAACCGACTTTTGATCTTTGTGAACTGGCTCGTAGTGCCGGTGCAAGTTTCGTAGCACGAACTACTGCATATCATACAACTGAGGCAAGAGAAATTTTTGAAAAAGCAATTCTAAAGAAAGGTTGTTCCATTGTTGATGTCATTTCTCAATGTCCAATATCATATGGAAAGTTAAATAATTTTGGTTCTGCAGTTGAAATGTTAAAATGGCAAAGAGATAATACAATTCCAGTTGAAGCTGCTTCCAAACTTCCGCCAGAAAAAATTAAAGGGAAAATTATAAGAGGTATAATCTGTGACATAGATAAACCAGAATTTACTGAAGAATATAATAAATTGATAACTCGCTTAGCCGATGAATTAAATATTTCTAACAACAAAAGTGTTAATAAGAAAGTCACTGGCAAGGCAAATTCAAGAAATTAAAGCAAATATTAGTTACGAAAATGAAAATTCAAGTTAGATTAAGCGGTAGTGGGGGACAGGGATTAATTCTTGGTGGAATACTTTTGGCCGATGCAGCTATTCTGGATAGAAAACATGCTTTGCAATCCCAGAGCTATGGACCTGAATCCAGAGGAGGTTCAAGCCGTGCTGATGTTATTATAAGTGATGAAATAATCTATTTCCCAAGAGCAGTAAATCTTGATATTCTACTTTGTCTTACCCAAGAAGCTGCTGATAAATTTATAGATAAGTTAAAACCTACAGGAACTTTTATTTACGATTCATCACGAATCAGCATCAATCCTATTGAAGGCAAAGCTATTGGGATTCCATTTACTGAATTGGCAATCAAAAAATTTAAAACCGCAATAGTAACGAATATTATTTTATTAGCATTTACCTGTAAAATTACTAATGTTGTTTCCCTAAATGCTCTTAAGAAAGCCTTGAAAAAAAGAATTAAACCAAAATATGTTCAACTGAATCTTAAGGCTGTTCAATTAGGTGTTAAACTTGCTGAGAATTATTTATCGGAAAATTACTTAAGCTCATAAAAAAGTATAACAATTAAACACCAGATTTTTCAAAAGATTAGTTTGAAAATAAAACTATGATGAATTACTATGGAGGATACTAAATAATTTACATCTCTTATCTTGGTTTATCGTTTATCCCCGCAGACGCGGGGATTGCGTCCCGATAAATCGGGAGAAACGGTTTACGGGTAACGGAAAACGATTCGTCTAACGATTAACGGATACCGATTCGAGCCACGCAACCTCAACCGTGTGAATTCATATATATGTAATATTTCATTCAAAAACAAAAATGTAAACTATTTAATGACCAGAGTAGTAATAATAAGATATTAAATTCTACGAGGTAGAAAGAATGAAAAAAATTGACCATATTGGAATCGCAGTAAAGAATCTTGACGAAGCAATAAATACCTATAAAAAGTTAGGTTTTACAGTTTCAGATATTGAGGAAGTTCCTTCTCAAAAGGTGAGAGTAGCTTTTATGAAAATTGGAAACAGTAGAATTGAGTTACTTGAACCGAGCAGGACAGATAGTCCAATTTCAAAATTCCTTCAAAAACATGGACAAGGAATACATCATTTAGCTATAGAAGTTGAAGATATTGAGAAAAAAATAGAATCTCTGGAAAATTCTGGAGTTAATTTAATATACCCCACTCCAAGACAGGGTGCTCATGGGGTCAAAATGACATTTGTTCATCCAAAATCTACGAATGGCGTCTTGCTTGAACTGTGTCAATATCTGTAGGACTGAGAGAGCAGTCCATTTCAATTTATAGATGCTTTAGTATAGAAGATGCTAAATACATAAAAGCATAAAAATGTAATGTTTTTATATTAATTTTGAGGATTAAAATGAATAGAGTAGAAAGATTAGCAACATTAAGAGCAAAGAGAGCTAAGGCTTTATTAGGTGGTGGAGAGAAAAGGATAATAGCACAGCACAAAAAAGGAAAGCTAACAGCACGCGAAAGAATCAAATTATTACTTGATTCAGACAGTTTTGAAGAATTTGATATGTTTGTTCAACACCATTGTACAGATTTTGGAATGGAAAAGCAGAAATATCCTGGTGATGGTGTTGTTACAGGATGTGGAACGATTGATGGTCGTTTGGTTTATGTTTTCGCACAGGATTTCACAATTATTGGTGGGTCACTTTCAAAAAAGGTCTCTGAGAAAATCTGTAAAGTTATGAGTATGGCAATGAAGATGGGAGCTCCGATTATTGGTCTTAATGATTCTGGAGGAGCAAGAATTCAGGAAGGTGTTGATTCACTTGCAGGATATGCTGATATATTCTTGAAAAATGTGATGGCTTCAGGAGTTATTCCACAAATATCTGCTATTGTAGGACCCTGCGCTGGTGGAGCTGTTTATTCACCAGCTATTACTGATTTTATTATAATGGATAAAAAGAATAGTTATATGTTTGTTACGGGACCTAAAGTAGTAAAAACGGTTACCAATGAGGATGTAAGTACAGAAATGCTGGGCGGTGCAATGGTTCATGCACAAAAAAGTGGTGTTTGCCATTTTGTTACTGAAAGTGAAGAGGAAACATATAAGTTAATACGAAATCTTCTTAGATACATTCCTAATAATAATCTTGAAGACCCACCTGTTGAAGTTTGTTCTGACCCTATTGATAGGTATTGTGAAAATCTAAATAGTATTGTTCCGGATGACCCCAGTAAGCCATACGATATAATTGATATTATAAAAAGCGTTTTTGATAATGGAGAGTTCTTGGAAGTTGCAAGGTACTTTGCCCCGAACATTGTTATTGGTTTTGCACATTTGAATGGACATTCTATTGGCATTGTAGCAAATCAACCAAAGTATTTAGCAGGTTGTTTGGACATAAATGCATCAAAAAAAGGGGCAAGATTTATCCGCTTTTGTGATGCATTTAATATTCCATTAATTTGTTTTGAAGATGTTCCAGGCTTCCTTCCTGGTTTGAAACAAGAGCATGGGGGAGTTATTAAAGAAGGTGCTAAAATACTTTACGCATTTGCCGAAGCAACTGTTCCTAAAATTACAATTATTGTTAGAAAAGCTTATGGAGGCGCATATTGTGTTTTTAATAGTCGTCATTTAAGAGCTGATTTGATGTATTCATGGCCAACAGGAGAGATTGCGGTTATGGGTCCCAAAGGTGCAGTTGAGATTATATTCAGAAAAGAGGCAAAGAAAGCTGATAATCCAGGAAAATATTTACAGAAAATAGAGGAAGAGTATAGAGAAAAATTTGCTACTCCTTATCAGGCTGCACAGAAAGGTTATATTGATGATATTATTGAACCTGCAAAAACCAGAGCACGACTTATAAGAGCAATGGAAATGATTGCTTCCAAAAGAGATTCTAACCCTGCCAAAAAACATGGTAATATCCCACTTTAATTCTAGATGAAACATACATCCCGCTGCCGATTCATCCGCCAGCTGGCGGATGTAATCCTGTTTATTAAAACACCATTACAAATGGTGTTAGATCATCGCAATGTACTTATAATTCGTAATTTTACATTTATCTCTGTGTTCTCTGTGTCTCTGTGGCGAGGTATTTTCATATGAAGAAAATTGTTGATATTTTATTGGTTATAACAATTATTTTATATCTGTTTAGTTTGTATGATAATCTGATTTGCACAAACTTTGTATATGGCTCAGAAAAGCAAATAGAATCTGTAAAAATAGATACAAAATCCAACCAGCCCCTATTTGAAAACAAGATGTCTGAAAAATTTAAATCAAAAGAAGAAAATACTCAACTTGTTTTTAACATAGTTCTGAATGGAATGATTATTGTATTTGCAAGTTTAGCAATTATAGCATTAATAATAAAACTTTTTTGTTACTTTCAGACTAAAAAGAATCCAATTGAAAGGTCGACCAAATCTATCTCCAAAAAACTTATTTCAATTTCTCAGATATCTAAAAGGCTTACATCCCCGCCAATAGATCATAATCTAAAGGCTGCAGCAATTACAATAATCTTTTTATATGAGAATGAAGTTGAGACTCAGAGCAAAATGCTTCTAACTATGAAGAGAACAAAGACAAGCCAATGGCAGCAAGTATCAAAGTTATTGATGTCAAATTATGTATATTGGAAAAATATAAAGAGCAGACCAACAAAATATTTTAAAAAATAACTTAAATTGATAAACAGGAATATTTATGAAAACTTATAAGCTGGAAATCAATGGCGAAGAATTTGAAGGCAGAGTTGTTGAGTATGATGGCATAAATGCTAAAATTGAAATAAATGGAATAATTTATAAAGTTAAAATGGAGCATGAATTTGGTAAACAGACAGAGCATTTTGAAAGGCCAAAAAGGGTATTGACAATACCTCCAACCCTTAGTGGAAAAAGCGATTCAGCTTTTACTAATCCATGTCAGGTTAGGTCTCCTTTGCCAGGTATTATTGTTGATGTCTTTGTTAAAGAAGGTGATGAGGTTTCTGCCGGTGATGTTGTAGTAATTCTTGAAGCGATGAAAATGGAGTCGGAAATAGCTGCAACTGTAAATGGAATTGTTAATAAGGTGAATATTAAAAAGGGAGAATCTGTTCTGGAAGATCAAGTATTGGTAGATATTAAGGAAAACAAATGACTGAACTATTTAGCTTTTTCAAAACCACTGCTTTTGCACATTTTCATTATACAAATGCGATAATGCTTGTGATAGGAGTATTCTTTATTACACTTGGTATCGTAAAAAAATATGAGCCGCTTCTTCTTATTCCAATTGGATTTGGTATTATCTTAGGTAATGTGCCGGGAACTTTTGGTGGTGTTTATGACAAAGGTTCAGTTCTTAGTTATATCTACTTTGGGGTAAAGACAGGGATTTTCCCTCCTTTGATTTTTTTAGGGATTGGCGCAATGACAGATTTTAGCACACTTATAGCCAATCCAAAGCTAATCTTATTAGGAGCCGCTGCACAGTTTGGAATATTTGCAACTTTTGTTGGTGCAGCACTATTAGGATTCTCTTTGCCAGAAGCAGGTTCTATCGGTATTATAGGAGGGGCGGATGGACCAACTTCAATTTTTCTATCTTCTCAATTAGCACCACATCTGCTGGGACCCATTGCAATTGCTGCTTATTCATATATGGCATTAGTGCCAATTATTCAACCCCCAATTATGAAATTACTGACTACCAGACGAGAAAAAGTGATTCAAATGAAATCCCCAAGAATCGTAAGTAAGAAAGAAAAAATTATCTTTCCTATCATATCTTTCTTAATTACAGTCAGCATTGCACCAAGAGCTGTTGCACTTTTAGGAATGCTGTTTTTTGGAAATTTATTAAAGGAATGTGGAGTGACTGAAAGATTGGCAAATGTATCCAGGAATACAATAATTGATGTTGTTACTGTACTGCTCGGAATAGCAGTAGGTGCAAGCACTCAAGCAAGTGTGTTCTTGACTAATAAGTCATTAAAAATTTTTGTTTTAGGTGCCTTTTCATTTTGTATTGCAACTGCGGCAGGAGTATTATTTGCAAAATTTATGAACCTATTTTTAAAACAGAAAATCAATCCTTTGATTGGTGCATCCGGGGTCTCTGCAGTGCCAGATTCTGCCCGTGTGGTTCAAAATGAAGGGCAAAGATACAACAAGAAGAACTATCTTTTGATGCATGCAATGGCGCCAAATGTGGCAGGAGTTATTGGCTCTGCTGTTGCTGCTGGTGTGCTCTGGGGAATATTAGGGAAGTGAAAATTTAGCCACAAAGACACAAAGTCACTAAGAAGAACATATACTTTAAAAATGTTAAGGAATGAATAAATCCTGATAAAATAGTATTAATAATATCTATGTTTATACACAAACTAACTAGAGTTGACCAAAAACTATAACCTATAATAATCTTTGTGACTTTGTGTCTTTGTGGCTAAAAGATACTTTGAGGTGTTGGTAATAAGATGGATTTTTTATTTCTGAAGCTGTGGGTAAAAGAAAATTCAAAGCAGATAATAAGTAGCCAATTTAAAAAGGTCTTTTGGGATGGGGAAAAATATATTTTAGAATTCAACAACAGCTATCTTAATATTTCTTTATTTTCAGGAGAGCCTCTCTGCTTCTTTTCTGATAAAGAAATAAACCCAAAAATAGAAACCACATTTATAAAACTTATTTCAAAGCATCTTTACAGAAGTACAATAGAAAAAATTTCTATCGCGAAAAATGATAAAATAATATCAATTTACTTTCAAAAAAAAGATATTGATGGAAAGAAAATAAGATATAAACTTATCATAGAATTGATAAATCGTTATGAAAATCTGATATTTACAAGACAGGATGAGAATGAGAAATGGATTATATTAGATTCTCATAAACGGATAGGTTTTTCAGAAAGTAGATTTAGACAAATTGTGCCCGGATTAGAATATCAATATCCGCCACAAATTAATAAACCTTATATTTTAGATTTAGACAAAGATAGATTTTGTAATTTGGTAGGGGATAAACTTCCAGAAGAATGGAAAAAATTTATTCGGCATTTCAGCAATATGCCAAAATTTCTTAAAGGTGACTTTATTCCAGAAATGCCTGCAGAAGATTTTTGGAAGATTATCTCTCAAATAAAAAATAAGATAAAAACTTTGGAGTCCAATTTTCTGGGTAGGTTCTGGTTAAACCCGAACCTACCCGGGTGGGGGCTACAATATATTGTATTTTACGATCCAGAAGAAAAATATTTATCCTTAATAGAAACGGAAAATTCGCAAGGATTTTCTAATATTAATGATGCCTTTCAGTTTTATTATCAAGAAAAATGCAGGAAGATAATATTTACTCAGTTGAAAAATACAATTCTACATACTTTACAAAAACAGGTAAACGGGATAGAAAAAGTCATTGCAAAGGAATCAGTTGAATTGCACGAGATGAAGAAAGTGGAAATATGGAAAAAATTCGGCGAACTTCTTAAAATAAATTTTGCTAAAATCAAAAGAGGACAGAAAGAGATTGGGGTAACTGATTATTTTGAAGAAAACGCACCACAAATCGTTATTCCCTTAAATGAAGAATTAAGTCCGAAAAAGAATATGGAGCATTATTTCAAAAGATATAAGAAAGCAAAATCGGGAATGGTAAAATTACAAGCACAGATTGAGGTAAATAAGAAGAAACGCCAAAATATTTTAGATAAAATAGCTTATGTAGAAAAATGTGAAAATTTTGAAGAATTGTGTAAATTACAAGAAGAAAAGAGGGCAGGGAAGAAAAAAGCCTTTGAGAAACGATTATTTCGCAGGTTTTCAATTGAGGCAGAAGGACGGAAATGGGAAATTTTCGTAGGAAGAAACAATCGTGAAAATGATGAACTCACAACCAAATTTGCAAAATTAGATGATTGGTTCTTTCATAGCAGAATCTATCATGGAGCGCATATTATTGTTAGAAATCCAGAAAGATTAAGAGATATACCTCCGAAAATTAAAAATTTTGCTGCTGGTATTGCTGCATATTTCAGCAAAGCAAAACATTCAACTAAAGTTCCTGTGGATTTTACAAAGATTAGGTATGTTTCCAAGCCAAGAAAAAGCCCACCAGGATTTGTAGTTTATAGAAACCAGAAGACTTTGTTTGTGGACCCGATTGATCCAAGAAAATGAAAATTGACAAATAAAATAATAATTTTTTCTTTTGACTATATTGTTAAGATTGACGTAAATCTTAACCTTTTTACAAATGATTTGTAAGAAGTAAAAAGAGAATTAAATCTTTTATTTTATTTTGGTGGTTACAAAATATATATGAGGGTGATTGATATGAAGAAAAATTTTATTTTTAGTACATTATTAATTGTATCTATAATCTTTTTAAATATTAGTAATCTTGCCTATGCAAACATTATCAATGTTCCTGCTGACCAACCAACCATTCAAGCAGGAATTGATGCTGCAATGAATGGCGATACTGTTTTAGTGCAACCCGAAACCTATGTTGAGAATATTAATTACAATGGAAAAAACATTGTTGTTGGCTCTTTGTTTCTGACTACTCGGGACACTTCCTATATTTCACAAACTGTTATTGATGGAGATAGTCTGGATAGTGTTGTTAAGTTTGAAAATAATGAAGACTCAACCGCAGTATTATGTGGATTTACTATTACGAATGGTAATGCCTATCGTGGTGGTGGGACTTATTGTAAAGATTCCAGTCCGAGTTTAAATAATATAACAATAACAAGTAATTCTGCTTTTGCTGGTGGGGGCATTTGCTGTTACACATATTCCAGTCCGAGTTTTAAGAATATTAAAGTAATAAATAATTCTGCTGATAGGAAAGGTGGCGGGATTTACTGTTATTATTCTTTTCCTAGGTTAGAGAATGTATCAATAACAAGTAACTCTGCTCTTACTGGTGGAGGAATTTACTGTGAAACATCTTCCAGTCCTAGTTTGACAAATTTAAAAATAACAAATAATTATGCTGATTTTGATGGTGGTGGTATTTACTGTTGTAATAATTCCAGTATTAATTTCGATAATGAAAACAGATGTAATATTTATCTAAATAATATTACAAATAGTAAAGGGTATGGTGCTGATATTTTTGCTACTGGGTGTGATACAATAAATGTCATTGTAGATACATTTACTGTTTTAACACCAACTGATTATTATGCATCTCCAATTGATAAATTCACATTTGATATACTTCATTCAATTCAAGATAGTTTAATAAATGCTGATCTTTATGTATCAGTTGATGGTAATAATTTTAATAATGGAACAACACCAGATGAACCATTAAAAACAATAAAATACGCATTATCAAGAATTTATGCAGATAGTCTTAATCCACATACTATATATCTATCACCCGGTATATATAGTACCATAACAAATGGAGAGATTTTTCCAATAGGAATGAGTAATTATGTTTCTTTAGAAGGAAATGAAGAGGATGACACAATATTGGATGCAGATAGTATAAATGGAGTATTAAGATTTAATTATGTAATAATCTCAAATATAATGAATATTACAATAAGAAATGGTAATGCTACAGGTAATTATCCTAGTGATAGAGGTGGAGGGATTTACTGTTATAATTCCAGTCCAAGATTGGAGAATATAACAATAACAAGTAACTCTGCTAAATATGGTGGTGGTGGGATTTTTTGTAGAAAATATTCCAACCCAATTTTATTAAATGTAACAATAATTGACAATTATGCTGAAGTTTATGGTGGTGGAATTTTCTGTTGGGACTCAAATCCTAGTTTAGAAAATGTGATAGTAGCAGGTAATTCTGCTAATGATCATGGGGGAGGAATTTTCTTTTTGGATTCAAATCCTAGTTTAGAAGATGTAATTATCACAGGTAATTCTGCTAATGATCATGGGGGAGGAATTTACTGTACTTCTTCTAATCCAAGTTTAGAGAGTGTGACAATAACAGATAATTCAGCTAGTGATAAAGGTGGTGGTATTTACTGTAGTTCTTCAAGTCCAAGTTTAGAGAATGTGAAAATAACAGGTAATTCTGCTTCTACAGGTGGAGGGGTTTACTGTTATATTTCCAATCCATGTATGACGAATGTAATGATAACTGACAATTATGCTTATATTGATGGTGGTGGAATTTACTGTCGATATTATTCCAATCCAAGTTTGGTAAATGTTACAATATCAAATAACTCTTCGAGTTCTGGTGGTGGGATTTTATGTGAGCGGAATTCCAGTCCGAGTTTAGTAAATTGTATTCTCTGGAACGACTCGCCACAAGAGATTTATTTTTCTCCAGATCATGACCCAAATTCAATCACAATTTCTTATTCAGATATACAAGGTGGAGAAACAGGAATTGTAACGAATAATAATGGAACAGTTTATTGGTTAGAAGGTAATATAGATGCAGACCCATTATTTATTGATCCGGAGAATGGTGACTACCATCTCAGTTGGGCTAATTTTCCAATACCTGATTCAACAAAATCTCCATGTATTGATGCAGGTGACCCTGATCCTCAATACAATGACCCAGATGGAACAAGAAATGATATGGGAGCATATTATTTTGACCAAACCGTTGGTGTTGATGATGAAAATAATCCTTTAATTGAGACAGAATTATTTAACAACTATCCCAATCCCTTCAACAAAATAACAACAATTAGATACTTCGTACCCAAATATACAGAAGTAAAAATTCAGATATACAATCTTAAAGGTCAATTAGTTAAAACTCTTGTTAATGATGATAAACCAGCTGGCTATCATACTGTTGAGTGGAATGTCCTCGAGAAATCGGGGATGTGTTCAGGAATATATTTCTATAAATTATCCACCAAAGATAAGACATTTGTAAAGAAGATGATTTTGATAAGATAAATTTCCGCGAGTCGTTTCAAAAGGCAACTTTTTATCTAAATGATATTCTTCTCTTATGGTTAGATACCTTTTATTTATTTACTTGCTTTCTTTTAAAATTTTTATAGCTATATCCTTGTAAGATTCTGGAACAAGAACTTTTACCTCTCCCAAACCATTTAGAGTTAATCCATATATTTTTCCAATAGCTTCTTGTTTCAGTCTGACAGGAATTCCGTTACTTTCAAGTTTTCCCTTGATAATGTAACCCTCTGTTTGTCCCTGGGCATTAAATACTATTATCCACTTTTCTTCCACTTTTTCCGTTTTCATTTGTTAATAATATTTTTATCAGACATAAAAGTATACTGTTTGAGAAGATAAACATTAAAATTGGATTATCGTTGAAACCACAAATTGGTCACCAATAGAACTGTAACTCTCTGTATTATGACTATACGCAAAATCAATTTTTGTAGTAAAATTTGATATATCAAATTGATAACCAGCACCCCAGGATATTCTATCGCTATAGTAGTTGCTTTGATATCCTAAACGAAGGAATATATCATTAATTCTGTATTCAAAACCAATTTTAGAATTTTTTATACTATTTTTTGAATCCTTTTCTACTTTATCAAACTGATAAGTTAGCAATAAATCGTAGTTAGTATTTTTTAGTAAAAATGTTGAAAAACCTAAAGAAAAGTTCTTGAGTAGCGGAAACGGTAATTCTTCTCCGTCTTCATCAAACAATCCATCTCCATCATTATCAATTTCATCATACGGGTCTTCATTAATTTTTCCATCATTATCATTATCAATTTTAAGTTGAAGGTCAGGACCAATGTTTCTATAGGCAAAACCAACTTTAATTCTTTCATAATAGTTGAAAAGTGCTCCAAAATTTAAAGAATAGCTATGTAACTTTTCAGAGAAAGAACTATATTCAAAATAATCATAAGTTGTCCCTAAAGACAGTAACTTTGTAGGAGCTATTGAATATGAAATCCCAATTTTCTTTACAGTTTCATTCCATTTATCATATCCAAAAAATTCACCTACAAAATCATATGTATTATTCATATAATCACTGTAAAGGCTAAAATTTCCATATTTAGATGGTATCACAAAACTTAAAAATTCATTATTAATATTGCTATCATAAATTCTATATTTGATGTTTGAATGTGATAGAAACAGTTCTGTTTTAGAAAGTTTACCGAGAGCACCTGGATTCCAATATATAGAAGATGCATCATTTGCTAACGAAACATACGCATCACCTAACCCGAGAGCTCGTGCATTAATTCCATGAAGACCATATAGTAAGATTTGGTTTTCGAGAGGTGTAGCATATAATTTGAATGAAAAAACAATTATCAATGTAAAAAAGAGTAATATTTTTTTAGATTTTTTTCTCATCTTTATGCCTTTAATTTTCAGTATATTTCAATAGTCATTATTGAAGATTTTATTTTAATCTTCACGAATCGTTCCATCAGGCAGCATATTATCAGGATGATACTTACCTTTTTTTTAAAATTGAAAATGAACTGGGACATCTGAAAGATTAGTAATATCTTCCGCTTTTAAATCTTTAGCTAAATATATTAATTCAATTCTAAACATTTTCTCTTTGTATCTTTCTGATAAAAGTTTAAAATAAGGTTCAGCAGAGTAATTATAACGAAAATCTTTCGCTTTAGCATAACCTCCTTTCCCACTTTTAAAAATACTTTTTCCATAATGAGAATAAAGCTGACCGTTAGGAATACATACTAATTTCAGAGCCTTGATATTTGGTTTAGCATGTTCATGAACTATTTGAATAATGTAAGTTAAACAAGGTTTCTCGGTTTTTGCGGATGTATGATAATATTGAGGCAGGTTAGGCGAAAATATCTTATTTACACCATACGAAGTCTGATTAATTCCAATATTAATTTTACCTTTATAATCTGCTGGATTATCAATAAGAGCTGTCTTAATTTCAGCATGTATAAAAGCATCGGGAAGTTCAAAATTTAGAGAAATGTCAGGAAGGAGTGAAATTGGATATTTAAATATTGGCTTAAAGAAATGATAAAAGAATAAATCTACAGCCTTTTTATTTGCATTTACATCATTAAGTTCTTTTATAATTGATTCGCATTCCTGTTTTAAAGAGATTAAAATGAATTTGAAATACTCTTTTTCTTTGCTTTCTAATTCAAAATCAAGCATAGTTCACCCTTTCTCATAAGAAAATTTTTTCTGGATTTTCTATTAAATTTGCAAAACCAGGAGTATATACCTAAATGTTCTTTAGCAATTCTTTGTCACATCTGTAATATTTATTACCCCAGCCCTTTTGCAGCACCATGTTATTTTTTTAAAGCTACCTGCTTTTGACTAATACTATTTCCTAATTTTGTGTAACGATTATATGTACTGTGTTCTTTCACATCTTCTTCTTGCTTAATTGCAGACAAAAGTTAAGTGCTTATGTTTTTATTCTCAAAATCTATATTTCCATTAATAAAAATATATTCAAGCCCTTCTGCATATTGATGGGGATTTTTATAAGTCGCTTTATCTGTAATTTTTTCTAGGTTTATTAAATTAATATCTGCGAAATAACCTTCTTTTATTTTTCCTCTATTCTTTATTCCAAATTTTTCTGCCGGTAAGGAAGTCATTGACCGGATTGCCTGTTCTAAATTAAGAATTTTATCTTCTAAAACATATTTTCTTATTTTCTTGGGAAACGAACCGTAAAACCGAGGATGCGGATTTGCTATATCTCTTTGAACAGTCCAACTGTCAGATGAAGTAATAACATAATCTTTTAAAGCTATTTGTTTTATATCTTCTTCATCAGTTAAAAAGAAAATTCCCCAGGGAGAAATTTCTTCACAAACCATATCAACATAACAATCTGAAATATTCTTGTTTTCCATTTGAGCTATTTTTTCCAGAGTTAATCCTTCATATTCTCTTTTCTGTGGATAATCGCTGATCATAATTTTTGAAGGATTTATATAGGTTTCAAAAAGTAAATTTATAAAACTTTTTAATTTTCTGCTTCCAGCTTTAGATTTGAACTCTTTTTTGATGCTGTCACTTGTTTTGAACTTATCAGGTAAGAGATGAGTAAGCATTGTATTTCCTGCATTATACGGATATTGATCAACAGTAATATTAAGTCCTTCATCTCGCGCTTTTTCTATTAATTCCAATACTTGAGAGATTGTAATATCATCCTTTGGAAGTCCAAGTTTTAAATGAGAAATTTCAACTGGAATTTCTGCTTGTTTTCCGATTTCAATTGCTTCTTTAATCGAGTCTAATACATTGAAGTTACCTTTTCCAATTCCTGTTTCATTCCTCATATGAGTTGCATAAATTCCATTATATTTTCTCACAACTTTTGCAATTTTAATTAATTCTTCAGTTGAGGAAAAACATCCGGGAGCATATTCGAGACCAGTGGAAAATCCAATCGCACCATTTTCCATTTCTTCAGTAACTTTGTTTTTAAGTAATTCCAATTGAGATGATGATAATTTTTTCGGTTGATTATCTCCGAAAACATCTTCTCTAACAATTCCGTAAGGAATTAAATGAAATACATTTGCGGAAAAATCTATTGAATCAACAATATCCAGCCAAAATTCAGTATTTGAATAACCAAGTCCGCAATTTCCGGTAACCACAGTAGTAATACCTTGATGAAGCTGATTGTGATTTCTTTTGCATTCTTCAGGAACAGCATCGTGATATTTTTTTAAGATTGTTCTTTTGAACGCCATATCGCAATGTGTATGAATGTCGATAAAACCGGGTGTAACAATAAGATTCTTCACATCAATTATTTTCTTTGCTTTTACCGGAAGCATTTCAATAGCAGAAATTTTATCTCCGATGATTCCGATATCTGCAATAACCGGTTCTGATAAAGTTCCATCGTAAATTGTTCCGTTTTTGATTATTAAATCGAACATATTTAATTAATGAGTAACTACTTCAATCTCTTTCCACTTCTTCCACTTCGCGATACCATCTCATTTTATCACCAATTTTAGAACGTATTTTCCATTTCCAGCTTTTAGGTTTCTTTTCTATGAATGAAGTAAGTAAAAAAAGCCTTTGATTAAGAATCTCAGCCTGTTTTTTTTCAAGATATTCGTTAGATAATTCTCTAACTTTCTTAAGATTTGAAGTAGCAGTTTTCCACCATCCCCAATCTCTAGAACATACTTTTGCCAGATAAGATCCATTGATATATCCTTTATCCTTTCCATTTAAGGAAATCGGATATTGACTTAATAAAACTATTATATCGATGATATCTTTTTTGTTTATTTCTACAATTTGTAATTTCTCCAAAAGCAGGTCTATCAAACTTATAGTCGCATAATCGATTTCCAATCTTTTTCTGAAATCGATCTCATGACAAAATCTTAATTTATCTATGAAAATATCAGAATGAACAGCTTCTTCTGGGTGATAGAAAATCCTTCTTTTATCGTCGAATAGTCTTAAAACATTCTGATTTTCCGTCCAGCCAAGTTCAAAAAAAAGTTCTTGTACTTTAACAATATCTTTTTTATAAGTAACAAAATTGATATCGGTGAGATAGCGTTTATTCTTGTATTCGATTACTTTATAGATGGGACATCTTAATCGAAAAGCGATAGAACCGATAACCCGCATTGTAACATTATATTCTTTTGCTTTTCCCATTATTTTTTCAAAAACCTGCAGAAAAGCAATTTCCTGTTCTTTTAAAGATTTTTGATTTATTTTGATACCATCAGGAATAAATGGTATATTTTTTGAAAACATTTTTTCCTCCTACATATAAGTTTTATTTTTTTGGTTATATTTTCATTGACTTTTTTTAAAGTGTTTTGATCTTTGAAATGGTCACACATCTCCCAAAGCCGTAGGCGAAGGGAGATGTGTGACCGCAATGCA
>Ga0315547_1000503_pt1 | contig 38759 bp, 42 predicted proteins | sample SalMarSW160240MG_2_FD_202542 | JGI IMG/M metagenome (GOLD analysis project Ga0315547, IMG submission 202542) | Salt marsh sediment microbial communities from the Plum Island Ecosystem LTER, Massachusetts, United States - Salt Marsh Sediment SW1601-240 ...
CCGGGTGACATCGGTATCCCAGCGCAACAGCCGGGCGGTGGGAAAGTTATAGCCCGCCTCCTGCTCCAGCTTCTGGGTGCCTAAGCCCAAGAATTTCAGGCTGCGGCGGCCGCAGCGGGGGCAGCTCTGCGGCACCGGCATATGGTAGTTACACTGGTGGCAAACCAGCCTGTCCTCGGTGAGATGATAGGTGAGGGGGACATCGCAGCGCCGGCAACGGAGGACAAAGCCGCAGCTGCGGCACTGGATAAAGGTTGCCGCCCCCCGCCGGTTGAGAAAGAGTATAACCTGCTCATCATTGGTCACCGCCCGGCTTATCGCCTCGGAAAGAGAGCGGCTGAAGAGACTCCGTATGCCGGCTTTAAGCTCTTCTTTTAAATCCACCACCTCCACCTGCGGCAGGGCGGTGCCGTCGCGGGGGGTAACCCGCCCCGGCAGCTCAAGTAATTTATAGTCCCCTTTCTGGGCATGGTAATAGCTCTCCACATCGGGGGTGGCGCTGCCCATAACGACCACCACCCCGGCGAGTTCCGCCAGCTTTAAGGCAACATCGCGGGTATGATAGCGGGGCGACTTATCGGGCTGCTTGTAGGTCCACTCATGCTCCTCGTCAATGACGATTAAGCCCAGGTCGGGCTGGGGGGCAAAGACGGCGCTGCGGGGGCCGATGACGACATCAACCTGCCCGTCCCTGATGCGCTGCCACTCGTCGAACTGCTCGCCCAGGGAAAGCTGGCTGTGCAGGACGGCCACCCGGCCGGGGAAGCGGGCGGCAAACCTCTCTATGGTCTGCGGGGTGAGGGCGATTTCGGGCACCAAAACAATGCCCCGCTTGCCCATTTTTACCGTCTCCGCCAGTGCCTGCAGATAAACCTCGGTCTTGCCGCTGCCGGTAACCCCGTGCAAAAGAAAGACCCCACCCTTCCCCCCCGCTAAGCCGGAATTAATCTCTTCAAAGGCCGTCTTCTGGGCACCAGTAGGAGTCAGCGGTTGAGTTGGGGTTATCCTCTGCAGGGCTAGCGGGTCGCGCCTTACCTCAACATCCTCAAAGGCAGCCAGACCTTTATTAACTAAAGCATCGGCCACCGCTTTGTTACTATTGATATTCTTTCTTACCTCCGCCCAGGGCACCGGGCCGCTCTGTTGGGCTAAATACTCCAGCAGGGCTGCCTGTTTTTTAGCCCTCTTTTTATAAAGTTCGGCGGCTTCACTGCGGGCTTCCTCGGCGGTCACAGCCAGACGCAGGTAAGGCTCCAGTTTCGGTTTAGCCTTAATCGGCTCCAGCTCATAGCTCCTTATTGCCAGCCCCCGCCTCACCAGCCAGGCGACAACGCTTTGAGCCTTCTTCTTGCCCATGGCTTTCTCAATCCGCTTCAGGCTGACCCTCTCCTGCCCCTTGATTAAGCCAAGCACCTGCCTCTGCTCCGGGGTCAGGGCGGATGAATCAAAATCAGCGGGGGCGGTACTGGCACTGATAAAAGTAAGCGGACGGCGCTCAAAACCGGGCGGCAGCATCAGAGCCACGGCGTCAAAGAGGGGGGATAGATAATAACGGCTTATCCAGCGGGCAAGCCGGACGTGGGCCGGGGATAAAATGGGGCAGGGCTCGATAACCCCGGCAATATCTTTGGTCTCCTCCACGGCGGGGTGGGGGCTTAGCTCCAGAACGACGCCCTGGAGCAGCTTATCGCCGAAGGGAACCCACACCGCCTGCCCGATATCAACACCCAGGCCGGGGGGTAGGCTATAGCTGAATGTCTGGCGCTGGGCTATCGGCGAATTGACGCTAACCTCAGCATACCGCATCCCTCACCCTATTCTTTCACCTTCTTTTCCTTGATCCGAGCCGCCTTGCTGCTCAACCCGCGCATATAGTAAAGCTTGGCGCGGCGCACCTTGCCGTGCCGCGTCACCTCAACTTTTTCCACCCGCGGTGAAGCAAAGGGGAAAGTATGCTCAACGCCTATGCCCCGGGCAACCCGCCGGATGGTAAACCGTCCGCCGTCGGCGCCGCGGGTAACCTTGATGACCACCCCCTGGAACAACTGGGTGCGCTCCTTGCCCCGCTCGGCAATCTTGGCGCTAACCTTTACCGTGTCGCCGGGGGCGAGGGGAGGGATATTGGGGTTTTCCCTTTTCTCAAATATTGTGCTTGTATCCATAGTATTACCTCAATTTCTCTACTAATCTTTTTTCCTCCGGGCTGAGCTCGACCTTATCGAGCAGCTCGGGGCGGCGCTCATAGGTGCGCCGTATAGACTGCTCCCGCCGCCAAGCGGCAATCTGGGCGTGGTTACCAGAAAGTAAAATTTCGGGCACCGTCCAGCCCCGGTAGCCGGGTGGGCGGGTGTACTGGGGGTACTCTAAAAGCCCGGCGACGTGGGAATCCTCCAGCGGCGACAGCTCCGAACCCAGCACCCCGGGCAGCAGCCTGACCACGGCATCGATGACCACCACCGCCGCCGACTCACCGCCGGTAAGGACATAATCGCCGATGCTGATTTCGTCGGTGGCCAGATGCTCACCTACCCGCTCGTCAACCCCCTCATAGCGGCCGCAGATGATAATCATGCGGTCATAGCCGGAAAACTCCTTAGCCACTTTCTGGGTGAAAAGCCGTCCCTGCGGGTTGAGCAGGATAACCGGTATGTCGGACTCCCCTTTTATCGCCTCAACGGTTTCAAAGATAGGCTCGGGCTTGAGCACCATGCCGGCGCCGCCGCCGTAGGGGTAGTCATCCACGGTGTGGTGCTTATCGTGAGCCTGGTCACGGAAATTATGCAGGCCGATGCCGACCAGCCCCTGGTCCATAGCCCGCTTGATGACGCCGGCGTCAAAGGCGCCCTGGAACATCTCAGGGAATAGGGTCAAAATATCAATCTGCACTTGATTTATCCTCCCCCGCGCCGGGGTCGGGGTGTTCGGTTACCCGTCCTTTAATAACATCCACCGCGTGAGGCAGTACTGGCAGTATCACCTCCAGGCACTCGGCAACCGCCTTGGGGCTGCCCGGCAGGTTGACGATAAGGCACCCCTTCCTCATCCCGGCTACCGCCCGGCTCAGCATAGCGTTAGGGGTAGCAGTAAAAGACCGTGTTCTCATCATCTCGGCCAGGCCCGTCACCTCCTTATCTATTATGGAAAGGGTGGCTTCCGGGGTAACATCGCGCGGCGCCAGCCCGGTGCCGCCGGTGGTCAGGATAATATCCATATTGCCGGCGTCAGCCCACTGGCTGAGCTTCCGGGCGATAACATCAGCCTCGTCGGGAATCACCTCGTAGTTGACCACTTCACAATCTACAGCGGCAAAGCTGTCCCGAATCAGCGGCCCGCTCTTATCGGCTCGCTCACCCCTCGATGCCTTATCGCTTATGGTAATAATACCCAGGTTAAACATAAACACCGCCTTAAAGTTAAGACAAAGTCTATTTTATCACATAAGGATTATATAGCAAAATAAACTAATTTTTTGAAATTGACCCAAAAGGGTATTGACAAATGGGGGTAGCTATGCTGTAGAATGGTAAAAAGTGGTAAATGGTGGGGGATTGTGGTATAATCGGGGTTAAATATATGTTTTTCGGCGAATTTGAATACAAGATTGACGAAAAGGGCAGAGTACCCATCCCGCCCCGTTTCCGCCGTCTGCTCAAAGACGGAGTGGTGCTGGCGCCGGGGGCAGAGATGTGCATCACCGTTTACCCCCTGGACGAGTGGAAGAAACTGGCGGCCAGCCTGACCAGCAGCGCCGTCAGCCGCAGTAAACTGAGAAGGCTAAAGAGGGCCCTTTTCGCCGCCGCTTTTAACCTCCGCATGGACCCGCAGGGCAGAGTAGCCCTGCCTGTTTCATTGAGGGACTACGCCGAGATTGTAGACGAGGTAGTCGTCGCCGGAGCTAATAACTATCTAGAGATATGGAATACAGTGCATTGGGAGGAAGAGAAGGCGATCAGTCAAGAGCAGGCCTGGCAGATCATAGAAAGCCTTGAGGAGCCACAATGAACCTGACCATGTCGGCGGCACCCAGTCACACCCCGGTGCTACAGGAAGAGACTATTGAGGCGCTGGCAGTTCAGCCAGGCGGCCGCTATATTGACTGCACCCTGGGGACAGGCGGCCATGCCGCCGCCATCCTGGAGCACAGCTCACCCGGCGGGCAGCTGCTGGGCATCGATGCCGACCCCGGGGCCATGAAAGCGGCCAGGTCAAGACTGGAAGCCTACAGCGGCTCAACGGTACTGGTCAACCAGAATTTCATAAATTTAAAGGACATCTGCAATAAATATCATTTCTTCCCCGTGCACGGCATCCTCTTCGACCTGGGGCTCTCCTCGCTCCAACTCAACGGCAATGGCCGCGGTTTCAGCTTCCGCCATGATAGCCCGCTGGACATGCGTTTAAATCCCCACCAGCAAGTCACCGCCGCCGATATCGTTAATACTTTATCCGAAACGGAACTGGCCCGGGTGATAAAGACCTTCGGCGAGGAAAGTCGCAGCAAAAGGATAGCCCAGTATATTGTACGGCAGCGCCCGATAAAGACCACCTTCGAGCTGGCCGAAATAGTAGAGCAGGCTACCGGCGGCCGCCGGGGCCGTATTCACCCCGCCACCAGGACCTTCCTGGCACTGAGAATAGCCGTCAACCAGGAGCTTGAAAACCTGAGAGCGACCCTGGAGCAGGCGGTTGAACTCCTCGGCCTGGGGGGCAGACTGGTGGTTATCAGCTACCACTCCCTGGAAGACCGCATCGTAAAGCAATTCACCCACCAGGAGGCCAGCGGAGACAACCCCCGTTTGAAGCTGGTCAATAAAAAGGTTATCACCCCTTCCCTGGCTGAAATTCAGTTTAATCCCCGCAGCCGCAGTGCCAAACTGAGAGCGGTTGAGTGTATTACTATGCCCAAGGAGGCGAACAGTGAGTAAACCCTCGATTGAGTACCAGAAGATGATGACCGAAATAGTCTATGTTAACCTACCCGGTCCTGACGAACCCAACCCGGGGATGACCGGAGGCGAACTGCTGCATGGTTTCCTGGCGGAGCTGCACCGGGCGCCGAGCGATGATACCAGGGCTTTCGTCAACGCTCTATGCGGCAAGTGGAACGTGCGCTATCGGGAACATAAGGACTGAACTCAAAGCGGAACAGACTAAAAAAGGTAGCCGGCCTGTAGCTTTACCCCGAGGCTAAAGGAAAAGCCACCTAAAGGGGAGGTTGAATATGTGACAATGAAAGACAAAAGAACGGATAATGGAATCTGGTTAATAAGGAGGGGTGATGAGTAAGCGAAATATTTTAAGTTCTATTGATGTTGGCACTACCAAGATATGTACCACCGTAGCCGATGTTGACGATGCCGGCGGCATCCGGATTATCGGCGTGGGCATCGCTCCATCGCAGGGGCTGCACAAGGGACTGGTAGTCAACATTAATGAAGCCAAAGAATCAATCCGGGAGTCAGTTAAAAAAGCAGAGCATACCAGCGGGCATAAAGTGGAATCAGCCTATGTCGGCGTTACCGGAAGGCATGTTACCTCGCTGAATAACCGGGCAGTAGTCGCCATCACCCGCAATGACCGCCTGGTGCGGCCCGATGACTTGAAGCGGGTCCTTTCCAGCGCCCGGGGAGTTAAACTATCCAATGACCGCAAGCTGCTCCATGTTATTCCTCGCGGCTACGCTGTTGACGGCCAGTTAGGGGTCAAGAACCCGATAGGGATGCACGGTTTCAGGCTTGATGTGGAAGCGCATATCATCACCGCCGCCGTAACCTCGGTTCAGAACCTGATAAAGTGCATCCGCAGCATCGGCATAGATATTGACGACCTCGTCCTCGAGCCTCTGGCCAGCAGTGAGGCGGTACTATCCGAGGATGAGAAGCAGGTCGGTATTGTTTTAGCTGATATCGGCGGTGGCACCACCGATATCGCTATCTTCAGGGAGGGGAGCATCTGGCATACCGCCATCTTGCCGGTAGCCGGCTACCAGATAACCAGGGATATCGCCATCGGTCTGGGGCTGCCCTTTGATGTGGCTGAAGAGATGAAAAAGAAGTATGGCAGCGTTACCCCGGTCTACGAAGGAAAAGATACCCACATCGACAGGGATACCCTGCTTACCAACGGACATGGAGTTTCGCACCAGGACCTGTGTGACATTATCCGGGCCAGGGTAGAAGAAATCCTGAGGTTGATATTACTGGAGATGCCGAATTCCGAATATGAAACCCTGGTCCCTGACGGCATAGTCCTCACCGGCGGTAGCTCTAACCTGGCTGGAATAGAAGCGCTGGGACGCAATACCCTGCAACTCCCGATGAGGGTCGGGCTGCCCAAAAATATATATGGTATCTCCGATGCCCTTCAGGACCCGGCATACGCCACCAGCGTTGGTCTGTTGCTCTGGGGAGCCAAATATAAGGGAAAGCGCACCTGGCAGGGCGACAGCTTCGGCGGCGGCCTGCGGCGTATGTTTTCCAAATTCTTCGGTCTGTTCCGCTAGGTATAATTTATGATTAATAATAAGGTAAAAAGGTAAAAAGGAGGAGGAGAGATGGCAAAAGCAGCTTTTAATCCCAGCCCGGCGAGAATCAAGGTTATCGGCCTGGGTGGTGGTGGTTGCAACGCCATAACCCGCATGGTCAGGGAGCAAATCCGGGGTGTGGAGTTCATTGGCATGAATACCGATGCCCAGGCCCTGTCCATTACCGAAGCTCCTATCCGCGTCCAGCTCGGCGAGAAGCTGACCCGAGGACTGGGCGTGGGCGGCGACCATAACCGCGGTCAGAAGGCAGCCGAGGAAACCCGGGACGAAATCAAGGAGCTTTTGACCGGGGCGGATATGGTGTTCATCACCTGCGGCATGGGTGGCGGCACCGGCACCGGGGCAGCCCCGGTGGTAGCCGAGGTAAGTAAGCAGACCGGGGCACTGACCATTGCCGTGGTGACCAAACCATTCACCTTTGAAGGCGTCCGCCGCAACGAAGTGGCTGATGACGGCATTGTCCGCCTTCTGGGCAAGGTTGATACCCTTATCATCATCCCCAACGACCGTCTGCTTGACCTCTGTGACTCGAAGACGATGGTGGATAATGCCTTTAAGATGGCTGACGATGTCCTCCGCCACGGCGTTCAGGCGATAGCCGAGGTTATCACCGTACCCGGGTTGATTAACCTTGACTTTGCCGATGTTAAGACCGTGATGCAGGACGCCGGTCCCGCCTGGATGTCCATCGGCTTTGGTGCCAGCAAGAACCGGGCGGTTGAGGCCGCCAAGGAAGCGCTGGCTAGCCCGCTGTTAGATGTTTCTATAGCGGGAGCAAAGGGAGTATTGTTCAACGTTGCCGGCGGTACTGGCCTTACCCTGTTTGAGGTTAACGAGGCAGCCGACGTAATCAAGGAAGCCGTAGACCCGGGGGCTAACATCATCTTCGGCGTGGTTCAGGACCCCTCCATGGGGGACGAGATGAGAATCACCCTGATTGCCACCGGCTTTGCTTCCAAGCTGGGAATGGCCGGAGTCAGCCGGGAAGACGAGTTCCTGGAACTGCTAAAAGGTCTAAAGAGCGAGGAGGAACTGGATATGCCGGCTTTCCTGCGCCGCCCGATGTTCAGCCACCGGCGCCAAGCGGTAACGCAGTCAACCAAGCTGGTGCATACTCCACCCGGCGTGCCCTAAAAAATAAAGTTCTTTTAGTAATATGCTAAACGGAGACTAGGCTGAAGGCTGTGGTGCTTTATGCTCTGCAGCCTTTTTGCTTTCTTTTTTAGGCAAATTTTTTGCCAAAATTAGAGGTAAAAACCCTTGACAAACACCATATATTGTGGTATTTTTATTCTTACCCACAACATAATGTAGTATTTGTCATGAACTGCCCTTACTGTGATTATAACGACTGCAAGGTCATCGACTCCCGTGATGCCGGCGACGGCATACGCCGCCGGCGCCAGTGCCTCAAATGCGGCGCCCGCTTTACCACCTACGAAAGACTGCACCCCGGCAGCCTCTTCGTCATTAAAAAGGATGGCCGCCGGGAGGAATTTGACAGCGCTAAGCTGCTGACCGGCCTCCGCAAAGCCTGCGAAAAACGCCCCCTCCCCACCGGCGCCGTGGACAAGCTTTCCGACGACATTGAATCCAAACTCTACCAGCAGGGCAAGGCAGAAATCCCCGCCACCGCCATCGGGGATATGGTGATGGAACGGCTAAAAGGCCTGGACCACATCGCCTATATCCGCTTCGCCAGCGTCTACCGGGACTTTACCGATATCACCACCCTGAAAAGGGAGGTGGATACCCTGCTTGATGCCGGAACCGAAATCACTGCCCTGCCCGGCCAGCTGCCCCTGCTGCCCGATGAGGAAATGGCCGGGGCAACCAGAAGCGGGCGGAGGGGCAAAGCCAAGACAAGGAGCCGCCGATGAGCCCCAATAATAAACCGGCAAATAAAGCCGAAGTAAACCACACCCGGATTGCCCGCTCTATTTTCGCCATCGCCGAATCCATCGGCATGTCGGATAGAAAGCAGGTGGAAAAACTGGCATCCCAGGTGATTGCGCGCCTGGAACAGGCGCCGTCCCCAGCGGCCGCGGAACTGGTGGAGCAGCCCTTCCCGGGCATGGAAGAACTGGTGATTAAACCCCGCCGGACCAGGCCCCTGCCCACCGATACCGAAATCCAGGCTATGGTCATGGAAATCTTAGAAGCCGAAAAACCAGCCCAGCGAGAGGAGGTCAAACCCGAGATGATGGAATCAACTGCCGCCGCCAGCCCCAAGGCCCAGCCCTCATCAGATACTAATCTCACCGAAAACGCACTCCGTGTTCTGGAAAGAAGGTACTTAAAGAAAGACAAGCAGGGGCAGGTTATAGAGACACCGGAGGAGATGTTCCGCCGGGTGGCCAAGGCTATCACCGCCGCCGAGCTTATCTATAACCCCCAGGCGGATGTCGGGGCGATAGAAGAGGAGTTCTACCGGCTGATGGCCAACCTGGAGTTCCTGCCCAACTCCCCTACCCTGATGAACGCCGGGCGGGAACTGGGGCAGCTTTCGGCTTGCTTTGTCATCCCCGTGGGTGACTCCATGGGCTCCATCTTTGACGCGGTAAAGTACACCGCCCTCATCCACAAGAGCGGCGGCGGCACCGGCTTCTCCTTCAGCCACTTAAGGCCGGAAGGCGATTATGTCAAGTCCACCTCGGGGGTAGCCAGCGGCCCGGTCTCCTTTATGGAGGTGTTCGACACCACCACCGACGTCACCAAGCAGGGGGGAACGCGGCGGGGGGCAAATATGGGCATCCTGAGCGTTGACCACCCCGATATCATGAGGTTCATCACCGCCAAGGAAGACCCCAGAAAGCTGACCAACTTTAATATATCGGTGGCGGTAACCAACGAGTTCATGGAGGCGGTCAAGGCGGGCACGGACTACGAACTGATAAGCCCCCGCACCAAAAAAGTGGTGGACAAGCTCAACGCCAAAGAGGTCTTTGATAAAATCGTGGATATGGCCTGGAAGACCGGCGACCCCGGCATCGTCTTTATTGACCGGATAAACCAGGACAACCCTACCCCCAAGCTGGGCAAAATAGAGTCCACCAACCCCTGCGGCGAGCAGCCCCTGCTCCCCTACGAGTCCTGCAACCTGGGCTCCATCAACCTGGCCCGGATGCTCAAAAGCACCGACGGCACTTTTGAGATTGACTATCCCAGAATGGCAGAGGTGGTCAGGACGGCGGTCAGGTTCCTGGATAATGTCATTGATGCCAATAAATTCCCCCTCCCCCAGATAGAGGATATGACCAAGAAATCGAGGAAGATAGGGCTGGGGGTAATGGGCTTTGCCGATATGTTAATAAGGCTGGGCGTCCCCTATAACTCGGAGGAGGCGCTAAAAATCGGCTCCGAGGTGATGCGCTTCATCAACGACGAGGCGGGCAAAGCCTCGTCGGAGCTCGCCGAAGAGCGGGGCGCCTTCCCCGCTTTTACCGACAGCATCTACGATGTGCCCGGCGGCCCCAAGATTAGAAACGCCTCCTGCACCACCATCGCCCCCACCGGCACCTTAAGCATAATCTCCGGCTGCTCCAGCGGCATCGAGCCCGTCTTCGCCCTGAGCTATACCCGCAATATCCTTGACGGCGCCCAGCTGGTTGAGGGCAACCCCTACTTCGAAGAAATCGCCCGGAAGGGGGACTTCTACTCCGAAGAGCTAATGAAGCGGCTGGCATCGGGCACCAGGCTCCCTGATATAGAGGGCATCCCGGAAAATATCAAGCGTGTATTCGTTACCGCCCATGAGATAACCCCGGAGTGGCACGTCCGGATGCAGGCCGCCTTCCAGCAGTCCACCCACAATGCCGTCTCCAAGACGGTCAACTTCCCCCGGGAGACCACCCGGGAGGACATAACCAAGGTCTACATGATGTCCTACGAGCTGGGGCTTAAAGGGATAACCATCTACCGCGACCGGAGCCGCGACGCCCAGGTGCTGGTTACCGGCGGGGAGGAGGATAAGGGGGAGGAGGAACCCGCCAGGCTGGCACCGCGGAAAAGACCCACCGAAACCAAGGGGACCATAACCAAGGTCAAAACCGGCTGCGGTTCTCTTTATACCACGGTGGCTTATGATGATAAGGGCATCTTCGAGGTCTTCGCCACCCTGGGCAAATCCGGCGGCTGCGCCTCCGCCCAGCTCGAAGCCACCTGCCGCCTGATAACCCTGGCACTCCGTTCCGGTATAGATGTTGCCTCGGTGGTGAAACAGCTGCAGGGCATCCGCTGCCCGTCCATTGCCTGGGAGAAGGGCAAGTCCATACTCTCCTGCGCCGATGCCATCGCCAGCGTGCTGGAAAAGCACATCAGCGGCGAAGTCGCCCCACCCCAGATAGAGGAACACGCCCCGCCGGATAATAACCACCCGCCCAAAAACCTGGCCGGGCAATGTCCCGACTGCGGCAACCTGCTGGTCTATCAGGAGGGGTGCTTTATCTGCCCCAGCTGCGGGTATACCAAGTGCTGAAAAAGCCCTGAAAATTAAATACGGCGGGGAGGAGTAAAATGGTTGAAAAGCCTACCCAGCAGGAAGTAAAGGTTGCCTTTCCGGAAAGCCTCAGGGGCGGGGTATATTCCAATAATATGGTCATTAGCCACACCAGAGAAGAGTTCGTTTTGGATTTCATGATGATAACACCGCCCATCGGCTCAGTAACGGCGCGGGTTGTCCTCAGCCCGGGGCATACCAAAAGGATGCTTTCGGCGCTCAAGGCAAACCTGGATAAATACGAGGCCAAGTTCGGCAAGGTGACCGAAGCCTCCGCGCCCCCCAAACCGCAGATGGGCTTTCATCCGCCGCAAGCCCAGTAGGGGTGAGATTTTTCCCCCACCCCCGTTTTATATCTTTTCCCACCCGCCACCCTTTAAGGTAAAAGGGCTTTAAGCCCTTTCTTACCCCTCCCCCATTCTAATGGTTCTTTATTTTCCCATACCCACCCACCCGCATAAGCTGCGCCTTTTTAACTTTCTTTCCCCACCCCATAGTAGTTTCGCCTCTTACATCTTTTTTATTGACAAGTAAAATTTCTGTGCTATTATCTTGATATGAAATTGAGGTTAAGCATATTCCTAGCTGGTCTACTCGTAACGGCTATCGGTATTAGTATCTGCCTTGATTCAGCTAGCACAGTCCAAATTCCAGTTTATAAAAGCCCTAGGCATCGCCAACTCCAGATAGTTGATACCTATATAACCGGAACTAAAAACCCAAGCGGTGTCGGACTAGGTGCGGCTATTGCCTTTGTTGGTCTAGGGGCTGGCGTTGGAATCCCTGTAATTCTAGGGCGAAGAAAAAACACACCTCCATCATCCACCATAAATTAACCTTCACTATATCACCCCCCCCTTCTCCCCCCTCCCCCTTAAAGGAGACTGAAAAGAGGTATAACCTCTATAGGGCGGGAGGGTGGGAAGTAATACACACGCTAAAAGCCGGACTAAACCCCCTCTAGCTTCTCTTTAGCATTTTTACCCCGCAGGCGATATAATGAGACGGCATGTCCGATATTCGAGAAAACAGGTACGAGTTGATGCGGGTGGCGCTGGGGGAGGCGGCAGCCGATTTAGCCATAGTTAATGGCTCGGTGGTCAATGTCTACAGCGGGGAGGTGGAACCAGCCTCCGTCCTCATCAAAGGGGAGCGGATAGCCTACGTGGGCAGTGATGTTGGCAAGGCTATCGGCTCATCAACCCAAATCATTGATGCTAAAGGCAAGACGCTCATCCCCGGCTTTATCGACGGCCACACCCATATAGACACCATATATTCCATCAGCGAGTTCCTGAAATACGCCATGCGGGGTGGCGCCACCACCATCATCACCGAGACCTGCACCCTCGCTCCCCCCCTGGGCTACGATGGGGTTATCCAGTTTCTAAAGTCGGCTAAAAACCAGCCTATTAAAATCTTTATTACCGCCCCACCCCTGGTCACTCTAAGCCCGGTGACTGAAGAGCACGCTATCACGCTTCCCCAGCTGCGCCGCCTGCTGCGGCGCAGGGAAGTCCTCGGCCTGGGCGAGGTCTACTGGGGCGATGTGGTCAACGGCAACCAGAGAGTCCTCGACCTTATCGCCGAGACGGTCAGGCGGGGCAAAAAGGCGGAGGGGCACAGCGCCGGCGCCACCGGCGCCAAGCTTCAAGCATATGTCTCATCGGGCGTCTCCTCCTGCCACGAGCCCATCACCGCCGAAGAGGTCAGGGAAAGAGTAAGGCTTGGGCTTTTTGTCTTAATCAGGGAAGGCATGGTGAGGCGTGAGTTGGAAGCTATAGCCCCGATAAAGGATGATGACGCCCTGCTCCACAGGCTGGCTATAGCCACCGACGGCATCGGGCCGGAGCAGCTAATCAGCGGCGGCTATATGGAGTTCCTGGTGCAGAAAGCCATTAACCTCGGCTTTGACCCCGTCAGGGCAGTGCAGATGGTAACGGTCAATGTCGCCCGGCACTTCGCCATAGACGACGACATCGGCGGCATCGCCCCCGGCAAGTACGCCGATATCGCTATCATCCCTGATTTAAAGACTATCAAAGCGGAATATGTTATCAGCAACGGGCGGGTTATTGCCCAGAACGGCCAGTTGCTTATCAAACCCCGTAAACACCGCTACCCTCAATCGATGTTTAACACCATCCATTTAGACAGAGATTTCACCGCCGATGACTTCACCATTCCGGCGGAAGGCAATCAGGTCAAAGTTCGGCTGATAGAGCAGGTCACCAACCTGGTCACCCGGGAGGCCTTTATCGATATGCCAGTTTCGGAAGGCCAGCTTAAAGCCGATGTCAGCCGGGATATAATAAAAGTAGCCGCCATCGAGAAGGCTTACCGGACGGGTAAGAGCTTTACCGGCTTAATCAGGGGGCTGGGACTGAAAAAAGGGGCGATGGCCACCACCACCACCTGGGACTGCGGCGATATCATCGCCGTCGGCGCCGATGAAAACGATATGGCGCGGGCGGTAAACCGCATTAAAGAGCTGGGGGGAGGGATGGTGCTCTGCGCCGACGGCAGCATAGCGGCCGAAATAGCCCTTCCGGTAGGGGGAACTATATCCACCGAGCCGGTGGGGACCATAGCCGAAAAATTTAAGCGCATCCAGGAGGCCGCCGCCGGGCTGGGGGCTAAATCGCCTAATTTCGAGCTTACCCTGGCCACCCTACCCACGCCGGCCATCCCCTTCCTCCGTGTCTGTGAATCGGGGCTGTTTAATCTTAAAGAAAACCGCTTCGTTGACCTGATAGTGGGGTAGATAAGAATGACCTGGCAGCAGGCGGAAAAAGCCAGGCGGCGCCTCTCCCGGGAGCAGGGCACTGTCGTCAAGGACTGGGGAGGCCGGCTGCCCATCGCCCTGGTCTACCCCAATTCATATTATTTAGGAATGTCCAACCTGGGAGTTCACGCCCTCTATAAACTGCTCAACGGCCACGATAAGCTCGTCGCCGAGAGGGCCTTCTGGGAAACAGAAGATGGACAGTCGCCCCCCATATCTCTGGAATCCCAAAGACCGCTTGCCGACTTCGCCGTTATCGCCTTCTCTATTTCTTATGAGCTGGACTATTTCAATGTCGCCCGTATTTTGAAAGCCAGCAGCATCCCCCTCTATGCCACCGACCGCGACGAGCAACACCCGCTGATTATCGCCGGCGGCCCCTGCGTTATGGCCAACCCCATGCCCATATCCCCCTTCTTCGACTGCCTCGGCATCGGCGAGGCCGAGCCCATCGTCCCGGCAATACTGCCCGCTATCAGCGAGGGCATTGGAGGCAAGCGCAGCGACCTGCTAAAATCTCTGTCTTCCCTGCCCGGCGTCTATGTCCCGCAACATCCGGGAAAGCCGGTGACACGGCAGTGGGCAGAAAACCTGGACGACTCCCCCGTGGCTTCGGTCGTGCTCACCCCGGACACCGAGCTGGGCGACCTGTATTTAATTGAAGTAGAAAGGGGCTGTAACTGGGGCTGCCGCTTCTGCCTCACCAGCCAGGCCTTCCGCCCCATGCGCTACCGCTCGCTGGACAGCCTGATTGCCCAGGCGGAGGAGGGGCTGAAACACAGAAATCGGCTGGGCTTGGTCGGGGCGGCCATCTCCGACCACCCTCAAATTGAAGAGCTGATGACCGGATTAACTGATATGGGGGCTAAGCTATCGGTAAGCTCACTGCGGATAGCCCCCCTCTCCGGCGTGGTATTGAGAGAGCTGGCTAAAGGCGGCGCCAGGACCGTTACCCTTGCCCCCGAGGCCGGCTCCCAGCGCCTGCGCCGGGTGATAAAAAAGGGCATCACCGATGACGATATAGCCGAGGCGATGGAAATGGTGGCTGAGCAGGGCATAAAGCAGGTCAAGCTCTACTTTATGATTGGCCTGCCCTCGGAGAGCGATGAAGATATAGAGGAGATTATAAATCTAAGCCTTAACTGCAAGCGCCTGCTGGATAATAAGCATCCCGGCACCCGCCTGACCCTGAATATATCCCCCTTCGTGCCCAAGGCGGGCACCCCCTTCCAGTGGCTGCCGATGACCCAGCCATCCATCCTCAACCGGCGCCTGTCCCGGCTTAAAAAGGGCCTGATGCCCAAGGGAATCAAGATTAAGGCGGAAAGCCCGGCCTGGAGCCAGGTTCAAGGGGTGCTGGCGCGGGGCGGCACTGAACTATCCAAGGTGCTGGCTGATATAGAAGAAATATCCCTGTCCGGCTGGCGCAAAGCGGCGGCAAAACACGACATAGATATAGATTTCTACGCTCACCAGAGATGGGATATTAAACAAAGACTGCCCTGGGACTTCATTGATTCGGGGACTAAAGCGGGCTATCTGGAACTGGAGTTGGACAGAGCTTTAGCTTAGCTTAAAAGCTCGGTGACGACCTCGTTTATCTCCCGCCCGTCGGCTTTACCCTTCAGCCTGGCAATGAGCGGGGGCATCACCTTGCCCTTGTCTCTAATGCTCTCCGCCCCCACCTCCTCAATGACGCGGCGGGCTTCGGCAGTAATCTCATCACGGCTCATCTGCTGGGGCAGGTACTGCTCCAGAACAGCCATCTCCGCCTCCTCTATAGCCACCAGTTCCTGGCGGCCTCCCTGCTTGAAGGCTTCGATGCTTTCTTTGCGCTGCCTGACCTCCTTGGTGATGACGCCCAGGATATCGCCGTCCTCTAAAACGGTCTGGCGGGCGATTTCGGCATTCTTAATGGCGGCTATGGCCAGCCGTATTGCCGAACGCTTAACCTTATCCCCGTCCCTCATCGCCTGCTTGAGGTCATCAGCCAGCTTCTGCTTTAATGCGGATTCTTTTGCCATACTATCTACACTCTTCTAGGCCTTCGGGCGCTCTTGCGCCTCTTGGCGGCTTCCTTGCTGGCAGTTTTTTATTGTGTTCACATTTTAGTTAGCTAAAGTTAGCCTGTCAACTAGGCGTATTAGTTTAATGTCTTAGCAACCCACCCCCTTAATCCCCCTCCCTTACAAGGGAGGGGGAAGGTTTTTTAGAAAAGGGGCTGACGCCCCTCTTAAACTCCCCCAATCAGTGCCCCCCCAGAAAGACTTTAGCTCTCTTGAACACCCCGTTCTTTGAGGTATTTAAAGAGGCAAAGCCTTTTGGGCGGGAGGGTGGGAAGAAAGAGAACCGTTAAAAAGTAGGTGGGGTAACGCTACTGTTTTCTCTTCAGTATCTCCCGAGCGGCCACCACGCCGGAAACCGAAGCCTGGATTAAGCCGCGGCTGACGCCGGCGCCGTCGCCGACGGCAAACATGTTGCCAATCTCGGTCTCCAGAGCGGGGCTCAGCTCGGGCCGGCTGGAATAGAACTTGACCTCGATGCCGTAAAGCAGAGTATCGGGCGAAGCCACACCCGGAGCCAGCCTGTCCATAGCCTCAAGCATCTCCACAATGCCGGTCAGGTAGCGGTAAGGGAGAGCAAAGCTCAGGTCGCCGGGGGTGGCGCCCTTCAGGGTGGGCTTTACCCGACCCCGCTTGATACGCTCCGGGGTAGAGCGCCGCCCCTCCCTCAGGTCACCCAGGCGCTGCAGCAGAACACCGCCGCTCAGAATATTAGCCAGCCGGGCTAAATATTTACCGTAGGCGATAGGCTGGTTAAAGGGCTTGGTAAAGGCGGTGCTCACCAGCAGGGCAAAGTTGGTGTTTTTGGTCTTGCGCTCGGCATAGCTGTGCCCGTTAACGGTGATTACCGGGTCGTCACCGCCGGTAGACTCCATGATAACCTCGCCGCCGGGGCACATACAGAAGGTCCGCACCCGGTCGTCAAAGCTCTGGGACATGAACTCCAGCTTGGATTCATAGAGGTAGTTCGTAAGGTCGGCCATTACCGCCGCCGGCACCTCCACCCGCACGCCGACATCAACCGGGTTGCTGTGCATGGTCAGTTTAAGCCGCTCTGCCTCGGTGGTCAGCCAATCGGCGCCCTCCCGGCCCGGCGCCAGGATAAGGTAATCGCAGTCAAACTTATCCCCACCCTCAACCTCCACCCCCCTGACCTTACCCCCATTAACGCTGATATTGCCGGCTTCGGTCTCCAGCCGGTACTCTATGCGGGGGCTGAGGTAGTTCCACATAGATTTGAGCACCAGTCGGCAGTGGTCGGTACCGAGGTGGCGGACGGGCACCGGAACCAGCTTTAAGCCGGCCGCTTGCGCCTTTTCCTGCAGCTGGCCAACCTTTTTGCCGGTGCCGTAAAGCTTATCCGGGGCGCCAAAGCCGAGGTAGATATTATCGGCATAGCCGATAAGGGCTTCCGTCTGGCTCTCCCCCAGGTATTCGCTCAAGCGCCCCCCCACCCGGGAGGTCAGGGTCAGCTTGCCGTCACTGAAAGCACCGGCTCCACCCAGCCCGCAGACCAGGTTGCAGGGTGAGCAGGAGATGCAGGAACCGCCGCTGTCCCGGGCCGGGCACTGGCGCTTATCAATATCCCTGCCCTTCTCGACAAGCAGGATATCCATTTCGGCACCCTGAGACAGCTCCAGGGCAGCAAAGATAGCCGCCGGGCCGCCGCCAACTATAATAACATCATATTTACGAGGCATCTTCCCCAAACCAAAACATTGTATAATCCACAGCTTCAGCCGTCAAGAAAGAAAATAAATAAGTCCGGTAGCCCCAAAATTTAAACTTATGACGTTACGCACACGTACAGGGGTATTGCCATTTGGCAGAATGTGTAGTAAATTATGGTAAGTTTTACTGAACTGGATTAAGTTCTGGTGAGCTAAAAATAGGTTATTTGCCAGCTGGCAAGTTAATTTTGACAATTTAAGCCCGGCGGTTAGTACCGACCGGGCATGATTAGAAAATAAGGTGAAGCCTCTGAAAAAGTTGCTGTTAATTATCCCGGTGGTGGTAGGGCTAATTCTGGTCAGTATTTTCATGCCCGCACAGCAGGTGAGCATCGAGGGTATCGGCACCCTCTCCTTCGAGACCAAGGTCACCCTTTCCGTCGGCTCCGAGGCTGCCTATGCCAGCCCCGACGCTCTACCCGGCTGGACATACCGCCGGGCGATAGATTTAAGTCCGGCAACATCCATCGCCGACTATCAGGTTCTGGTTACCCTTAATACCAGTTCAATGGGTAATCCTTACGCTAATGTTAAGGCTGATGGCTCGGATATACGCTTTACCGCCTCAGATGGGACTGCCCTTCAGGACTACTGGGTGGAATCGTGGGATAGCAGCGGCACCTCAAAAATCTGGGTTGAGGTAACGGCGCCGGGAACATCAACACTTTATATGTACTACGGCAACACCACTGCCAGCAGCGCCAGCGATGGCAACGCCACCTTTGTCTTCTTTGATGATTTCAGTGACGGAACGCTAGATAAATGGAAATATTTGACGGGTGCTTCGGTAGTAACCGACGACACGCAGCCAAGCCAATTTGGTACTTACGCAATGGACCTTAACGCCGGCACCAACCATGTAAAATGTAACACGGCACTAATGCAGGACGCCGGCATACGTGTCCTGATGAAAGACTTAGGCACAGGTGGTTCGGGTTCACCGGACGCCGATGGAGTGGTGGGGCTTCGCGGTAGCGACAGCAACACCTACGATGGTATCCTCGTAGAACACGATACCGACACAGGCTTTCACTTTGATACAGGCGCCGCGGGCAGCGTTCCCGGAGATTACATTACCTTCGACGTCTGGGAATGGCAGGAATTTGTCGCCTATGGAACCATTCCTTCAGACCACCAGGCCAAACACTGGGAATATGGAGCTGCCGAGCCATCGACCTACTCGTTGAAGGCAACGTCTGTGAGCGTCACTGCCGCCGGATTACCATTCGTGAGAGTCGCCTCAGGAGAGGCGCACATCAGTGTGGTCGCAGTCCGCAAGTATGTTAACCCGGAGCCGAGCGCTACTGTAGGTGGTGAGGAGCCGGATATAGTTAATGACCCCTCCAGCAAGGACTTCGGCACTGTCTTTGCGAGCTCTAGTTACTGGTCAAAAGGCAGCGCGCCCGACTGGTCTGACGGCCTGGGGGCTGGAGAGTGCTTCTTTGCCGTTACCAATAACAGCTCCGATGCGGTGGACATCTCAATCATAGCCACCGACTTCAGCAGCGGGGGGGTGTGGTGGACACTGGTAAGCGGAAGCCCGGGAGAAAACGAAGTCATAATGAAAGTGGGGAAGGAAGGGGATGGTGGTGAAGGTGACATGGTTACCCTCAGCACCACCATCAACGAGCCTTTCATATCAGGTTTAGCCATATCTGAAAGCAAAGCGTGGGAATTAAAACTGGAAACCGGCACCTTTACCGATAGCGTGCAGAAAACTTCAATCATAACCCTTACGGCAACCTTTGCCTGAGGTCGACAGGCGTTTAATAAATACTATATGAAAATGAAAGGAGATTAAAGATAATGAAGAAAACACTTTTAGCCATTCTGCTGGCGGTAGCGCTGATAGTTATTCCCGTCGGCAGTGCCCTGGCTGCCGACTCTGCTGATGTGACGGTCACCGCCACGCCCGGTTGGGTCAGCATTACCGTCGCTCCAACGGGCTATGATTTTGCCATAATATTGGCGGGCGTTAATAAGGACACCACAGCCGATCCCATCTTTACCATCACCAACAACAGCACGGTAATCATGGACGTCGATATAGAGTGTGACGGCTGGACTGATATAGCTCTTCCCCCAGAAAGCGTGGAGTGGCCCTATGCTGATATAGCGGCCGTAGATACCGGCAGTCTGAACTTCAGCACTGATGACGGCTCCACCTGGACTTACATACCCGAGACACCGGCCGCGGCTGCTGCTCTGGCAGCTGGTGTTGGTACAGGCACAGACCCGACCTTTGATTTACAGCTTGAGGCGCCCACCAGCTTTACCCATGTCGATGAGCAACAGAGCATAATCACACTAACAGCGTCAGCGACTTAATCTGGCTTAGCACAGGTGGAAAGCCTGCAATTGAGGCTGAAAGCGCAGGTAATATACCAGCGCCTAGACTCAACGGAGAGTTGCTATGAAGTGGTTGGTTGCACTGATATTGGTAGCCGGGCTGCTGCTGGCAGGTTGTCCCCAGCCTTCGGAGCCTACAGTGCCGGAGCCTACAGCGGTTGAAACTCCTACACCACCACCCGAGCTATACGATAAGACCTGGATTAGCCCGGGCAAGGTGGAGGTGGGCAATTTCTACCCCGGAGCCAGGGCAGAGTACATGATTAGTATACACAATGGCAGCGACGAGCCAGCGGAATTCTCGGTTAGCTACCGGGTAACCGATAACACTACCGAGGGCTACGAGCCAGCACCCCCCGAGGCTGAGGGCTGGGTAACAATAGAGGACCCGGCGCCGGTGCTGGCGGCAAAAGCTACCCGGGAGGTGCTCATAGTGCTGGAGATGCCCGGGGATGCTGAAGCACCACCGAAGTGGGAATTCTGGATTGCGGCCAAGGACGTAACCCAGACGGGGATGGTGCAAACCGAGCTTGCCTGCCGGTGGCTGGTAGTGATGAAATAAAAGAGGATTTCAGGGTGGTGACTAGAGTAGTTTACGCCGTTATCGGCATTATAATACTGGCTATTGTTGGCGGCCTGCCTGGCTATTTGGTAGTGGGACAGGGGGGCAGTGAACATGCCACTGTCACCATTACCGCCCGGCCGGCATTTAGCCCGCCAGGAGGCGGCGGGGCACCCGGCGCTGTGCCGGAGTGTCCGGCTGGCGAGATGGCTACCAGCGGCAGAGCCACCGGCGGCGGCCTGGTCTTCAAGGAGTTTGTTATCAGGTCACCCGACAGGCGATTTTCCATCTCTCTTGATGAAGGAATCGTTATCTTAACCCCCGACGGCAAATGCCCCCGGTGCATTGGCATCCATGACATTACACCGCAGCCATCCCAACCGGAGGGGGCACAATTTGTCGGTGCTACCTACGATGCCGTCCCCGACCTAACCGCTTTCACCCCTCCCGCCACCGTTGTATACAGCTATGACCCGAACGATATACCCGAGGGCTTTACCGGGGAAGACCTGCTCATAGCCCTCCGTGACCCGGCAACCGGAGAATGGATGAAGCTGGCCTGCGTAGTCGATACTGAGGCCCACACCATTACCGCCCAGATAGGCCGTTTTAACGACCTGGCTGTCCTGTGCTATGAGCCTGTATTGCCAGCACCCACGCCCACATTAACACCCACATTAACAACCACACCTACCCCTACGCCAACACCAACACCATCTCCTACACCGGCGCCAACAACGCCGGCTAAGCCCTTCAACTGGTGGTCAATCGTCATCATTGCCGCCGCCGTGGCGGCGGCGGTGGCTATCTACTTATTATTCCGCAGGAGGTTCTAGGTATAGACGGCTACCACCACGGCGTCTTTGGCGTTGTGCTCGTCAAAAAAGATAACCGCCACCCCCCGCCCCAGCACCATCTCGGCGGCGGGCAGGTTACGCGCCACCGTCACCCCCTCCAGGTAGGCTGTTCGGCTGCCGGTAAGCTGTAGAGTAGCGGTATAGCTGCCGGAATCAAAGCTCTTCAGTAACGCTTTCTTCAAGTTCACTTTATACTCCCCCCAGTAATAAACGCTGCTGGTACTCTCCCCGGCGGGGGCGGTAGACTAAAGTCAGCCCGATTACCCGCCTCTTGGCCGCTTCCAATCCGGCCCGGCTGTCGGTTATGTCAACCACATCATAGAGCTGCTGGCCGCAGTTAACCGGCGTCAGGATAGCGCCCTCGGCTGCCTCAATCTCCGCCTGCCTCAGGTAGGCCTCCCCCCGCTCCCCGGCTTTGGTTACCGTATCCAGATTCTTATCCTCAACCTGTATCAGTCTATCGTAGAGGCGGTCTAGCTGCCCCCAGCTAAAGGCGTCAACCACTATGGCTTCACCCTGCCCCGGGTCGTAGCCCTCCACCTGGACATGGTTAAGCCCCCACCCCGCCTGCCGGTACCTCCCCTCGAACACGGCATGCGCCGAACCGTAGGCGTAATCGGAACCGTCGTCAGCCAGGGGGTTGACCACGCAGGCGGTATTGCCCTCGATAAAGAAGACATCGGGGACGAAGGAAAGCAGCCTCTGGATAACGGCGTCACCGCCGTTACCGGGGTTGATGGTGAAATCGGGGCAGTAGCCGGACATAACCGAAGACTGGGACTTCACCTCCAGCTTTAAACCCACCCTCCCCAGCACAAAAGCCAGGATTTGCTTAACACTCATCTCGTCAGCGTCTTTATTCCAGCGGAACTGGTGGCGGGCTCTCCAGCCCTTAATCAGGCTCCAGCCGTCGGCGGCATGGAGAACCAGGCTGGACTGGCCGCCGGCGCTGGTGTGCTCGTAAGAATTAAGCATAAAAGACAGCCCGGAGCTGACCTCATTACCCTGGGCGGTGACATAGCCGGGGCTGAAATCAAGCTGGCAGCCGATATCAAGGACGGATAAGTCCCCCTCCCCCGGCGCGGCGTAGCGCCCGTCGTCGTTGCGCAACTCCACGGTAAAGCTTCCCATGGTGGGGTTCAGCTCCTCCCTCAATGAAATTATATCGGCGGATAAATCAAGGCTCTGGGAGCCAAGCTCAGCCCGCCACACCCCGGCGGGGCTGGTCAGCCAGCAGTAATCGCCGTGGTGGGCAACCGCCAGCCCGTACTGGCTGGACAGATTAAACGGTACCGGCTCGTGCCACAGGTTATCAATGAATTTAGCCCCCGGCACCGAGGGCGACCAGCCGGGTCGGCTGTAAGCCTGGCTGCCGTCGAATTTCTCGACGAAGAAGCAGCGGTAGACATCGGGCTTGGCCATAAAGGCGGTGCGGTACTGAAAGTCGCCGTCGGCGGGGGCGGAGGCAAAATCCTTTAGCTCAGACCAGCTTCCGGCGGCAACCTCCCCCCCATCCCCGTAGACCAGCGACCACAGCTTGAAATTGCCGTCGCTGTCTTTGCCGGTGATGAACAGGTTCCAGTCGCCGTCGTAGACGGTAGCCACGCCGGAGATGGCGCCGGTCGACTTGTCCCAGGCAACCTTGCCCTGCCAGCTGCCGTCCACCCGCTTTATCACGTAGAGGGTCGTCTGGTCGCCGAAGAACAGGGCGATATCGCCGTTGTCCTTGTGGGCCGCCGCCAGCCCGTTAACAGCGGTAGATGGAGTGTAAGCCAGAAGCTGGGGACCGCCCCAGCTAGCCCCGTAGTTGGTGCTCTCCAGGTAGTAGAGCTTACGGTCGCCGTTAACCCAGAAGATATAGACCTCCCCTCCCAGCGAGCAGCAGGTAGCCGTAATCACATCGTACTGGCTGGTATAAACCCACTGGCTGAAATCGGACTGGGGGGTGGGGTCAGCCACCCTCTGGCGGTAGAGCTTGCCGGCGTCAGCCGGGGGCGTTACCCGAACCCTGATTAAAGAGCCGTCGCCGGGCATGGTCACGGCGTGGTAGTAATCGTCCTCGGCGCCTTCATAGAGCCTCTCCCAGCGCAGGTTGACCACCCCGGCGTGCTTATTGGTAGCCTCCACCTTAATACAGGGAAGGCGGGAAGCCTCCTGCTGGGCGGCGAGCAACGTTGAGCTAAGCTGTCTCATCAAGCCCTCCTTTACCAGAAAATATGCCCCAGCACTATGCCCAGCGCCCCGAACCCCAGCAGCCACAGCAGGGGGTAGGTTTTCTGGCTATCCCGGATGATATAGGTCCAGGGTCGGCCCCCTATACGGCTCCAGAGCCACTTGTATATTTTTCCGAGCATCTTTACCTCCTAAACCAGCACCGCCAGGGTGTCCGGCAGCGGCTTATCGGCTTTACGGTAGTGGCCGGCAAGGTGCCGGGCGGCATTGATTATCTGCCCCGGGGTGGCTTCAACCCGCCGCCACCGGTAGCCGCCCGGGGAAAGCGCCGCCACCGCCGCCGGCATCCGCTCCCAGTCAACCGTCTTTTCTATATCCAGCCGCCCTTTAAGCGCCCGGAGGATGCTCTTCTTGTGGTGGGGCAGCTTCCAGGTCTCCGGGTCATTAGCGTCCCCGACGATGGCAAACGCCTCCCGGGGCAAATCATCTTTAGTCTTGGCCAGTACCTCTCTCACTCTCATGGCAGCCTCCTTTACTGGCGGTAGAGCTGGCGGATTCTGACCTGGTTTCGCCTCCCCAGCCGCTTCAGCTCGCTGCGGAACTGCTCTAACCGCTCATTGCCCCAGGCCAGGAACTCTTTAGGGGTGGTAGCCCCACCCAGGCTCACCCGGTTGATGGCGTAGCCCGCCCACTCCACGGCGGCATAGCCGGCGGCGCCGGTAGCAATCAGGTCCTCATGCCGGGCAGGAATGGTCGACCCGTCAGCGTCAAGGGTGTGCAATATCCCGTAATAGACAGCGCAGTCGGAGCCGTCGGGAGTCTCTTCCCCGAACAGGGTCAGGGCGTGCCCCCACAGGGCGAACTTCTGGTAGCATGGCGGGAACAGGCCCAAGGGATACTCCACCGCCTCCACCATAACCCGCTCGGTCAGCGGGGAGATATCAATCACCCTGGAGTCGGCGCTGGTGGGCAGGGTGGCTTTAGCCGGAAGGGGCACCGCCTCGGAATATTCCCTTACGGCACGGTCAATGTGCCGGTTCAGCTCGTCATCGCCCCAGCGGTAGTCCCCGGCGTCTTCGTCCTTTAAATCACGCCGGACAATGCTTCTCATCGTATTCAGGTCCATAGTCTCATGCCTCCCCCCTTGTTCGGCTTTTCAATCTTGGCGGTCAGCCCGTCGGCACCCTCCCCCAACTCGCTGGCAAAGAGGTGTCTGAGCAGACCCCCACCCCCGATTTCACTGGCTTCGGCGCCGTAGCCGGTCTCGGCGGCGGCCAGCAGCCGGGCGATAAAGGCTTCAACGCCGGAGCCGGCATCAGAAGCCGTCTTGGCCGCTGGCGTCTGCACTGAAACACAGGCGTCAACCCCGGCACCGGTATCAGAGGCAGTCTTTGCCGCCGGCGTCTGCAGGGAAACCAGAGCGTCAGCGCCGGAGCCGCTATCAGATGATAATCTTTCGGTGGCTCCCCCTGTCGTATAGGTTGCATAGATGGAAAGTATAGCGGCGTAGTACTGACCTATGGTTGGGTTATCTCCCCATGTATCAAAGGTGTAACTCCCATTATAAGCTTCTTGATTAGCGTCTCCACTGTCGTAGTAGTCAGTAATAGTAGCGTCCTGTTGCCCCACCAGCCAGTAGAAATTGCCATTGGTAATAGAACCGCTTACGGCGATGGTTTTCCAATCATCAAACGAACCTAGATTTTCGGCTGTCCCGTGGGCAACATGAGTCCCTGGCGCCCCAGCGTTGTCGTTGTAGTAACCAAAATTGACATTACCCCCGTTAGAGGTCATTAGATACATACTGATTGAGGTTACTGTCCCACCTGATGGGGCGGTAAATTTGCTACCGTCAAAGTCCCAATAGGCATAGTAGGTACCGCCCTTTGTCTCGTAGCCGAAGTTAGGGTCAACCAGCACCGGATAAACGGCTTTATCAAGCCAGTCCTGCGGGATGGTGATTGTCAGGGTGCCCGCTTTCTCGTCAATGTTAAGCCCGCCCCACAGCCAATCGCCTTTAGCGTCAATCACCTTGGGGCGGTAGATATGAAACGCCTTGCCGCACTTGTACTTTTCGGCATCGGCTTGGCTGGCGTGCATATTGCCCCGGCTTTCGTGGTAGACGGCGTAGGAGCCGACTACATTAGCGGGCCTGACACGCCCTTCAGCTATCTCTTCCGGCGTCAATGGGGGCTGGTAGTGGTATTTAAGCCCCTGCGTCTCTATGTCCAGGACTATCTGGTTCGTCGGTGGCTTCTTTTTCAGGATAATCTCGAACTCAAACCCGCCCAACTCATTCTGGGTAAAGCCCCCGGCAACCGTCGGCTCCAGGGGGTAGAAGCGGGCTTCCAGGTCGGTCTCTACCCACCCCACCTTCTCCCCCTCGATAACAGGGCTGCTCTGGGCGGCGGTGGGCAGACTGACCTTGATAAAGCTCTCCCCTTCCCAGCGGCTGAGCTTGAGGTGGGGCTTAAAGTCAGCCGCCTCCCGGTCCCCTATCTCAACCTTATCCCCCCGGGGCAGCGTCACCTCATAGGTTGTATCGTTTATCTTTACCGGATTCATCCAGTCCTCCAATAGCCGGTGGCTATCAGCTTAAGGTTATGCTTACTTCCAGTGTCCAGGTGCCGCTGGACTTGGTGCCCAGGGATTCAACCTTGCGGTTGAGGCACTTGGCGCTGGACGACTGCTTGACCACCCACTCGTTCCAGGCGTAGTTGGCTTCAGCGTCCCCGAAGCTGGCTTTAAAAGTCGCCTTCTGGTCAGTCGAGGTGGGATAGCCGCTCTCCATGCCCTTGTAGGTCTTGTTGGTAGCCGCCTGAAGGTCGGTCTGGGTCGGGCTGGCGGCGGTGGTGGAATCGCCCACCCCCACCTGGGCGTAGGTGCTGCTTAAGTGATTGGCGGAGTCGCCGATAATCAGGTCCCACATCTCGTCGATGCCGGTATTAAGCAGGCAGTTGCCCTCGCCCTCAATTACCTCGTAGGGTTGGAAGCGCTCATGGAAAGCCGCTTCCGAGCCCCGGTAGGGCGTAATGTCCTGGTGGTATTTGCTCAGCCGGTAGTGGCAGAGCCATCGGGCTGCGTCTCTATTGTTCATTTTCCCCTCCTCGGGGGGGAGCCTGTCGGCTCCCCCTTAAATCAGCTTTATTTTTAGTCCTTGACCCCGATTAAAGCAGCCGCCTTGATGGAGCTGAACAGCGCCAGCGAGCAGTACCACTTAATGCGGGTCCTCGATGCGTCCTTGGTCTCCAGCGAGCCGATTGGCTCCACGGTCAGGTGGCCCGGCCCGGTCAGCCCGCACAGCGCCCCCTCCCCCATCTGGAAAGCGTATATTGTGGAACAGGTGCCGCCGGTGGTGGCTGTCTCCACCCCACCGCTTAAGGTGTGGGTATCCAGTATCCAGTCGTTTACCCCGATGGGGATGCCGTCCCACAGCTGGACGAAGTTACCCCAGCGGTCTCTATCGGTCTCAATCATGCCGCCGGCAGCCCTGACCAGGGCGTTAATCTTGCGCCGGGAGCGGCGGCTCATCAGCAGCACATCGGGCTTGCCACCCTTGACCGCATCGATAAGCTCGTCCAGCTTGGCAAGGGTCAGGGTAGCCCCGGTGCCGTTCATGGATATCAGCTGGTCGCCGGCGGTGGCGGTGTCAATCAGTTTCACCAGCCCGTCAAACTGCTTGGCGTTGACCGAGGAATCGCCGTAGATAAAGGTCTCCTCGAACTTATCCCGCAGCGCCTTGGCCTTGAGTTCGACCACAGCCGCTTCCAGGTCCTGGATGTTGCTGCGGGTCGCCTTGAGGAAGTTATCGACATCGGCGTCGCCGCCCATAATCTTGAGGGTGGCTATTTTCTGCTCAAAGGTCGGCGTCGACTCAGCCCAGGGGTCGCCGACATCGTAGAAATCGATAGTGGGCAGGGTCTTTTCCTGATTGTAGGTCAGGACGTTGCCCACAATCTCGATGAAGGGCATCTGCTGCAGGACAGGCGAGTCCTTGACGACGGTCTCGACCACCCCCTGGAGCAGCATATCGTTGGACAGCTTGGCTGCCTCATCTAGTGTTAAAGCCATTTTCTATCTCCTTTCTCCCATAGCGTATTGAATCTTCTCCTGCGGGGACAGGGCGGAAAGGTCAGCCGCCGTCCGTAGCGGCGACCCAGCCGGTATCTTGGCTCCGGCAATTTCGGTCTCCAGCCGCTGCCTCACCCTGTTGATAAGGGTCTCGGCCCGGGCCAGGGACTCATCAATCTCCTCAACGCTGTCGCCGGTAATCAGCTCTTCGGGCAGCTCGGGATTAGACTTGATGACCAGCGCCCGGTAGCTGGCTATCGCCTGAGACTGGCCATCCTTCAACCCGTTCATTTGCGTCTCCAGCTCGGTAACAGACTGCTTTAAGGTGCTAATCTGCCCGTCCCTCTCAGCCAGAGCCTGCTCCAGCTCGGATAGGCGGGAACTCTTCTCCGCCAGTTGCTCTTCCATCTCGGCAGCCCGGGAGCCATCCAGCTCCCCCCCGTCGGGCTCTTTCTCCTGGTTTTGATTGTTGTTTTTTGCCATTTTTCCTCCTTATGATGGGGATTCGCTAGCGCCTGTCTCCCCGGCTGAAGCTCTCTCTCCCTCTCCGCCGCTGGCAGACTTGGCGTTATTCGATTTATTCATCTTTAAGATAGTCTCCCTCTCCTCCAGCCACCGCCCGAACTCGCTCTCCGGGTCCTTGATGCCCATCTCCTCCATGGCTCCCCGCCGGGAGTGAATACCGCTCTGGACAAGCGTCTGCTCGTTGGATACCAGGCGGGTCATATCCTGGGGCAGCACCGGGTTCCAGATTACCCGCAGCCGGTTCTGGCCGAAATCCACTCCCTGGTACTTTTCCAGCAGTTTTAAAATCATCCGGTTTCTGCGGTTATAGGCGGCGGTGCGGATAATCCGCTTCCGCCTTACTTTGTGCAGCAGCGGGTTAAGCTCAATCTCCAGGGCTACCCCGGATAAGTCCCGCTCGGTGCCGCCGAAGGCAGCCCGGGGAGACTCGGAAATATCGTGCAGGATTCTATAGAGCAGATTAATATAATCTATGTGCAGCCCCACCGCACCCCCCTGCAGCAGGTCAAGCAGGTAGGCTTTGGCGTCCTCGGGTATATTCCAGACCGCCCCCGGTTTAACGGCGATATCCTCGGCCTCCTCCACGTTCTCCAGCACAGCAATGGGGTTGCCCGAAAGTTCCAGTATTCTCGATAGCTGCGACATCGCCCGGTTAAGCTCCTGCTGGGACTCCATAATCGCCTCCAGGTCGGATATCCCCCAGAACTGCTTCGGCTCCCTCAGGTTGGGGTAGACAATAAAGGGGATAAAGCCGTAGGGATTGGGCTTGCTCTCGATGAGGGCGTCATCCAGACAAAGCTGGAATTCGCCGTCACTCCACAGCTCAACTACAGTCGCCGTTTTACCCCGGGGCTTCACCCCGTAGAGGAACTGGCTCTCCTCGGCGGTCAGGCTGTATTTAGAAGCCACCCGCCACACCCGGGAGGTATCATCCCCCAGCCACCAGGCATAGATGCCCTGGATATCGGGGGCGCTAACCCTCACCCTCTTGGCTTCGCTGTCCCAGGTGATTTTATAGCCGGCATCGCCCAGGATGGCGCAGTCGATTTCGGTTTCCAGGTCCAGCTGCTCCAGGTTGTTCTCCTCGTAGACCCGGTGCAGGGCGGCTTCGGCTCTGCGGGCTTTTTCCGCGGCTTCAGCCGAATCCTCGACGGCGTCCACGGCAAAGTTAACCCCGGACATAAGGTAAGAGGTAACCTTATCGATAAAGACCCTGGCATAGTTAAAGGTCAGCCGTTTCTCCCCCCGCCGCTCTCTCCCCTGCCACTGCCGTCCGTGGTAGAAATCAAGCCTCTCCCGATAGCCCCGCAGCCGGTCGATATCCTGGCGGTTCAACTGTGAGACAACAGAATTCTTATCCATCATCCCTCCCTTGCAAACTTAAATTCGGGGTAGATTCTTTAGCCCGTTCTAATATCCGCTGGATGGTGCGCCGGCTGACGCCGAACATCAGGGCTAAATCCTTAACCTTCTTACCCTGGTCTTTAAACAGCCTTAAAACAGCCTCATCCCTTAAAGCCTTCAGCCAGCGCTGCTTGCCCCCCGGCTGGGCATAGAGGCATTCGGGGAAGGGACAGTCGAGGCAGGAATCGGCAAACTCGCACCCTTTATCCTGATAGTGGCAAAACTCCGGCGGCAAATCCAGCTCAAAATCGTAACAATCCATATCTCAAATCCTAAAACGCCGCGTGATGAGATATTAGCACATTTGTTCTACTGGGTCAATGGTACTTTGTCGCCCCTCAACTACCAAATTAAGTACCATTGACACAGTATCAAGCCATAGTTTATTATTTGGGTAGTTGTTAACCAGATTCCAAAATCTGTCTTAACTTTTAACAAAAACTTAATATTTAGATGCTATCCTTATCATGAAATATCTTTTGCTGTTTGGCGAAAAATGGGGGAAGCGGTGGATAATCTAATCCCAAAGCTCGGAATGTCCCAAAATACCCTAGGGTTTCTTAATAAATTCATAACTTTTTCCCGTTATATTCGTTATAAATATAGAGCAAACCCACAAGCAGTTTTAAAAATGATGTTGATGGAGGTAGATGGTGAAAGGTAACAGGTTTTTAAGCATTCTGTCGGCGGCAATTATCCTGGCTATGCTACTGGTGACTATACCGGTGATGCCAGCACTTGCGGAAACCGGGGCTGAGCATATTAACGTTGTCCCGTCAAACGGGGCGGTTGACGACTCTGTTGATGTCGAGGGCACGGGTTTCGACCCCTCTGTCGCAGTTTACATATATTTCTCCAATGAGGAAGCCAATGAAGGTGAAGACATTGATAGCCTTGATTCCTATTGGGAGGCGGACTCGGCCAGCACTGGCAGCGCAGGTGATTTCTCAGGTAACTTCGACGTTCCCGATGAGCTTGATGACGGCAGCGAAGACGTTGATGTTACCGGCGGCCAGTACTATGTCTATGTCAGCTATGATAGCGATGGCGATAATATAGTCGCCATTGACGAATTTAATGTAATCGGCATCTCCATCAGCCCCACAGAGGGACCGGTGGACACCGAAGTCAGTATAAGCGGCTCCGGTTTTGACGATAACGCAGAAATCGAAATAAAATTCGGCTCTACTTCTGTTGATATCTCCGGAGGCGACGAGGATACCGATAACGACGGTGAATTTACCAGCTATTTCCTGGTTCCCGAAAGCACCGCCGGCGACCATACCGTAACCGTTGACGTTAACAATGACGAGGGCGAAGCCGAGTTCACCGTGGAGTCCGATATAGAAATCGACCCCGTTGAGGGGGCAGTCAACGATCTGATAACCGTCACCGGCACCGGCTTCGGCTACAAGAAAAACGTTACCATCACATTTGACGGCGACGATGTAGCGGAAGATGAAACCAGCAGTAAAGGCAGCTTCGAAGCTACCTTCTATGTGCCCGAGGTGGCTGCCGGAGAGTATGAGATTGAGGCTGAGGACGAGAGCGATAACTCGGCATGCGCTATCTTCTCCATAAATACCGATGTCAGCATCAGCCCGACCACAACCGCCAGCTCACCCGGCGCTGTGGGCGATTCGTTGACCATCAGCGGCACCGGTTTCAAAACCAGCTCCGAGATAACCATCACCTACAAAAGTGCGCCGGTCGTGTTTACCACCACCAGCGAATCGGACGGCAGCTTTTCCTATACCCTCACAGTCCCCCCCAGCATAGCCGGGGAGCACACCATAACCGCCACTGACGGCGTCAGCAGCATGTCAGTCAAATTTTACATGGAGTCAACGCCACCCGAGACACCACAACCCCTGCTACCCTTAATGGAAGGTAAAGCTAAATCACTGGCATACTTTGACTGGGAAGATGCCACCGCCGGTACTGACGGAGTCGCCGAACAGAGCCTGCCCATAACCTATGACCTCCAGGTAGCCACCGATGAGAATTTCACCAATAGAGTGGTCAATAAGACAGGGCTGACTACCTCAGAATATACCCTCACCGAAGAGGAGGCGCTGGAGAAAACCAGTAAAGAAATCCCTTACTACTACTGGAGGATAAGGGCGGTAGATGCCGCCTCCAATGCCAGCGGGTGGACCGGCGCCGGCACCTTCACCCTCGGCTTTAGCTTTGACTTCGATCTAAGCGGCTGGCTACTTTACGTATTAATGGGGGTGGGAGCCCTGGTGCTCTTCTTCGTCGGCTTCTGGCTCGGCCGCAGGGGCGGCGGCGGCGACTATTACTAATCAAAAAATAAGAGAGGGGACTTGAGGTCCCCTCTCAACCTTTCAAAAATATCTATTTTTAGAAATCTTGGCTGGCTATTTCTGCTTTTTATTGGCCTCGCGGATAATTTGTTCTGCCTGGCGTTTTGCCGCCGAAATAATCTGAGCCGCCTCCCACTCTGACTCGCGCTTGGCCTCAGCCATTTTCTTGGCCAGTTCTTCTTCCGCTTTAGATTTCCCGTCCTCCCTGGCTTCGCTAGAAACCTTCTTGGCTGACTTCCTGGCCTCATCGACAATCTTTCCGGCCGCTTCCTCAGCGTTTCTCTGGACGTCAGCCAATATCTGGCTGGCTTCCTTCTCCGCCTGCCGCCTGGCTTTGGCGATAATATCTGCCGATTCCTCTCGGGCACGCTCAACAATGACCTTGGTCTCCTGCTGCTTTTCCTGCTCGGCCTGCTTCTTGGCCTTATCAGTAGCCTCGGCAAGAATTCCCGCGCCCTTCGCCTTAGCCGCAGCAATAAGCTCTTCGGCTTTCTGCTCAGTCTGTTTCTTAATGGTATCCTCGAACTCGGCTACCACCTCTTTAGTCTTCTCCTTGGTTTCACCGATATACCTCTCTGCCTCCTGCTCGGCCTGTCTTCTTATCTCATCGATAACCTGTTCCGACTGAAGCTGAGCCTCTGTCCTGGCTTCGGTAATCAGGTTCTCCCCTTCCTCTCTGGCTTTGGCTAAAATCTTAGCCGACTCCTGCTCCGCCTCTCTCCTTATCTTTTCCCGCTCCTCGGCCAGCACATTAATTAACCGCTGTCGGTACTCATCCCGGGCCCCAGCAATAATATGAGCTGATTTTCGGTCCGCCTCCTTCCGCATGCGGTTCCCCTCTTCCTCGATAATCAGGCTGAGCCTCTCCCTTATATCTTCCGGAACCTCGTCCATCCCTTTAAGCTCCTTGGCTGCCTCGTCAATTACATTTGCCATCTGACCGTCCTCCTTTTTTGGTCTACCCTGGCTGGCTTTAGGTGATGTGATTGGCTTCCTTTCCGATTCTGTCAACATCTGCCTCCGTAAATAGCCTCCACCCCCGCTTATCCCTGTGCGATGCGTCGTTCAGAGTGCCCCTTCTAAGCCATCTCAAAAAGGTAGACCTGCCTATTCCTACTATCCGACAGGCTTCCGATGTTCTATAGTAGGTCTCGCCCTTGATTATAACTGGCATAGCCTAAGCCCCCTTGTAAAACTAGCAAAACCGGTTTGGTATATGTCAATTCTGCTCACATTATGCCAACCGCCGGGTAAACTGTGAACCACCCAAAAGTACCGAAGCAGGGCTACTTTAGTACTGGGTAAATAGTCCTGGTCAAGCCCACCACTGCCGTTCCAGAACGGTTGCTTAGGATAGGAAAAGTCACCTTGACCCTCCCTATATGGCAAGCTACGATTTTAATAGGTGCCCCGTCCTGTCAGTTGAAAGGCTGGAACAAGTCACCATGCCAGCGGTAATCTTTGTGCTGTTGAATATTACGGACGCTTACCTAACCAGGGTAGGCGTAATGGCGGGGGCAATAGAGCTTAACCCGCTGATGTCAGTCATCGGCAGCAACATGCTGTTCAAGGGGCTGATAGCGGCCGCGCTGGTCGGCGCCCTCTACTTCTTCGGAAAAGAAAGAATCCTGTGGCTGTTAAACTTCGCCCTTTTCGGCATTGTTGTGTGGAACTCAGCCACCTGCCTGATAGTAAAACTGCTACCCCTGCAATCCCTCTTCACTATCGCCTACGCCGGCGGCTAAATCTCCGCCGCCGCCACCAGTATCACGCAATCCTCATCCCCGTTGTTCATCAGGCTGTGGGGAACCCCGCAGGGAAGCCAGACAGCATCGCCGGCGGTTACCTCCTGCCGCTCATCACCCACCGTCATTACCCCCCGCCCCGAAAGCAGGTAGTAAACCTCCTCGTAGGGGTCTATATGTGCCTCTATCTCCTTGCCCGGCTTCAGAACAGCATGGGCAAAGAACAACAGCCCCTCCAGCGACCGCCTGTCCAGCAGCATACAGGCCGCCGCTCCACCGTGGGCTATATAGCGCGTCTCGACTACCCCGGGGTGGTCAATATTTCTGACAATCATAAAACCGGCTCCTTAAAAGTTTAAAACAAAAAGCGCTCCACCGCCGCCGCCAGACCACTCTGGTCAACATCTAAGGTGATATGGTCGGCAACCTCCTTGACCTCATCGGGGGCGTTATCCATAGCCACCGCCAGGCCGGCACAGGAAAGCAGGCTAATATCATTGGTGCCGTCCCCCACCGCCATCACCTGGCTCAAGGAAATCCCCAGATGGGAGGTCAGCGCCTCCAGCGCCCTCCCCTTGGAAACCTCACGGGCGACCACGTTGGCGAACTCAACATCGGGAAAAGCCGGCGAATGGGCCCAGGAAAAGTGGAGGCTATCTTCAAACTGATTGTAAAACTCCCTGGCTTTAGCCACCTGCTCGGGATTGACCGAAGCCAGCCCTCCCTTAATAATTCTCTCCCTCTCCCAAAGGTCGGCAAAATCGACGATGGTCGGCTCTATGCCGAAGTAATGCCGGTGGGCGTTGGTTGACCAGGTCTCCCCCTCGACGAAATAATGGGTCGCCGAATAAAGCTCCAGGTTTATTTTAAGCGAACGGGCATAGTCAACCGCTTCTTTGACCACCCCCCTGTCCAGAGGCTCGGCATAGACCTCCTCCCCCCGCCCCGATATTAAAGCGCCGTCAAAGTAGATATGCTGGCCATCCAGGGCAAGCTGGTCCAAAATAGACCGGCAGGCTAAAACCGCCCGGCCGGTGGACAGGACAACCCCTATCCCCAGGCGGCGGGCTTCGTCCAGGGCTTTCCGGTTCTGGAGCGAAATCTCCCTTTCTCTTCCCACCAGGGTGCCGTCTATATCTACCACTAAGAGCTTGTATTTCATCAGTCCTCCCTATCTACACACTAATTTTAGCATCAGAGGGGGTAGATTTCCAAATTAAGGCGGTTCAGACAGGGTGTAGCACCGTCCTGTTAGCTAGTTACCCCACTCCCCTTTTATATCTTTTCCCGCCCGCCACCCTTTATGGAAGGGGACTTCGTCCCCCTTAAACCCCCTAAATTCATGGCTTCGCCCCATCCTTCTCCCCCCACCCCCGAACGAGGAACAAATCCCAACTCCCCAATCAGGGGTTTTAGAAGTATCACTTCTATAGGGCGGGAGGGTGGGAAATAAAACACAGGTTAGAAGGTGGGGTGGGTCGGCAAGTAATTTATTTGGTATCGCCGCTGGCGAAGGCGACGGCATACTCTTTGGAGTGGGAGATGGTGACCGCCAGCTTGCCCAGACCCATCTTTTCCGCATACTGCTGCGTCTTGCCGTAGAGATTGACCAGCGGCCGGCCGCCGGGGTCGGAGAGTATCTCAATATCTTTAAGGCTCATATCCTTGGCCGGTTTGCCCAGCGCTTTTATGACCGCTTCCTTGGCGGCGAAGCGGGCCGCCAGCGAGGGCAGCTTTTTGCGGTACAGTTTCAGCTCCGAATCGGTATAAACCCGTTCCAGGAACTTTTCCCCGTGGCGGGAGATCGCCTTTTCCAGACGGCCTATTTCAACTATATCAACGCCAATGCAGTGCATAATAAGCCCATTAAATAAGTTACTCCGGGAATTGTAGTCTATTTCGGGGGGTGCGTTCAAGCTCTCAACCCCCCTCCCCCTTTTTATATCTTTTCCCGCCCGCCGCCCTTTATGGAAGGGGACTTCGTCCCCCTTAAACCCCCTGAATTCATAGCTTCGCCCCCCCCTTTCCCACCACCCCCGAACGAGAAATAAATTCCCAACCCCCCAATCAGGGAGTTTCAGAGGCACAGCCTTTTAGGGTGGGTCAGGGTGGGTAGATAAACGCCCCCTTTACCCCGGACAGGCAAGGTGCTAGAATTCTAGGAAGAGGATAATGTATGTCGGGACATTCCAAATGGTCAACCATTAAGCGGCAGAAAGGGGTGACTGACGCCCGGCGGGGGCAGATTTTCACCAAGCTCGCCCGCGAGATTATCGTGGCGGTGCGGGAGAGCGGCGATAACCCGGAAAGCAACTTCCGGCTCAGGCTGGTCATCCAGAAAGCCCGCGACAACAACATGCCGATGGACAATATAGAGCGGGCCATCAAGCGGGGCAGCGGTAAGGCCGAAGGCGCCATCCTGGTGGAAATGACCCTTGAAGGCTACGGGCCCAGCGGGGTGGCAATTCTGGTGCAGGCGCTCAGCGACAACCGAAACCGCACCTTGCAGGATGTCAGAAACCTCTTTACCCGCAACGGCGGTAACCTGGGTGAGGCCGGCTGTGTCGCCTGGCTTTTCGACTCCCGCGGGCTGATTACGGTGGAGGCTAACGACCGGGACGCCGAAGAACTAGCTCTCCAGGCCATTGACGCCGGCGCCGAGGATGTCAAGGTAGATAATAACTACGTGGAGATTTACACCAAACCCACAGAGCTGGAAAAGGTCCGGCAGGCGCTGGAGCAGAACAACATAGCCGTCGCCTCGGCGGAGCTGTCGATGGTACCCAAGAGCACTATTGAGTTGGAGGAAAAGGTGGCACTACAGACATTGAGGCTGCTGGACAAGCTGGAGGAGCTGGACGAGGTTCAGCTTGTTTCCAGCAACGCCGACTTCTCCGACGCTATTCTGGAGAAATACCAGGCATGAGCCCGCCCCGATGAGGATTTTAGGCGTTGACCCCGGAACGATAAATATGGGCTACGGCGTCATCGATGCCCGGGACGATAAGACAACCCTGGTTGAAAGTGATGCTTTAACCGTTAAAGAGCGCTCCCCTATCGGGGAGCGCCTGAGCTATATGTACCACCGCCTCCTGGAGATAATTTCCCGCTACCAGCCCGATGCCGTGGCCATAGAGCAGCCCTTCATGGCCAAGAACGTCAAGGCGGCGCTGGCAGTAGGACGCGCCCAGGCGATAGCCATACTGGCCGCCGCCGATAAGGGCATCCCTACTTTTGAATACACCCCCGCCCAGGTAAAGCAGCGGGTGACCAACTACGGCGCCAGCACCAAGGAGCAGGTTCAGGAGATGGTCAAGCTCCAGCTGAACTTAACCGAAGTCCCCCAGCCTAACGACGCCGCCGATGCTTTAGCGGTAGCCCTCTGCCACCTCCACCAAACCCACATAGAAAGCCTGCTGGCTAAAGGGAGCAAGCAGTGATAGCCAGCCTTAAGGGCACCCTGCAGGCGCTGGCCAGCGACGGCGCCGTTATCGATGTTCACGGCATCGGCTTCCTGGTCTATATGCCCACCTCCACCATGTCCACCCTGGGGGCTATCGGCGACGAGGTGGAACTGAACACCCACCTCCACCTCAGGGAGGACAACGCCACCCTCTACGGCTTTGCCACCCCCGAAGAGTGTGGGCTCTTCCAGACCCTGATTGGGGTCTCGGGATTAGGCCCCAAGCTGGCTTTAGCCATGCTATCGGCGATGAGCGTAGAAAAACTGGCTATGGCTATCGCCAGCAGCGGCGCCGACCTGCTATCCGAGATTCCCGGCATCGGCAGGAAGACGGCAAACCGCATTATTTTAGAGCTTAAAGAAAAGATAGCCGCCGGCTGGCTCACCACCCCACCCCCCGAGTTCGCCGAAGAAAACGCCGAGGTCTTAGCCGCCCTCACCTCGCTGGGCTACTCGGTCAGGGAAGCCTCCCACGCCGTGGCTACCCTCCCCACAGACCCCGTTCTAAGCCTCGAAGAAAAAATCAGGCTGGCGCTCGGGTATTTCACCGCCAAATAAAAGGAGTCCCTCATGGAAATTGCTCTCTATATCATAATTTTCGTTTTACTTATCGTCATTCTGGTGCTGCTTTTCCGCCCCCGCAAGGTGCAGCTGCCGGCTATAGACGAGCTTGAAGCCAAGCTCCGGTTTGCTTTAGCCTCGGCGGCATCGGTCAAGGAGATTCATGACGCCCTGGAAGAGCTGCCCCACGATGTTTTAGAGTCGATAACCCGCAGCCTGGGCAAGCGCACGGGCAAGCTCAACGAGCTGCTGGCAACCTTTGAGCTGACCAAGTACGACAGGCTTTTCTACCTGGGCGAGCCGGTGGACTTCGTCGGCGTTAAGTACGATGAGGGCATTGACTTCATCGAGGTCAAAACGGGCCGGGCAAGCCTTACCGAGGATGAAAAGAGGCTGAAAGACCTCATCGAGCTTAAGATGGTCAACTACGTGCCCCTGTCGGTGCAGCGCATCGGCATCGCCGAGGAAGTGGATACCGCAGGAGACAGCGATGAAGGCAACTGAGGGACATATCGGGCGGGTCTTTGTCCTGCGCCTTGAGGACGGCGACGTCGTCCCCGACTGCATAGAGCGCTTTGCCGCCGAAAAAGCCATATCGGTGGGGCAGGTGGTGCTGGTCGGCGGCATCGGTAGCGGTCAGGTCGTAGTAGGCCCTGAAAATTCAAAAGAAATGCCCCCCAATCCCGTTCTCCTCCCCGTCAACGGCGCCCACGAGGTCGTCGGCGTCGGCATCATCGCCCCCGATAAGGACGGCAAACCCACCCTCCATATCCACGCCTCGCTGGGCCGCGCCGATAAAGCCCTCACCGGCTGTCTGCGCCCCGGCGTCACCACCTGGCTGGTCGGGGAGGCTGTTATCTATGAGATTTTAGGGGCTAAGGCCACCCGCCTGCCCGACCCGGAAAGCGGGTTTGATTTGATGGACTTAGAGTAAGGTTTGACAGGTGGGTGTAGAATTACACATAACAGGAAAATCGGTATAGTCCCAGTACGTGGTGTAAAAAGGACTTGAAAATGAAGGCCATCGTGTGGTCTCTTACTGAAAGCAACAAGAGTTCAGAAAGGAGACACGATGGCCAGCAGGAAAAGGATAAAACTATTGG
>Ga0315547_1000508_pt1 | contig 38215 bp, 35 predicted proteins | sample SalMarSW160240MG_2_FD_202542 | JGI IMG/M metagenome (GOLD analysis project Ga0315547, IMG submission 202542) | Salt marsh sediment microbial communities from the Plum Island Ecosystem LTER, Massachusetts, United States - Salt Marsh Sediment SW1601-240 ...
TTTTTTGTAAAGATTGGATAAAGTTTAAATTAACAGGCCAGGTTACTACTGATTATACAGACGCAAGTAATGCTGGCTTAATAAACTTAAGAAGTAAAAACTATGATCCTGAAATTTATAAAATGTATGATTTGGATAGTATTTATGAAAAACTTCCTAAATTAAATAGAAGTTACGATATTATTGGGTATGTAACAAAGGAAGCAGCAGAGAAAACATGTTTAAGGGAAGGTACTCCGGTCATATGTGGAATGGTTGACTTTATTGCATGTATAATTGGTAGTGGGCTTAAAGATACCAGTACTTATTCTGTGGTTTCTGGCACATGGGGTATAAATTCAGCTATTAGGGATAATTTAGCTTCAAACCCCGGAATAAATTCGACAGTTGTATTCCCTAATAATAATTTTTTGGTAATGGAAATAAGTCCAAACTCTGCAGTAAACCTGGAATGGTTTATAAGTGAAATTTTAGAAAAGCCAAATCGTTTAAATCTGGATAGAAAAGATTTATACAGCAAGATCAATGAAGAGATTTCAAAAATAGATATCAAGGAGTCTGATTTATTTTATTTTCCTTTTATATACAGGTCAAAACTATCCTGGAAATTAGAAGGGGTAATATATGGTTTTAATGCATCAGATAATCTATACAATTTAATTTATGCAATATATGAAGGTGTGGTATTTTCCCATTTAATGCAAATAAATAATTTTCGCAAAAGTAATATAGATTATGATAAAGTTTTACTTTCAGGTGGTGCTGCAAATAGTAAACAATGGTGCCAGATGTTTTCAGATATTTTAAATTTGAAGGTAATTACCACGTCAGCTAATGAAGTAGGTATCCTGGGGCTGGCAATTTATCAGTTCCTTGGATTGGGCTTATATGAAAATTTAGAAAAGGCAATAGATAAGATGGTTAAAGTTAAGTCAATTTATGAGCCAGATGAAGAAAAAGCTAATATTTATAAAAATAGATTTTTAAAATTTACAAAGATGATTAAATTACTTGATCAGTAAATTGTAGAGTTTATCATATTTAAACTTAATAAAATTAAGATAAATTTTAAAAAATCAATCCAGATGGAGGTAAGTAATGTATACAGATAAAAAAAATGAAATAATAAAAGCAGGTTTAATTTTAAAAGAGTATAAACTTATTACTCTTTCAGGAGGAAATATAAGTTTAAGAACCAAAGAGGGGCATGTACTGGTGACCCCTTCTGGAATGCTTTACGAAAATATGGTTCCTGATGATATTATAGTGATAGATTTAGATTGTAATGTTATAGAGGGGTCAAGGAGGTATTCAGTAGATATCAAAGCAATATTATATATTTTGAAGAATATGCCTGAAGTAAATGCAGTTATACATACACATCAGGTTTATGCATCAGCAATTGGGCTAGTTGAAGACGAGCTCCCTGCTGCTGTTACTACTCTGGCAAATGCTTGTCTTGGAAAAGTTACAGTTGCGCCTTACAGTTCAGCAGCTAGTATGGAAATGGGAATAAATACTGTTAAATATATAAATAATAAAAGAGCAGTTATTTTAAAGAATCACGGTGTTGTAACAGTTGGTGGAACGCTTAAAGAAGCTTTATATGCTACTGTTTACCTTGAAGATGCAGCGAAGATTTATCTCTTGGCAAAAGCTATAGGAACTCCTGTAGTACTGGATGATGAGCAAATAGAAGTAGCTGTTAATGTTTTTAAAAATTATGGACAAAAGTAAGTTGTAAGTTTTTAAAAATATTTTATTAAATTGTAATTTATTTATATTTTATTAATTTTATACTTTAAGAAAATGGTAAACAATAATTCTTTATTTATAGGGTTATATGAAAAGGCTCTTCCCAATGATTTCAAGTGGGGAAAAAAACTTAATTTAGCTAATGAAGCCGGTTATAATTTTATGGAAGTATCTATAGATGAAAGTGACGAACGTATTGAAAGACTTAAATGGGATAGAACTAAAAAAGAAAGATTAAGAAAATTAGCTACTGATGCTGGTGTCCATTTATTGACTATATGCCTGAGTGCCAATAGGAGATTTCCTATTGCTAGTTCATATAAAGATATACAAAAAAAAGGTATGGAGATCATGCAAGATACTATCTGGTTTGCATTTAGTATGGGTGTAAGGATAGTACAGGTAGCAGGATATGATGTTCTAATGGGTGAAGAAAAAAGTTCTGATGAATCAAAGGAGAAATTTAAGTTAAATTTAATGAGTAATGTAAATCTAGCGTCTAAGTTGGGAGTTACACTTGCTATTGAAAATGTTGATTCCGAATTTGGAATTTCAATAAAAAACCTTATCTATTTCATTAATGCTATACAGTCTCCGTGGTTGCAGCTGTATCCTGATTTCGGAAATTTAGCAGCAATGAATCAAAATGTTCCGGAGCAGTTAAAAATTGGAAAATCGCATATAGTAGCAGTTCATGTTAAAGATACTAAAGAAGGTATAGTGCGAAGGGTTCCTTATGGTGATGGCATTGTTGACTTTATATCATCATTTAAGGTTTTAAAAGAAATAGGATTCAATGGACCTTTTTTATTAGAGATTTGGGCTGATGATAGAAAAGATAATTATAAAATAATAAAAAAATCTAGAGAATGGGTTTGCAATAAATTAAAAAAAGTATGGAATTAGATTTTTTAATATTTAAGATTATATAGGAAAAGGAGATTTTGGGAGACACTTACTAAGACCGTTTGAGAGGACTAAATTATGCTAATCTTTATATCTCTTTCCGATCTAATAGATCTTCCAAATAAAATGTCTGTAAAACAAGTTGTGAAAAAAAATTTCAGGGGTTAAGTAAGAAAATTATGTAATCTATTTATAATATTAATTGAAGAATTCCTGTTAGCCTGCAAGGAAAAAGGGGATAAAACCATAGATGATGTTCTCAAATGAAGTTCTTGAGAAATTATGTGAAGCTTTGGACTGTAATGTAGTTGATATAATTGAATATATACCTGAAGACAAATAATTTTTTCTGTAATTTATTTTTATTTTTTTTTAGTATTCCTGCTTATATATTAATATTTCCTTTACATCACACCTTGAAAGAGGTCTTATTTGTTTAATATGTGCATTTATGTAAATGCACATATAAATTACAATAGGACACATGTCTACAAATGTTGCCGTCATCAGTAAAAGAACAAAAGAGTACAGAAGAAGAAAGCCCCAGTACGGTCCATACTATCAGTGCATCGAAGACAACTACGAGCAGTTCAAAAGATCATATGATAGAAATTTCAGGCAGAAGTATGAATATTTAAGACCTCATATGATTTTCCATCCACTATGTACCACTTTTAGCTAGTTTTTTTCACTAGCCATAAATTCTCCTTTGTGGCATTTTTAGTAAAGATTTTAAAATTTTATCACTTGGGAGTGAAAATGGAAATCATTATCAATATTTTTATATATAAAAAACTTTTAGTGATTGGCTTTAAGTTAAAGTTGTAAGACAGAAATATTCTATAGATAGATCTATTTAGCTGCCAGGATTAAAAGTTTAAATAAGAGTATTCAGTTTTTAATTATTTATTTTCCTAAATGCCTCTAATTCCTTTATAATCTGGTTCGAAATTTCGCAACCCGGGGCAGCCAAATAATTTTGACAAAGCTAACATAAATTTTACATAATACACATGCATCCCTATGATGACGAATCATAAGACCCTCTGGGTAACAATGTTACGGCCAGGGGTATTTTTTAAATAAATTAAATTTGTTCGTTATAGAAAAGTGCTATCCCCGCCCAAGCGGCGCGAAAAGGAAAAGTACATTTCATATAACGTTCCGCGCGTATACGACGTTTTCGCCGAAGCGTTAGCGTAGGCGAAAACGTAGCGAAGCCCGAAGCGCGCGAACAGGGCGCGGAGCTAATACGCACTTTTATGGGAAGTTGTTTTTCTGGCTTATTTGGTATCTTTTTATTACTCTTTTTTTATTGGTTTTATTATACCAATCATGCTCTACCAGTTCAATTTCTTTAATCGATTCCTTTCCAAAATCAAATTCCTGATAATGCTCTAGAATGCTTAAAAAACCATATGGATTTGTGAGCTGTGTCTTAAACCGGCAGAATGCGATGTGTGCTGATTCCGAACTATACCTTTCATCATTTTCAATATTATGTGATTCAAGTTCAGAACGAAGAAAATTACGGATTCCAATTAAAACATTGTCATCATATCCTTTTATCAATAAAGCTGATCTACAAAATACAATTCCTTTTAGAAGTATATAGAATGAAGTGAATTTAGAAAGTACAAAATTATTTATCTTGATAAACTGTTCTTCTTTTTCAACACTTTGAGAATACCTTTCTGAGCCTTGTATAAAATCAAAAATGGTTATGTGTAGATCGTCTATTGGATAGTAGTACTGAGAATTATCAATAAATTTACACCTATTAATAAGTTCCTCATAATGACGCGTGATAGATCTGATTGGGATGATTAGACTTATGCCTAATCGATTATCTAAATCAATTTGATTAAGATGTTCATCGATAACAATATCTGACTTAAGAAGATAGCAAATATTTTTATTATGTATATCCAAATATAGTTGTTCAGAGCTCATATTCCCGTCAGAAAAACAATTTCCCATAACTTGTTTCTATACGAATTGCTTTCGTAAATCCAATCTTTTATTGTATATTTTACGTAGTTATATTGAATTGTCAATCGCCACCAGCATTGAACCACTTTTAGTGGTAAATAGTCAGCACCTTTGAACCACCTTAAAAAGTAAAAGCTATATAATGACTTCTAAAAAACTTTAGGAGGAAATTATATGGGATACAGAAAGGTGGGAATGACAGATCTAAAAGAAATATTTTTGCGAATTGCAGAGGGGCAGAGCAAAAGAAAAGTAAGAGAGATCATGGGTATCCATGTGGTATGAACCCCAAAATTTATACACTGGCCTGTCTTAACTCAGAATAAACTTTGCGTGATTTTTTTTCAATAAATATATGTTCAAATTCTTCCGGGGGCATATAGCCAAGAGAAGAATGCAATCTTTTACTATTGTATACATCTTCAATAAAATATGGAATTCTTTCTATAACATCTCTATATGTTTCATATTCCTATAGATATACTTCTTCTGCTTTTAGTGTTTTAAAAATGACTCAATAAAAGCATTTTCATAGGGGTTACCCTTGGCAGACATTGATACCAAAATACCATTTGCGTTTAAAAGATCTATGTAATCATAGCTGCAGTACTGGATTCCTTTATCAGAGTGATGAATAAGATCATCTGTATTTCTACTCTTAATTGCCATCTTGAGTGCTTCAAGTGGTAGTTTAGCAGCAAGTGTCCTGCCAATGCCGTAGCCCACTATCTTTCTTGAGAATGCATCAATTATAGCTGCAAGATATACAAAGGCTGTAAGGATCCTGATATAGGTAATATCAGCACACCAGAGCTTATCGATTCTGTTGACTGCAAGATCTTTGGCCAGGTTAGGATAAACTTTCAGGTTATGGCTGCTGTTGGTGGTAGACACAAATCTTTTAGCTTTTCTGCACTGTTTGTTCATCTTTTTCATCATTTTTAGCACTTTCTTATGGTTTACTACCATTTTCTTCCTTTCAAGAGAAGCAGTTACCCTCCTGTAGCCATAACAGGGATACTGGTAGGCAATGGCTTCAATGGCATCGGCAATGTCAGCGTCACGCTTCTTTTTTTCTAGGTTTTTCTTTGGCTTGTGGTAATATGTTGGTCTTTTTATGCCCATCAGCTCACATCCCTTCTTAACTCCTCTGAATTTGGACCGGTTATTATGGATGAAACTTCTTTTCTCATTGCAAGTGCAAACTTTCTTTCTTTTTTAAAAAGGTAATTTTCCATGGTGAGCTTTCCCACCATCTGTTCAAGCTCACATATCTTTAGTTTCATCTTTCTTAGCTCGGTATCACTTGCTGATGTTCCATGAAACTTACCGTCCAGATACTGCCTTTTCCATCTTGTTATAAGTCCTGGGTATATATCATTTTCTTTGGCAAGTTCTAGCATGCTGCGTCCTTTCAGTGCACTCTCTACCAGCTCTATCTTGAAATCCTTAGAATATTTTCTCCCTATGTATACTCATTATCTTTTCCCCTTTCTACTCCTTTAATTATTCTAACCTGTCTTAAGAATCTGTTCAACTTTAGGGGTTCACTCCAGATTACTAACATTTTAAGTGGACTAGTTTTTGGGGGGCCCTCGACTGGCCTGTATTCTAACTTTCAAATTGGACTAGTTTTTAAGGGAAAGGTCACTTTTTTAAATAATATCCGGCAGCCATTGCTCTGGAAATAATGGTGGAAAGGGATACTTTTTGGCCATAAACCAAACTAAGCCTATCCTTTATATAGCTGTAGTTATATGAGCGCAGAGGTATATCGGGATCAGTTATTAATTTTTTTTATACTGCAAGTTCGGCCAAAATATTTTCTTCCACTTAAAGAGGTACTTTATTTGTGGCATTTTTCTTTGTATATTCAATTGAAAACATCAAAGGATCTTGTCTGTATGTTTTTACTAGGGCAAAAAATCTGGTTTTACCAATGCCTAATATCTTTTGGAGATTGCTTCTTTTTATCTTGCCTTCTAAATGCCTACCTATGAGTTCCTTTATTTGAATGTCTGAGAATTTTTTATGTAATTGTGTAATAATTTAAAAACCTTTCTCTTTTAGCCTTCAATTATAGCTAATAAATGGTTAGCTATAAATCAATTAATATCAGTCCACTTTTAATTTTTAAATAACAACGAAAAGAAAAAAGAGTTGAAATACAAATGAATGTTATGTAAAATTAATAACTACCAAATAATTGAAACCTTTTAAGATTTATCTAACTAAGGTCTAGGCGAAAAAATATTATATTATGTTTAGAAAAGCAAGTATGCTCTAAAAATAATAATATATAAGAATACTGAGAGAAATAAAGGGAGGTTTCAAGTATAAAATAGAAAGAGATTTGTTTAAGAAGACTAATATAATCTTAATATCTTTCAATATCGAATCTGTAACTAAAGCAAATCTCAAAAAAATTTATAAGTGATATTGTAAAAAGAAAAATATCAAAGGAGGCGATTTATAGGGAAGAATGTATGTATTTTTTTAAAAGTTTTTACAAGGAAAGGACTAGAAGATGAAAAAATTATTATTGTGGATAGTAGTGTTGGCACTGAGCATATCAATGGTTGCAGCTTTTTCATTATACGGCTGTAAAGCAGAAGAAGTAGCAAAGGAAGAAGTTGTAGAGGAAGAAGAAGTTGCTGAAGTTACAGAAGAAGAGGAAGTTGCCAAGGGTGAACTATCTTTCTGGAATATGCCTTTTGTCACCCAAGAAGTTTCTCCTGAATATGTTCAGAAGTGGGAGGAAGATGTAAAAACTGCCTTGTCTAATTATGAAGTGGACAACTTTTATGGGCCTGGAAAATATACAGACCAGAGGGATAAATTCCTTTTACAGTCTGAGAGTGGAAAACCTGATGTTATTGAAGGACTTCTAGAAGACACAGCAGTTTATGTGCAGAAAGGTATTATTGAACCTTTAGACTCATATTTTTCAGAATGGGATGAAGGCGATCAGTTTATCGAAAGTACATTAGCTCCATTAACAATTGGTGGAAAGCTATATGGTCTACCGTATAACACAAATGCCAGGGCAATGGTTTACAGAAAAGATATATTTGAAGAAAATAATCTTTCTTTACCAGAGACATGGGATGAACTAGTACAGACTGCCAGAAAGATTACAGAGTTAACAAATAAAGAAACATATGGCTTCTTTGTTTGTACAGAAGTAGGCGACCCGCGAGCTGCCCAGGAATTTATTACATGGTATTTCCAGGTAAGTGGAAGAAAAAATATGTTTGAAGTTACTGATGGAGAGGTAAAATATAATGCCACAGTAGATCAATTAGAGAAAATACTTGGCTTGTATTATGATCTTTTTGAAGAGGTTGACTATCCAGCTTGTGATCCAAATCAAAAAGGAACTGGTTGGCCAGTAGAAGATCCTGGATATGTGGCCGGCCAATGGGCAATGGCACCAATGGGTCCTTGGCTCTGGGGTAGAAGAACTGAAAGTGATATAGCAAAGGATATACTTGAAAATAAAACCGGATTAACAACGATTCCTTATAGCAAAGATGGAGTTCCTGGTACATATCTTGAAGTGAAACCCATTATGATGAATGCATCTGCAGAAGATAAAGAAGGAGCATGGGAACTTATGAAGTACATTGTATCAAAGGAAAAAATGGGAGAATGGCTTGTTGATTCCGGTGGTATTCCAGCAAGAAAAGATACGATGGAAATGGATATCTTTGCAAAAGCAGGTATCGAATGGTGGATGCAGGGTTTCGCTAATGAACTTCCTATATCCGTAGCCATGGCTCCCATAAACTGGGGTCCTGTAGCTGAAGCTAATCTGCGAGCTGTTAATTATGTTATCTATGATGAGAAAACACCAAAAGAAGCAGCTCAATGGCTTTATGATACGATTAATGAGTTAAATGAAAACGGAGAATTATAATTCATTTAAAACAACTATAATTCTCTTATATTCGTAGGCATGGCTCCCATAAACTGGGGTCCAGTAAGTGAAGCTAACCTGCGAGCTGTTATTAAGGTAGAGGTTTTAACCTCTACCTTAATATTGATTATTGTTAAGACATAATAATAGGTAATTGTACTTTGAATACAAGTATTACTCAGTTGTTTTCCTGATAATATTATATTTAATTCCAATAATTTGGTTTAAATATTTTATTTCCTTTTTTAGTAATTATAGGATTTATAAATTGGCAAGTTTTGAAAATATTTTTATATAGTTTTTTACTAAGTTTACAATATTTTTTTAGTTCATCTGTTTCCATATATAATGGAAAAAATATATATAATTATGTTTTTGACATTTTTTTTAATCTTTCAGTGATAGGTTGTAAATCTGTGTCAACACCAAAAAGAATTTGTATATCACAGATTACTTGTAGTCAAGGGATAGTTATCTAATAATATATGGAGAAGAAAATAAAAACAAGAAAGAGAGTATTTATTTCTTCTTACAATAAATACTTCCTGATTCTTCCTGTAATAATAATTATAGGTATTTTTACAGTATATCCTCTTATAGAAGGAGTAAGAACATCTTTTACTGATAAGAACCTTTTAAAAGAGGAGGAGCAATATATAGGATTTAACAACTATACTAAGCTTGCTGATGATGAGGTATTCTGGCTTTCATTACGTCATTCTATAATTCTCACAATAGTTGTGGTCTTACTTCAATTTGTCTTTGGATTAATATTAGCCTGGGCGATGAAGCAGAAAGTACCTGGTATGCCTGTTTTTAAAAGTATTATTATGGCCAGTTGGGTAATCCCTGTTGCTGCCACAGTTATAATGTTTAAATTTATGGCCCAACCAGATATCGGCTTTATAAATATATTTTTAAAATTAATCGGTTTTGGAGATCTTAATAAGTATTGGTTTGGGGATATTAATACAGCATTTCCTTTTATTGTAATTCTTCATCTATGGAGAAATATTCCTTTTTATGGTATCGCTTTTTTAGCAGCAATGCATGCAGTACCCGAGAGTTATTATGATGCAGCTAGTATTGATGGTGCAAATGGTTGGCAAAAATTTAGGTATGTTACTTTACCTTGTATAAGAAATATAATTATTGTTATGATAACCATACATGTACTGTGGACATTTAACAATTTTGATTTTGTTTATCTGGCTACAGGGGGAGGGCCAGTTTATGCAACAAATGTTCTTCCTGTTTATGTTTACAGAAAATGTTGGACAAGCTATAGTTTAGGACAGGGGGCAAGTATGGGGACTATAATGTATATCATTTTAATGATTTATTTTATTATTTATATAAAAATTTCTGGAAGGGAAGAAAAAACTTAATGAAAAAAGGAGTTATAATACGAATTGGAATAACCTACCTTGTTGTTATTGTTTCTTTGGTTTTTTTTATTTTCCCAATGCTTTGGATCATTTATTCATCTTTTCGGACCCAACCTTCCATTTTTACAGGAGAAATTATTTCTTCTGTAAAAGAGTACACATTGGAAAATTATAAAACAATTCTTTCTGTAACGGATTTTGTAACATATTTTATCAATTCCTTTAAAATTGCTATTGCTGTTACATTGTCTTCTTTAATTTTTTCTATTTCAGCTGCATATGGTTTAAGTCGTTTTAGAATAAGGGGAAAAAATGTAATCATATTAGGGATTTTTTCAACTCAGATGTTCCCGATAGTTCTTCTTATTATTCCTCTATATTTAATAATTACTTCTTTTGGATTACTAGATACAGTTATTGGAGTGGTTATTGGGCATCTTATTCTTGTTTTACCATTTTCAGTCTGGATGCTTAAAGGTTATTTTGATTCCATTCCTGTTGATATTGATGATTCGGCAAAAGTTGATGGCTGCAATATTTTAAGAACATTATTTTATATAATTATGCCGATAGCTGCGCCGGGAGTTATGGTAGTCGGTTTCTTTTCTTTTATTGTTTCATGGGGTGATTTTTTAATTATTTCTATTATCAATCAAAGTCAGCGAACAGCCACTCTTACATTGGTTATTCAGAGACTTTCAGCAGCCCTTTTAATAAGATGGGGCGAGGTTGCTGCTGCCACTACATTAACGATTATACCAACTATTATTCTTTTTTCTTTTGTACAGAGGAGATTAGTAGAAGGTTTAACAGCAGGTGCTTTAAAAGAATAAATAAGAAGATAATTTGTTGGTTATTGGACAGCCTGAAGTTAAGATATTCAAATACTTAAACGGCTGTTTTTATCATTCACAATAATTTGCTCGTATAATAAGATAATAGATGATTTATTAACAAAGGGCTTATTGCTGGTGAGATCATAGAAATTAATAAGAACTCGCTTTTGGATCTCATAAATATAAAGCATAAATAAACACTATAAACTGATGTTACAAGTATTAAAAATATAAAATCTAGGGAAAGTTAGCGGGCGGAAAACTTAAATAACTTAGCCGGAGTCGTCTTTAGCCTATTTTTTAAGCAGGGTAAAACTCTTAGAAATCATATTTGGTTTAGAAATTCATATAATCATTATTTATATAATCATCACAACGCCAGTCATCAAATGTATCAGCAACTGCTATTACTCTGGGTGGGGCCTGTCCCTTTTAAACTCATATATCCCAAGATAATCTAAAATCTTTTTATAACCTTATAGTCTTCTACAAAGACAATTATTTCCCGACTTCCGCACTTTTTTTAAAAAACCTCACCATATAAGGGGTTTTTAAAATTTTTATAGCACTACATTTTACACTTTTCTATAATATACGGGGTTATAGATCTCTTGATATCCAGTATATTATATATCTTCCTGGCATCTTTTTTCATCCTGGAAGGAAGCCCGTATCGTATTCTTTTATCTCTATCAAATAGAATTGATGTCTGTACCTTCATAAGTGCATATATTATCTTTTCAATACTTAACTTTTTATACTGAAGTCTTACTCTATATTCCAGATGCTTTACAAGTGCGTAAGCTACAAAACATATCCCGATATGGGCTTTAATTCTACGTGGCTTCCAGTGATATACTGGCCTTACCTTTAGATCATGCTTTGTAACCCTGAATGCTGCCTCTACATTCCATAAGTCACTATATTTGGAAAGCACGTCAACCAGGGAAAGATCTGAATTTGTAACCACTCCATGGAGTCCGTCCCATTTTGCATCGGAAACTATCTTAGCTTCATCTAAAGACAGTTTTGATTTTCCCTCCACTTTTAGGTATTTTCTGTATCCATGGTTTGAAAGATGGCTTTTGGGACTCTTTGACCTGTCTAATTTTTTTATTAGCTTTGCTATTGCTTTTTTTCTGTCACTGGCATCTTTTCTGGCCCGGCTTTCGCTGTAGCCTACAATTATCTTTCTGTCTCTATCCTGAATACAGGCTATGCTGTAGCCTTTCTTTACTTTCCGGTAATTTCTGCCAGCAAGTATCTTATCTTTTAAGTGTGCAGCCATATTCTTTAGCCTTGCACCCACTATGTAGGAGAGATTATGCTCATCTAAGTCCTCTAAGCACTTAATATTATCTTTTGACAGCATTGCAGAGTCAGCTACAAATACTATTTTATCTATATCATATTTTTTCTAATTTTAGTAAGTGTTGGAATTAAGGTATGTCCTTCAAATGTGTCACCTGGAAAAATCTCATAATCTACAGGAAGGCCGTCAGTAGTTACCATAAGGGCAAGTAGCACCTGGGGCTGGTTATGTTTGTGGTCCTTTGAAAAGCCGTTTTTCTTAAGCTCATCTTCTTCAAATGATTCAAAGTATACCCGAGGGTCCCTAGAAACTAAACACCAACCTGTTTAACTAGGAATAAACTTTACAGGAATTATTTTTAATTAATTTATGTTCAAATTCCTCTGGAGGAAAATATCCCAATAAAGAATGCAATCTTTTTTTGTTATAAATATCTTCTAATTAACCCCATTGATAATTGACTACAATTTGTATATAATTGACTACAAAATGTATAGGAGAGATAATTTATGCTAGATAAACTTTTTTCTTCAAAAACAAGAGTCGAAATTTTAAAATTATTCTTATTTAATACCAGTAACAGTTTCTATCAAAGACAAATCTCTAATCTTACAGCTCAGTCCATAAGAGGCGTTCAGCGTGAAGTGGAAAAACTCCATAGAATAGGCATTATTGAAAGATCAATACAGGGTAATAGAATTTATTATAAGTTAAACAAGAAATGCCCGATAATCCAGGATTTAAAAAATATTTTCTTTAAAAGTGTAGGAATTGCGGAAGTCTTAAAGGAAAATCTTAAAGAAAAAGAGATAAAAATTGCATTTATCTATGGTTCCTATGCAAAGGGAGAAGAAAGTCTTTTAAGTGACATTGATTTAATGGTTTTAGGCGATATCTCATCAAAAGAACTATCAAACATTCTTTCTAAACCCAAAAGGGAACTAATGAGGGAGATTAATTATGTGGTTTTTTCATTAGATGAGTTTATAAATAAAGCCATGCAAAAAGATCATTTTATAAATTCTGTTTTAAAAGATAAGAAAATATATATTATGGGAAGTGAGAATGAACTTAAGGGACTTATTAAATCAGGGAAGGCTAAGGCAACATAAAACATCAAAGAAAGAAATTGAAAATCTGCTTGCACTTGTAAGAAGAGATATAAAAGATGCAAAGGTAGAAGGTCTTTCTTCGGATAGAAGATTTGTCTGTGCCTATAATGCTGTTTTGCAGTTAGCTACAATTTTTCTTTATTGTAAAGGATATAAACCAGAGGGAGCAGGTCATCACTTTACAGTATTTCAAGCAATGAAAATAATAATGGGAAATAATTATTATACATTGGCAGATTATTTTGATTCCTGTAGGTCGAAGAGAAATATAACTGATTATGACTATATAGGCGCAATTTCAGATTCAGAAGTTAAAGAATTGATTGAAGAGGCAGAGAGATTTTTAGAAATAACTATCAATTGGCTTAAGAAGAATTAGACAATGTCTTGGTTATTTAAAACCTGGAAAAATCTTTGATAACTTTTCCTTTGATATTTTAATAATAATTTTAAAATCTACCTATTGAATTTCAAAATAAAAAAGATAAAATAAAAACTCACCAGCAGTACAAAAACAAGTATTTGGCTGGTTCGGGGCGAATGGCGGAGGCAGTTCACCTAGCGTATACCTTAAAAACCCAGAGGATATAGCACTAGTTTTAGCAAATGTCGAAGATAATTCAATTAATGTAGATCTTACATTTAAAAAGAAGATCAAAGTTATTTAAGTTGTAAAAGCTTGGCATTATGCCGGGCTTTTTTGCATTAAATAAAGATTTAAACAGGAAATCCTATAATGAGGAAGGATAACTTAAGAGATAATAAAGAAAAAAGAAATAAAAGTCCTGGACTGCCTTTCAGTAACTCCACTGACTCCCCAAACAATAAAGAATATAATTCTATCCCATCAGATAGATTTTATACTTTAAAAGAAGAAGTTACCTTAAGGTTTTACCAAACACCGAAAGCTCTTTTTAAGAACCCCAGATATAAAGGTCTTTCTCTTGGCCCAAAGCTTATGTATTCAATATTAAGAGACAGGCTCGATATATCTATAAAGAATAATTGGAAGGATGGAAGAGGATATATATATTTAATTTTTAGTGTAGAAGAGATTTTAAATCTTTTAGAGATAAGCAAAAATACTGTCACCAAATATAAAAAAGAGCTCGTCAAATACAGACTAATTATTGATAAAAGGATAGGACAGGGGAAATCTAATAAGCTTTATGTTTTAAAACCAGAAATTGAGGAATTTCAGAAGCCCAGTAAATGGGAATCCAGAATCACAAAAAATATACTTCTAGAATCCCAAAAAATAAGCCCTAATGATACTTACATTAGTGATACTGATTTAAATAACGTTAATAACGCCAGCAGAAAAGGGGATGTGGAAAACTCTAAAGATACGATAAAGGAAATCCTAGCAGAAGATGAAGAGAATATTAACAATATTAGGAGAAAAATAAAAGAATCTCTTAAAAAAAGGGGAGAATGCAAGTCTGTGGAACCAAAAGAATCTGTAAAAGAAAAGAATATGTTAGAAGGTCACACTAATTCAAAATTAAAATATTCCCAAAACAGTAAAATAGAGGGATATTCTGGAGTAAGGATATATAGACCCAGAGAAAAGGAACTGCTGGCTTGGGAAATAGCGGAAGAGCTTGAAGATGACCATAGCCTTGGAGCATTTCGGATTGTAGTTGATAAAATCCCAGAGCAGAGAATAAGAATATTTTTAAGTATAGTAAAGGATACATATCTTACCGGGAAAATTAAAAATAGTAGGGGAGCAATGTTTGTATCACTTGCTAAAGCCTATGCCGGAAAAAATAATATAAGTCTTAATTTCAGGTAGTGCTACCTTTAAATATAATATGGAAATATTTCATTCTTTTGTGGAGGTATCGAAGATATCCTGTATTTAGACAATCTTATCGAAAAGTAAATGTAAATATAAAAAAGAGAGAGATTAACCTTCGGACTAGACCTTAGGTGTGCTCTCTCATCGTGATGAAAATTATATTACCATAAGCAAAGTAAAATTTTAATCTATTTGATGATAATTTTGATAGGTTTTCCAGCATAAAAATCATTAGTTTGTTTCCTTATATATTGATGTTTTCCGATAGAATATTTCCATTATTGGAAAAACTATAGTAGATGTCCTTATAGTCAAATATTATGAATGATTAGATTTCTGACTGTTCAATGCATTGCACGATTCGGTACCCTAATTGTTCAGTGAATATGAAAACCAACTTGAGAATAGGGTATCGGCAACAGGATATAGATTCTTTAAAATTAATTATGTATTGAAATTTACTTTTTAGTAAACTATAATACATAATTATGTATAATTCATTACAACAGAGAGAAGTATTCCATCTGGAATTTTTAAGGTGGTTAGGCCACAAGATTGATTCTAGGTACTATGCCCTAAAGGGTGGAGTGAACATGCGGTTTTTCTTTGGGAGTATAAGATACTCTGAAGATATGGACCTTGATCTTGCTGAAGTAAGAGTAGATGTAATTCAGGATATAGTGCTGCAAATACTTAAATCACAAAATTTTGTTGATAATCTAAGACCTTATAGCATACAGAGTATTTCTGTTCCGGATATGGTAAAAGCAAAACAGACTGAAACAACACAAAGATTTAAGATACATCTTATGACTTTTGCAGGAGAAGATCTCTTTACCAAAGTTGAATTTTCAAGGAGGGGTCTAAAGGACGGGATTACGGCAAGTGCTGTACCGGATTCCATACTGCGTGATTATAAACTAATTCCTATCATAGTGCCGCATTACAATGCTATGGCTGCTACCATACAGAAAATAAGTGCTCTTGCTTCAAGACCAGCAGTTCAGGCAAGAGATATTTTTGACCTGTATATCTTAAGCCCTAAGCTCAATGACCCTGAAATAAATAGTTTAAAAACACCTAAGAAAGAAAAATTAGAAAGAGCATATGAAAATTTGTTTTCTGTAACATTTGGACAGTTCCGTGATAGCGTAGTGTCCTTTTTATCACCTGATGAGCAAACCAGTTATAGCTCCTCACTATTTTGGGATGAAATAAAATTAAAAGTAGCAAATCTTTTAGAGCAGTTAATAAAAAGACATGGTTAAAAAATCTATTTTAACATTCACAAAAGAGTTAAACAGGCCTGCATTTACTACCAGGGAAGCAGCAATGCTTTCAGGCAGTTCACTTTCCAATGCCTCGAAAATGTTAAGGACTCTTGAGAAGAAAGGTCTTGTATTAAAAGTTGCCCATGGAATTTGGGCAGAAGCAGGAAATGAAAAGCTAAGTCCTTATAGTGTTATTCCTCTTTTGCTTCCTAAAAACAGGGCTTATGTCTCCTTTATTAGTGCACTTCACTTGTATGGAATAATAGAGCAGATTCCTCAGGAAATAACGCTGGCTTCGATAGTGCATACAAAAAAGATTAATACAAAGCTGGGTATATTTTCCATACATCGCATTTCCCCATCTCTTTTTGACGGGTTTGATTGGTACAAAGGGGAAAGAAGCTTTCTAATAGCAGAACCGGAAAAAGCTTTATTTGATAGTATTTACCTATCAACCAGAAAGAAAAAGCAGTTTGGCTATTTTCCGGAACTGCATTTTCCCAAGTCATTTAGCTTTAAGAAAGCAGCCGGGTGGATTGATAAAATCCCGGAAAAGAGAATAAGATCTTCGGTTGGGAAAAAGTTAAAAGAAATAAAAAATCTTCAAATAAAATAACTTTATTTTATTAAAGCAAGGCAATTATGAAATTTTCAGTAAGGGTTTCTTATCCAGAAAGAGGAAAATATAACTGGTTTGAAGCTGTTAAAACCTATAAAGACATAGGTCTTATAGAAGTTGCATTTCTTGATCCTGAATTATTTCTAGGTGCAAAGATAAACGATATTATCATACCTTTTGAAAAAAGCAATATTGAGGTTTCATCCATACACTTTGCTCAGTTTGATCTATCAAAACTTGATCTGTTTCTAAGAGTCCTTGATAAAACAACAAGAATTGCTGGCCTGCTAAACTGCAACCTTATAGTCATTCATCCCAGTATGGGTAAGTATGATCAAATAAAAAGTTTTTTAAATAAAAAGATAGATACGTTTCTTAAAAGGGAGGCATTGTATTTATGCTGGGAGACCTTTGAAAGCAAAAGAAGAATATTTGGTGGTATAGAGAATATGTTTAGGTTCTGTAAAGATACCTGCTCTCATCGTATCTGCTATGATTTTTCTCATGTACATAAAGAACAGGAAAAAATACTTGAAGACATAGAAGAAAATAGTGGCAACCGGCAAACCTATAATAAATATTGAAGAAAAGGAAACCTTTAAGAATAAACCGGATAAATGGGTATCAACGACAAAAATGCCCCTGTATAATGATAAGGGAGAACTCATAGGTACCTTTGGTATTTCCAGAGATATAACAGAAAAGAAGAAGGCAGAAGAGGAAATAAGATATCTATCCTTCAATGACACACTTACCGGGCTGTATAACAGAGCTTATTTTGAAGAAGAACTTAAAAGACTTGATACAGAAAGTTAGATTCCTATAACTATTGTAATGGGTGATGTAAATGGTCTCAAATTGTTAAATGATGCATGCGGCCACGATAAGGGTGATGAGCTCCTTAAAAAAATATCAGCCATACTGCAGGAAAGCATAGGGCAACCGGATGAGTTTGAAAAAGCTCTGATCTAAATACGCTTTTTATAAGTTTACGCTTTTTATAAGTTGTCTTGTAGAGAGGTTGCCCGATTGCTAATTGGGATAATAAAGAGGTTCTGGTTTAATAGCAATTATTCTCTAGACTTCGATGGCGTTACGCCACAGTAATTCTTAAAGCACTTACTAAAATAAAATTGATCGATAAAACCTGTTTTTTCGGCAATTTCTTTTATAGTAAGTTTTGTATCTATCAGCATTTTTTGTGCTACTTTTATCCGATATTCTATTAGATATTTTATAGGAGGTATTCCTATGTGATCTTTGAACATTTTTGTAAGATATGATGCAGAAAAATTGTAATCAGAAGCAATCTGAGTAAAATTGATATCTTTTTCGTAATTATTTTGAAGAAATTGTACGATACTTTTAACAATATCTTCATTTGACGCTTCTCGTTCAGTATTTAACAATGCTTGTTCTGACAGAAGTTCATCTTTTATTTTTCTTAAAGTCTTTGATAATTCAAATTTATTCAAAGGCTTTAACAGGTAGTCATTCACCTTAAACTTTATTGCTGTTTTAGCATACTCAAACTCATTATAGCCGCTTATTACTACGCATCGAACGAGCGGATTATTGTTATAAACACTTTTAATAAGGGCAAGACCGTCCATGAGCGGCATTTTTATATCAGTGAATAAAACATGCGGATTATATTGTTCAACTGCTTTTAGTGCAGAAATCCCATCATAACAAATCGAAACGACTTCAAAAGAAGGATCACATGAGGTAATATTTTTAGCTATATTATTTGAGATAAGTTTTTCATCATCAACAACAACTACTCTAAAAATATTATTCGTCATAGAGACCTCCGACTGTTATTCTTGCGCCACCATCCGGATTGTTTTTTATTTTGAAAACAACATCATTGCCATACAATATTTTAAACCGTAAATAAATATTTAAAAGCCCCATGCCTTTTATTTCTAATGAAGGGAGCAATCCTGTCGAGTCAATTTCATTTATTTTGCTGTCAATAATGGATAGGGACTTTGAACTGAAGCCAGGTCCGTTATCTGTTACGGTTATAAGATACTTGCCATTGGTGATCCTGCCCTTAATATTAATATGATAGGGTGGCAATTTTGTCGTACAGAACTTAACAGAATTTTCGATAAGCGGCTGAATACATAGCTTAGGGACTTTAATATCATTCATATTATCAGGGATATCAATCGTATAGAACAAATCATTATTATATCTGATTAACATACAACAAAGGAAATCTTTTGTATATGTGATTTCATCGGCAAGCGAGACAGTCGTATCGGTGTCTGAAGATATATGCCTAAGTATATTCGACAAGGACTGGCACATGATAACTATTTCCTTATTCATATTCACATCAGCCATACACTGTATTGTCTGAAGGCTATTGAATAAAAAATGAGGGTTCATTTGAGATTGAAGTGCGAGCATTTTTGATTGCATCTCCTGATTTTTCAATAATAGTTGTTTGTTCAAACTGTCAACCAGCTTGTGCTGCATATCAATAAAATGATCATAAAGAACATTTAACTCAATGGTCCGGGTATTCAGGCTGGTTTTGTTCATATAAGCATCGAGGCTTATATTTTGCATTTCACGATAAATGCGGTTGATTGGTACAGTGATTTTATTAGCTGCAAAGTATGACATTATAAATGCAAGCAACAAAGAGAGAATTGTCAGCAGTACAACACCAAATATATATTTATTTGTTGGTGCAAACAGAGCATTTTCGCTGATAACTATAGCAGTGTAAATACCATCGGGCGAATTTGTGAATGTTGCGAAACTTTTTGATTTGCCGTCAGAAATACTGATAAAATCACTTGTTGAATCCGATATGCTAATTTGTTCAAATACATACTGGTAGTTGCTTACATTTAATGGGAATACTATATTACCGTTCCTGTCAAATATTAAGATTTGTTCACCGTAAACACTTTTGTAAGAAATAGCTTGGGATAGGATCTGCTTAACAGATTCTTTTACTTCAATATATCCCTGAACGTTATTAAATTTGTCATAGTATTCCCGGGAAAGAGAGAAAAAGAGCTTTCCGTATGCGTCCGTGGTAAACCTCGATATATATGGGTCTTCGCCGACGTAAAACAATACCCTACTTCCATTGTTGTTTTTTGCTGCGTCATACCAGGACATTTTTTCGACCGGGTAATCATAGATATTATAATATAAACCCGATGCAATTACAGTACCTATACTTGTATATATATTTACCTGGTCAACGGGCCTGTTTGGCCCTATGGCATTCGTTATAAGATCGTTTAAAACTTTAGTTTTTTCATAATCATTTTGATTGGCTATATATTGACTGTATGTATCTTTGATTAAATATGAGTAAGCAATATCCGTTGAGACCATGTTCATCTGTTCGATTTCTCTTTCCGCTGACTCTGAAATGGAAATACAATTCTGTCTTAAAGCCGCAAACGTTCTTGAATTGATCCTTTGTGATTCCGTCGTAATAAGATAAATTGACAGTATAAGAAACGGAATCAGTATTATTAGAGAGTAAGTTACTATTAAATTGAATTTAATAGTATTTCTAAACATAGGAAACCTCATAGAGGTAAAAAGTGAAAAATATACATAGATTTAACATGAAAAATACATTCCATGTATACAGGCACCTATATATAATTAATTTACACTTGCACGACAATTATATATTGCGTGAATAAGATTTGTCAATAATTAAGGAGGAGAAAAGATGAAAAAGACAGTTGTGTTTCTGTTAATAGTAGCAATAGTGATAGTACTCTCTGCATGCGACAAGGCTGCTACACCCAGCGAGTCAGAACCTGCTGTTACTACAGAAAGCCAGCAAGAGAGCGAAGAACCATCCACGACAGAGCCCGCAAAACAGGATGTGACGCTTACCCTTATGGCCAGCGTAGACTGGATTCAGGAAGCGGAATATGATTTGGCTCAAAAGTTTACAGATCAAACAGGTATCGATATGGATTATCAAATCGTACCTTCCGACCAGTATCCGAATCTGCTTCAGACAAAGCTCAATTCGGGCGAATGCACCGATATTTTCTGTTCACAAGCCGGCAGGTTCGATATTGTAACTATACTGAACGTAGAAAAGAACGCGGTCGATTTATCCGGTGAGGCATGGGTAGGCACGATGGATGAAACCGCTGCAGCCGAAGTGTCTATAAATGGTAAAGCTTACGGGCAGCCTATACAAGATGTATCTGCCGTATGGGGAATCGCTTACAATAAAAAGATTTTCAGCGAACTGGAATTGTCGATCCCCAAAACATGGTCTGAATTTATGGCAGTTTGCGAGGCCATAAAAGCAAGCGGGGTAACACCCATATACCAACCCGTATCTGACGGGTGGCACCATGTGCTGTGGTTCTGTGAAATGGGCGGCGCTTTTGAAGAAGCTGAACCCGGTCTTGTGGACAAGCTAAATAACAATCAGTCAAATCTTGCTGACAGCGTGGTTTTGGAGACAGCTATCGATCAGATAAAGGAAATGGTAGACAAGGGATATTGGGGCAACAACTACATGGCAGATGCATATAGCGATCAACAGGCAAAAATAGCGTCAGGCGAATATGCAATGTCTGTTGCCAATCAGGGATTACCCCAGCTGGTTGCTGATCTTGATCAAGGTCTAACGGTAGACGATATTGGCTTCTTTGTAATGCCTATTGTCGATAACCAACTGCTCAATGTGAACCCCGTAGGGCCGACCAGGTTTGTATATTCGGGCTCTGAGAACATAGACGCAGTAAAGCAGTATCTTGCTTTCATGGCAGAACCGGAGAATCTGCAGTATATGATAGACAACGTGGCCAAGTTCCAGAATCTGCCGTATAGTGGAGTGACTTCCAAGTATGCCGGTACGATAAAGGAATTCTATGATACATATACTGATAAAGGTACTGTTCTTCAGACAGCCGTGAAATATGTCAACCCGCAGTGGATGGATATCGGCAAAGAGATCGTTACTGTAATTCAGGGCAGTGAGGATGCAACAAAGATGTTAGAAAACATGGATAAGAACAGGGGAGACCAGGCGCAAGCCGCAAGCGACCCTGCATGGCAATAATAATAATATGACTAAAATGACAGCAGACCAAGGGGTGGGCAGAATTGCCTGCCCCTTGGTCTTTTTCCCGGCTTAGGAAACAAAATGAAAAAAGGCGAGATTTTGAGTGCTGCTTTTTACAGGTGGTTATACTTCGCATGAAAAACGCAATTTTGTGGTTTAAAAAACCTGCGGAAAAATGGATACAATCATTGCCTGCAGGCAATGGACATATAGGATGCATGATATATAACGATCCTTTTTGCGATAAGCTTTGCTTAAACGACGATACACTTTGGAGTGGTTACGAGCGCGATTATTGCAAAAAGGATTTTAAAGAGAATATTTTAAAGGTAAGAGATCTGATGGTTAAGGGCAAACGCGCACAAGCGGAGGAAATAGTGGAGGCTGAACTGACAAACAGATTTACGCAGGCGTATTTGCCGTTAGGCTATATCATAATTAAATCGGAAGAAGGCAAAGTTTTAAAATACAGACGCGAATTGAATATGTCAAAGGGGATAATATTTTCGCGGTATATTAAAAACGGAATCGGCGTTAAAACAGAAACTTTTGTAAGTTATCCTGACGATGTTCTTATACATACAATTGAATCAAAAGAGCCGGCGGTTTTCGAAATAAGCTTTAAAAGCAAAATAAGGCACCATGCTTTGTTCGATAAAAACGGCTTTTTGATTACAGGCCATGCTCCCAGCGATATAACCATAACAGACGTGTCTGATTTTTATAGCGAAGGAAATACAATAAGCTATGATGAAGTCGAAAAATCAATCAAGTTTGCAGCCAGAGCTGAAATAATCAGTGACGGAAATATTGTCGCTTTTCCGGACAGACTATCTGTAACTGATGCAATGAAAATAACTTTAGTTTATTCAAGCGCAACAAGTTTCAATAAGGGTAAAGAATACAAACAATATTGCATAGAAACGGTTTTATATGCGAGTGGAAAAGGTATATACGAAATCCGGAATGTACATATTAACGATCATGCTTCATTATTTGAGCGAATGAATATAGACCTTGGCGGGGATGATGTTTCGTGCGACGAACGGTATGCCCGTATGCGGCGGGGAGAAATCAATAATTCAGATATAAGCATGCTATTTCAATTTGGCAGGTATTTGCTTATTGGGGCATCAAGAAAGGGAACCCAAGCGGCAAACTTGCAGGGTATATGGAACAAGGATCTGATACCACCATGGTGGAGCGGTTATACGCTGAACATTAACCTTCAAATGAACTACTGGCTTGCCGATCGTGCTAACCTTAGCTGTTGTTTTGATCCGCTTGTGGGCTTCGTAAAGCGGCTCTGTAAAGCCGGAAAACGAACAGCAAGTGAAGATTACGGCACTGAAGGCGCTGTAGCTCATCACCAGTCGGATATCTGGGCGCATTCTACACCGGTCGGGCATGATAAACAAAGAATACCCGCAAGCGCCCGTTGGGCGATGTGGAATATGTCGTTGCCATGGCTATGCATCCAGCTGTTTGATCATTACTTATACACCCGCGATGAAGACTTTTTAAAGTCAGAGTTGCTCCCGGTCATGAAAGATGCGGCTGATTTTATGATGTGCAATTTCAGTGAAATAGATGGAAAGCTATACAATATACCCACTACGTCGCCTGAAAACATGTATTTTGACGAAACAGGAAACGAGCTTGCCATCTGCAATATCAGCGCAATGGATATCGGTATTACGAGGGAGTTCTTCGCGGCATATGTTTTTGCATGCAAGAGAGTCGGTGACTATGAGGAAGCTGACCGCTGTGCCGGATTTGCAGACCTAATTGCCGATTACTCCGTTTCGAAGTATGGCGGATTGAATGAGTGGGACAAGGAATTTGAGGAAACCGAAAAAGGGCACAGGCATTTCTCAATGCTGTTTGGGGCATATCCGGGCAGCCATCTGCTGAACAGCCCCTTTAATGATGCCGCCAAAAAGTCACTTTACAGAAGGCTCCAAAGCGGCAGCGGGCAGACCGGATGGAGCGCGATATGGGCAATGGCGCTTCTTGCTAGATTCGGCGAAGGCGAAGCCGCATATGAGATTATCAAAAAGTTAATGAGTGAAAATATACATGAAAACATGTTCGGCGCCCATCCACCTGATATCTTTCAAATCGATGCGAACTATGGTTTTACGGCCGCGATATGCGAACTGATTTTACAGGAATATAACGGAGTCGTTAAGCTGTTGCCGGCGTTGCCAAAGGCCATAGAAAACGGAAGCATACTTGGATTAAAGCTATATTCGGGGCATACAATTTCGTTGAAGTGGAAAGCATCAAAGGTTATATACATGGAAATGTGTGCAAAAAATGATGACGAAATAGTGATAGACGCCAGGTATCTGGTCAGCGATCGCGCGGATTACAGGCCCTGCCTGGAAGGCATTAAAATATCATTAAAAGAAGGGAATATGTACAGGTTTTATTTCAAAAATGTGTCGAAGATAAAGCCGGGGTCGCAAGAGAACCATGCTTGATTTGTTTAAAAAAAATATACATCTAAAAATAAAATGTTAAGATATAGTTAAAAAAATACATGGTTTATAGGCGTAAATTACATTCCATGTGCATGGATGATAATATATATTTAAATTAAGATTAGTTATAAGACAAAAGAGTGAGTAATAAGGATGTATTCTTAATTCCTATTAAGAAACAATTTGGGGGAAGAAATGCCAGCAAGAAGAATTTATCCTATATATTTTTTATTTGGGACGTTGGTTCTATACGGGGTTTTATATCTATTGCCCGGAATAATCGGTATTGGTTATTCGTTTACAGACTGGTCAGCATATTCAGATAAGATAAATTTTTTAGGGTTTGGCCACATGTTTGACAATTATATAAAGGCATTCTCCGTTGATGAGAGATACTTAGGTTATTTGGGTAACACGCTGCTTTTTACTTTCGTCACGACAATAGCGAAAAATGCTCTGGGTCTGGCACTCGCTGTGCTTTTAACGAAAAGGATAAAGCTTCTTAATTTTCACAGATCTGTGATATATATTCCGGCAGTGCTGTCTGCTATAGTTGTCGGCTTGACATTTCGATCAGTGCTTAATCCTGCGGATGGCCTGTTGAACACATTTTTAAGAAATTTCGGAATTGAGGGCCCGCAATGGCTTACTGATCCAAAATTAGCGATTTGGTCTGTTATGGCCGTAGATACATGGAAGGGCATGGGCTATATAATGACAATATTCATTGCTGGTATCATGTCCATTTCTTCTACATATTATGAGGCTGCTGATTTGGATGGGGCTGGAGCGTGGCAGAAGTTTAAGTCGATTACTTTGCCTATGCTTATGCCGACAATTACGGTTACGACAGTATTAAATGTAATATACGGGCTGAGAGTATTTGATACGGTTTATGCGCTCACAAACGGCGGGCCGGGCTATGCTACGGAGGTGTTGTATACAGGGATATATAAGGAGTTTGGATATGGTAGATACGCAATGGGAACAACGCTGTCTTCCATAATGTTTGTTTTTATGGTCATCGTAGGATATTTGCTGATCAGAGCCATGAACAGAAACGAGGTGGAAGAATAGTGGCAAAAAGAAAGATCTTGGGAACAGTTGGAGTTAATATTCTGGTGTGGATACTTTCCATAATATTAATTACACCATTGATTTTGATTTTAATAAATTCACTGAAGACAAGCGAAGCAGCTGCCTACATGAACCTGAGTCTTCCGCAGAGTATTGAATTTAGCAATTTTCTGACGGTGATCAAAAAAGGAAAACTCGATACGGCATTTGTTAACAGTCTTATTTATTCAGTATTTTCCGTACTGCTTTGCACATTAACATCCTCCATGGCGGCGTTTGTATTATCCAGAAACAGGAGCAGAGCAAACAAAATCATATATTTCGTAATTGTACTTGGAATAACGATGCCGATAAACTTTATTGCGTTGATGAAAGTAATGCAGTTTCTGCAAATCGTAAATACAAGAATAGGCATTATACTACTCTACTCATCCACACAAACTCCGTTTAATGTATTTTTAATATACAGCTTTTTGGGAAAGATCCCAAGGGAAATCGACGAAGCGGCAGTAGTGGATGGATGCTCTCCTCTGAGGTTGTACTTTTCAATAATATTGCCACTTTTAAAACCCGTACTTATTACGGTAATGGTGCTTACATTTCTGAATACATGGAACGAATACGTTTTGCCGCTGTACTACCTTGGCAATACGGATTATTGGCCTATGACTGAAGCGGTCTATAATTTCTTCGGGATGTACTTTAAGTATTGGAACCTGATCTGTGCCGATATAGTGCTTACAAGTTTACCGGTAATAATCGTATACCTTTTAGGGCAGAAGTACATCGTTTCCGGAATGACAGCGGGAGCGGTTAAAGGTTAAGCCGATAGGGGAAAGCATGTTAAAGTAATAATACCGGGAAGGTAAACAATGGAAGTGTTTAAAAAACTGTTTTATAATTATAAGAATTGGTGTAAATGTGTAACAGCCCATCCGTCATGAAAGGGATTAAAAGATTTTTATTTATATCATATAGGCATTTTTGGAGATCGATCGGTCTTAATTTATTATTTATAGCTTTTTGTTTACCTGTAGTAACGATACCCCCGTCAATAGCTGCAATTAACAAAGTGCCTCTTAACCTCGCAAGGGAGGGTAATACATTCTTTTTCAAAGATTTTATTAAGGAGTTTAAGAACAGTTTTATTAAAAGCTGGGCGATTTTCGAGTCCAAGTGCTTATGACGAAATGATGGGCAGCGAGGTTTTTATGCATACGAATATTGGAAAACATAAAGTGATTGCCCGGCTTTCCTCCTTTATGATCGAACACGCGAGTCTGGATTACTTGCATAAGAAGATAGAACTGAACCTCAGTTTCAACAAAGAAAGGATTCATTTGTTCGATAAAACAACGGAATATTCATTGGTCTAAGGAGTGATAAAATGAAATGTTGTATAGGAGACTATAGGATGTTTTTTTCGCACGTTAAAAGAAACATTCTGCGCTGTACTATAACCAAAGAGGCCAAAGTAAGAAACGATTCATGGTTGGTACAAAAGGACATCTACGGCAAACTTTATGACGGAACGGATGCTGAAAGCGTCAGCGCAAATTTGGACAGCAAGGAAGCTGTGTTCAGGCTGGACGGTAAAGAACTGCTACGATTGGTGGATTACAGGCTTACGGAAAAAGACATTATCAAGTATTCCACAAACGGGGAAGAACCGCGGATTGAAGTGGTTAAAACGGTGGATGGCCAGCGTACCCAGATCGCTAATCTGCGTCCTTATATCGCACGAAAAGCATATACCGGAACAGTAACATTCTCTTTTCCTTCAGATGTTGGCATTTTCGGTTTGGGGCAGGATGAGAAAGGTATATACAACCGAAGGGGTACGAAATATTATCTTTATCAGCATAATATGCGTACCCCGATGCCGTTTTTAATGACCGACAAGGGCTTCGGAATTTTCTTTGATTGCCCCTCACTTATGATATTTGACGATACTGGAGATGGTACCAACATTATGTTTGATACCATTGACCAAATCGATTTTTACCTAATAACCGGCTGCATGGATGAAATCATATCGGGATTCAGATATCTGACGGGAAAAGCGGAGATGCTACCCAAATGGGCGTTTGGCTATATACAATCCAAGGAAAGATACGATACGCAGTTTGAAATGATCGATACGGCAAAAAGATACCGTGATATCGGCGTGCCGCTCGACGTTATTGTACAGGACTGGAAGACCTGGACCGACCAACTGTGGGGGCAAAAGACAGTTGATAAAGAAAGGTACCCGGACCTCGCCGACATGAACCGGGAATTGCATCAAATGAACGTACACAGCATGGTTTCGATATGGCCTAATATGGCGGAGGGCTGTGCCGACCACACAGAATTCGCAAAAGCGGGGTATCTGTTGGGCGATTATTCAACCTATGACGCATTTAATAAGAAAGCAAGGGCAATGTATTGGAAACAGGCGGAAAAGGAACTGTTCAAAGGCGGATTCGATTCCTGGTGGTGCGACTCTACAGAGCCTTTTACGATGCCCGACTGGTGCGGAGAGAAACTACTGCCTGAAGAGAAACGATTCGAACTTGTCGGCGGCGAGCATAAAAAGTATCTAGATTCGGCGGTCGCAAATATCTATGCGCTTGAGCATTCGAAAGGTATATACGAAAATCAACGCAAAGCGGACAAGGACAAAAGGGTGTTCAATCTGACGCGTTCGGGGTATGCAGGTATACAGAAATACGGTGTAGCGCTCTGGGCCGGCGATACTTCCGCTAAGTGGGGTGAATTAAAGAAGGAGATAGCCAAAGGCCTCAATATGTGCATGAGCGGAATACCCTACTGGACGGTGGATATCGGAGCTTTTTTTATCGGGGGCACGGCATGCTGGCGTAAATGGTCAGGTAATAAGGATGCTAAACCGGTCTGGTTCTGGAACGGCGATTATGATGGATGTGTTGGAAGCCCTGCATACCGCGAACTTTATACCCGCTGGCTGCAATTCGGCGTATTTTTGCCGCTGTTCCGCTCACATGGAACCGATAAGCCCCGTGAAATCTGGAATTTCGGTAAACCGGGCGAGATGTTCTATGATGCAATCGAAAAATTCATAAATCTGCGTTATCATCTGATGCCATATATTTATTCGATGGCAATGCGCGTAACGCTGGACGACTACACCATAATGCGCAGCCTCCTGTTCGATTTTCCTGATGATAAAAAGGTCAAAGAAATAAATGATCAATTTATGTTTGGAGACGCCTTGCTGGTATGCCCGGTTACCCACTCCATGTACTTTGACCGTTCGGGTGAAATTGATGCAGAAAAAAGAAGGACATGCTATCTGCCCGAAGGCGCGGGCTGGTACGATTTCTGGACGTCTGAATTTTATAAAGGCGGGCAGACTGTTAATGCAGACGCAGGTATAGATAAAATACCCATTTTTGTGAGGGCTGGAAGCATACTGCCCATGCAAAAAACCGTACAACATACGCTGGAAGATCCGGGTGCTTTGGAAGTATGGATTTACAAAGGTTCAGACGCCTCGTGTTCGAATTATAACGACGACGGTATTAGCTATGATTTTAAAAAGTGCAAATATGAACATCTGAGGTTTGAATGGGATGACGCGGGAAAGCGGCTTACAATACGCGAATACAGCAGGTTCCGTAATACTCCGATTACTCTGCAGATTCATTGCGGAGGCGCTCAAAGGACGGTAAGTTTTGACGGCAGCGATTTGATAATATGCTTTGACTAAGTTTATAAATTATACATAACGGGAGGAAGAAAAGATGATTTGAGGAAGATTTTGAGTAAAATAGTTTAAGGTCTAATATTTTTAAATGGAGGAATCATATGAAAGATTATTTTCCTGATGTAAGTAAAATAAAATATACAGAGGATAAGCTTAAAAAGGGCTTATATTTCAGGCACTATAATGCTGGTGAAATAGTAGCTGGTAAGGCCATGAAGGAGCATCTAAGATTTTCAATGGCATTCTGGCATACTATGGGCGAGGAGGGTGAGGATCCATTCGGGGCAGCCACTGCTGTTCGTCCCTGGCACGGTGCACCTACTCCGATGAAGATGGCTGAGGAAAAAGTATATGCAGCTTTTGAAATTATGCAAAAATTAGGAATAGAGTACTTCTGTTTTCACGACAGAGATATAGCTCCCGAGGGCGGCACCTTATCTGAGACAAATAAAAATCTTGATAAGATAGTGGAATTGATAAAAAAGATGATGTCGGATACCGGAATAAAAGTCCTGTGGGGTACAGCTAATCTTTTTAGCAACCCCAGGTTTATGCATGGAGCATCGACCAGCTGTAATGCTGACGTATTTGCGTATGCATCAGCCCAGGTCAAAAAGGCACTGGAAGTGACAAAGGAGCTCGGTGGCCAAAATTATGTTTTCTGGGGAGGTAGAGAAGGTTATGAGACACTGCTGAATACGGATATGAAGCTGGAAATGGATAACCTGGCATATTTTATGCATATGGCTGTGGATTATGCGCATGAAATAGGATTTGACGGGCAGTTTCTAATAGAGCCAAAACCTATGGAACCCACGAAGAGTCAGTATGACTTTGATGCAGCCACAGTTATAGCTTTTTTAAAATCATATGATCTTGATAAGGATTTTAAACTTAATATAGAAGCAAACCACGCTACACTTGCCGGACATACTTTCCAGCATGAATTGATGGTCGCAAGGGTAAACGGCTTTCTGGGGTCCATAGATGCAAATCAAGGTGATTTACTACTGGGCTGGGATACAGACCAGTTTCCAACAGACTTGTATTTAACCACTCTCTGCATGTATGAAGTGCTGAAAATGGGAGGCTTTACAAAAGGTGGATTAAATTTTGATGCAAAGGTGAGAAGACCATCATTTAAACCTGAAGATATTTTTTATGCTCATGTTGCTGGAATGGACAGTTTTGCAAAAGGTTTAAAGGCGGCACAGAAGATGTTGGATGATGGTATATTAGAAGAGTTTATTTCTGAGAGGTATAAAAGTTATGATATGGGAATAGGTAAAAAGATAATGGAAAGAAAAGTTGATCTCAAGTCTCTTGAAAAATATGCTCTTGGATTAAAAGAGATAAAAAATTCTTCTGGAAGGCAGGAGTATTTGGAAAGTCTTTTAAATGAATATATTTTGAATGTGAAGTAAAGAGGAACGAGTTTGAATATCAAGCTATATACAATATCTTAAAAATTCAGCTGATAAATGATATAAAAGATGCTGGTATTTTATAAAAGTGGTTGAAAAATACCTTAAAGATAGAAATCCTCATTTAAGTTTAGACTTGTAATAAGTTTATAGATTTCAGTTATTGGGTCTTTTTCAAATGCGTTAGGTAATTTTATAATCTCTCTTGAATTTGAAAACAAAACAGATAAAATAAAGGCTCACCGGTGTTATAAAACCAGCATTTGGCTGATTCGGGGCGGATGGCGGAGGCGATACACCTAGCGCATACCTTAAAAATCTAGAGGATATAGCACTAGTTTTAGCAAATGTCGAAGATAATTCAATTAATGTAGATCTTACATTTAAAAAGAAAATCAAAGTCATTTAAATATAAAAGCTCGGTATAATGCCGGGCTTTTTGCATTATAAAAAGACTTAAGTAGAAAGTCTTATAAAATGGGCAAGGATAATTTAAGAGATGGCCGGGCAAAGAATTGGTTTTATCTGGAAAATGATCTACTGGATATGGAAGACTTAAATATTTATGAAAAAATGATCTATATTGTTATTGCCAGATATGTAAATAAAGAAGATAAAGCATTTCCAAGTATTCCAACTATTGCAAAAAAAGGCTCCATGTCAGAAAGACAGGTTCAAATAATTATAAGCTCTCTTATTAAAAAAGATCTTATAAAAAAAGAATCAAGGATAAATAGATATAATAAATCAAAGACTTCTAACTTATATACTCTATTGTCTGTTAGGAAAATTAAGTCCAATAAAGATAATAAGGAAGAGGTGGTGCATGTCATTCACCACCCTGGTGAATACAATGCATCAACCCTGGTGAATGAGGTTCACCCTAACAATACCAATATTAAAAAGACCAATTTAAATAACGTTAAGAGAGGCGATAGTAAAGAGGTTGTGAAAAACTCTGGAGGCAAGATAAAGGAATATCATTTACCAAAAAGGTTTAGATCCAGAGATAAGGAACTACTGACTAAGGAAATAGCAGAAGAACTGAAGGATAACCACAGTCTAGGAGCATTCCGCACTGTAGTTGATAAAATCTCAGAGCAGCAGATAAGAATATTTTTAAGTATTATCAAGGATACATACCTTACCGGAAGAATTAAAAATAACAGGGGTGCGATGTTTGTATCACTTGCCAAAGCTTATGCCGGAAAAAATAAAATAAATCTTAGTTTTAGGTAATTAATATAAAAATTACTACCTTTAAACTAAAAAACTGGATTTTTTCTTCTGAAACAACTGGATAAAATCCTCGGCATTTATTATAATATGCCTATGAAAACATCCAAGGAAGACATGATAGATAAAAAACATAAAAAGATTATAAAGGTATTCAAAATGCATAATGGATATGCCAGGTCAAAAGATATTCTGGCTGAGGGTATCCATCAACGTGATGTAAAAAGCATTCTGGATAAAGGAATAGTCATCAAAGTAAAAAATGGACTTTATAGGCTCTCAGATACCCTGGTTATATCCAACCAGAGCTTTATTGATCTTGCCTATGCAGTTCCAGAAGGAGTTATTTGTCTGCTTTCGGCTCTCTCTTACTATGAACTGACAACTTTTAACCCTTCGGTTATATCAATGGCAATTCACAGAAAGTCCTGGCGGCCTAAAATCGAATACCCACCAGTTGAATTTTACTATTTTTCTAAGAAACAATTTGAAGCAGGCATTGATAAAATAAAGATCAGAGATCATAAGATGAATATCTACTGCATAGAGAAAACTATTTGTGATTGTTTCAGGTATCGCAATAAGCTGGGAATTGACATAGCCAAAGAAGGGCTATCTGAATATCTTAAACGTAAAGACCATAATCTGGAGAAGCTGCTTGAATATGCTAAAATCTGCAGAGTTGATGCACTAATGGAGATATGGGTAAATGCTATGATTTAGGAGAAGCAAAATGGAAAAAGAAGTTAAAAATAAAGCAGCTTCGATAAGAGCAAAACTTATGAAAATGGCAAGAGCTGAAGGTATAGATTTTGATGCTCTTCTACTGAGATATTTTCAGGAAAAGTTTCTCTATCGCCTTTCAATTTCCAAGTTTTCTGACCATTTTGTGTTAAAAGGAGGACTTCTGTTGATCTATTTAAAGATGCCAATGTTGCGTCCTACTAAAGACATTGATTTTCTTGCAGAACAGGTAAAAAATGATCCTGATGATATTGAACATATTTTTAGAGATATCGCTAATGTAACTTGTGATGATGGGGTTAAATTTAATTCTTCATCCATAACCACCGAACGGATAAAAGAAGATGCTGATTATGAAGGGATACGGCTCAAGATAGAGGCAACTTTGGGTCAGGCAAGAAAAAGATTGCAAATGGACATCGGCTTTGGCGATATAATAATTCCCAGATCCAAAGTAGTAGAGTTCCCAACTTTACTGGGTGAAAAACCACCAAGAGTTAAAGTATATTCAATTGAAAGCATTGTCTCTGAGAAGTTTGAGGCCATGGTTAAGTTGGCTATGGCCAATAGTAGAATGAAAGATTTTTACGATGTATATTCTCTATCTATTAGTCATAATTTTCAGGGTAGAATACTTAAGAAAGCGGTCGAGTCTACTTTTCAGAAAAGAAAAACTCCCATACCCGATAACCCACTGGTCTTTCGAACAGAATTTTATGCAAATAAGGAAAGGCAGAAGCAGTGGACTGCCTTTCTTCGTAAATTGCGGCTCCATGATGTAAGTCAAGAATTCAGCGAAATAATGAAAAGAATTATTAATTTCCTTGAGCCCGTAATAATCTCAATTAGAGGTAGAACACAAATGAATAAATCATGGGATAACACTATGAGATCTTGGAAAAAGTGACTTTCTAAAAACTTATAAAGTATGATATTAGATGATTGCGTATAGCATCCTCAAAGTTAAAATAAATTCAATACATTATAGTCGTGAAAATTCCAGGGTGTAGATCGAGGGTCCCCCAAAAACTAGTCCACCTATAATGTCAGTAATCCGGCTTAATGAGGGCACAGCAAAGTTATTTGTTCTAATTGTGGGGTTACTGCATTGGATTAGAATTACTTAAAAAAAGTAGAGATAAAAAAATAGTAAATATTAAATGGTAAACCTAGGTTTACCATTTAATGCTATACATGGAGTATATTTACAAAGGCTAATAAAACCACTTCCTACATATTATAATGAACATCCTACCCACCGCCCTAAGATAAAAACGCCCCACGCCCCTTACCCCTTTTTGAAATTCGCACACGGCTCATTTTCAAAAAGCCCCTGCTATATACTCTTTTTCTTAGGACTGATAAAATTACAAACCGTGCATTTATTGAAAACCTGGCTTTTTGGCTACCTGGTTTCCAATAGCCCACACAGTGCAATCCACCAACCCACATATTTCTTGATATCCTTAGCGATATCTCTTATGAGCATTAACCTATTTTCCAATTCCCCCATTTCATACCCCCCAATCTATTAAAATTTACTTATACATACTTGAATGGTATAGTTAACAATAAAAATATATAAGGAAATATAAAATATGGGACTGCAAAAAGTAAGTACGATGCTTATGGAAGCGGATAAAAAGGGTACCGCGGTTATTGCTTTCGACACCATGAACTATGAAAGCATTGCCTGGCTTATTGATGTTGCTGAGGAAGAGCAGATTCCGGTAATTCAAATGTTCTACCCTGCCTTGAAAAATTATATTCCATTTGAAGTCTTTGCTTCTACAGTTAAGCAACTTGCAGCAAAGGTTGAAATTCCAATAGGACTTCATTTGGATCATAGCAGGTCTTATGATGAAATCCTGCAGGCAATCAAGGTAGGATTCACATCTGTTATGTTTGACGGATCAGCGTTGCCTTATGAGGAAAATATCAGGATTACATCAAAAGTTGTAGAAGCTGCTCATGCCATGGGAGTCGATGTTGAAGCAGAACTCGGATTTGTCGGGTTAGCATCAAAGGTTGAAGATTTTACGAATGCGGATCTATTTACGAAGCCCGCAGAAGCGAAGGAGTTTATAGAGAGGACAGGTGCGGACTACTTAGCGATTGCCATAGGAAGTGCACACGGTAATTATAAAACTGTTCCCAAATTGGACTTGGAACGTTTGAAAGAGATTGACAATGTTATCGACACTCCGCTGGTATTGCATGGAGGCACAGGGATACCAAATGAGCAATTAATAAAAGCTTTTAAGCTGGGTATCAACAAATTAAATGTAGGTACGGAATTGTTCCAGTTATTTTACGCAAAGACAAAGGAAATTATCGACATTGGCACGTCTAAAACCGACTATAACTATATAGACTTAATGACGCATTTGAAGACAGCGATGAAAGAATACTACTGCACAAAGATTCAAATTATGAGAGTTTAGCGCTTTAGTGCAAGCAATTATAAATGGGGGGGGGTTGGTTTATGGATGTCATCGGGATAGAAAATCCGATAATGGATTTTCTTGTTCAGGCGAAAAGATTGCCATCTTCTAATGAAGTAGTTCCCTTAGAGAAAGTTAGCTGGCAGGGCGGAGGAAACGTTTCTTCTGCTATTGTTGCAGCCGCCCGCCTTGGAGCAGTGGCTGGAATGATCGGTGTTGTTGTAGATGATCCATACGGCTATTTCTGTATAAATGATTTTAAACGACACAGTATTGATGTTTCCCATATTATTATTGATAAGCAAGGCTCAACTGTATTCTGTGTTGATCTGGTAGAGTCTTCAACCAAGATGAGATCCTTTATCTATTCGGGAAATTCCTGTAGGAAAATAAATCTGAACGAACTGGATAAAGAATATATTATTTCGGCGAAATACCTGCATATCGGGAATATGGGGGGAATGGATCCCGCAACAGTCCAGGCAGCAAAATGGGCTAAAGAGAATGGGGTAAAGGTATCAATCGATGCTGGCTACTATTATCCCGAAACAGAAAAATACCTTGACCTATTTGATGTATTTATCGTTTCGGAGTTTTATTACGATGGTTTGTTCGATAATAAGAATTATAAGGAGAACTGTGCCAAGCTTCAGTCGAAAGGGCCTGAAATAGTTGTGGTAACCCTTGGTGAGAAAGGGAGTGTTGGCATACAAGACGGTAAGTATTTTGAAATGCCGACATTTAATGAAGTACAGGTAATAGATACGACAGGAGCCGGTGATGTATTTCACGGGGCATTTATCTATGGTCTGCTTCAAGGATGGAATGCTGAAGAAACAGCAAAGTTTTCCAGTGCAGTGTCTTCAATCAATTGTACAAGGTTGGGAGGTAGGGCGGCTATTCCTGATCGCGCAATGGTAGACAAATTTATAATAGAAAGGTATATAGATTATACTTCAATTGATGAAAGGGTACGCTTTTACGAAAACGGGCTTTTCCGACTGGGTGGTAAAAAATGAGATGTCGAATAAAATACTAGTCGGTTCAGACGAACTGGGAATGGGTATAAAGAATTCAATCAAGGAGCATCTGGTAAACAACGGATTTGAGGTCATTGATACCGGAATGCACATATCATTAATAATTACTTTTTTAGCTTTGCAGAAATATTTTATTAAAGGATTATTCGCAGGGGTATTAAAACTTTAGAATATGCATTATTTGACGAAAGAGTAGCAATATGAAAAAAGTAAATGTTAAGAAACTGACGGTAGAAGGGTTTAAGGAGTATGGTTATTTTGCGAATTTGATTAATCCTGATAGCAGGAAATTCACATTTGGAGCGGTAGTTTTTCATCCGGACATGGTGTTTTTAGATCTTGGTCAGGTTAATAAAGCGGCATTATCTGTAACTCGTATTAGAAAAAGGCCCTTGAAAATTGATGGTGTAGAATATCATAATTTAAGCGGCGAGGGAATATTACCACTGGATGGAGATGTGTTAATGCATTTAGCTCCGCCCACCCAAGGAAATGAATTGCAATTTGACAGCATTGAAGTATTCTATGTTCCCAAAGGTACTATGGTCAGTTTGAGGAAGGGAGTCTGGCACTATGCTCCATATGCTATAAATACTGATTTTGTAAATATACTGGTTGTTTTACCGGAAAGAACATATGCAAACGATTGTTACTTCATGCCCTTGCCTGAAGCTGAACAAATTGAGATCGTAACTTGAATATATCTCACATAGAGGAGATATTGTAGTATTATAGAAAGTATTTTTAAAGTCAACAGAAAGCTTTTGAGGTCATTGGCGGAAATGTAGCAGAGAAGATCCCGGTTTACTGGGATAAAATTAAGCCCGAAGAAGAGAGATTTGATATAAACTATAAAGGCTCCTATCTATGTTTGCTTTCAAGTTACTATAATTAAAATATGAAAGCTAATAGAAAACTTTCAAGGCTGTAATGTAGTACTGTGGCATATCTGTGAAGTAGATGACAATGAGAAAACTTTCATCGGTATGCATGTTGAAAACGAACTTGGTATTCTCAGAAGAATCTAGATGGATTATGGAGCAGAGACCGAGAAAGAATACCTGGATTTTTAAATCATATAAATATTTATATTTTTTTCTATATCTTTGTAATCTTTAATTTCTTCAGATATCTTTTCTATTTTTTCTATTTTATCAATATTTGTAATATATTCTTCCACCACTATTTACATTACTCTTGCTAACATCGACGTAGAAAACGGCATGAAATCCTTAAAGGGATTTTAGAATAATTATTTTTGATCCTTATTTAGTCTTCTAACGGTTCATTGATGGTAAGGTCATTATTTACTGCCTTTTACATTGCACAAGAAATTATCCGCATTTGCTTAAAGAATCTATGAAATAATGAATACTTCAAAATTAGATAATGAGTTATTGGTAAAAGAAACTTAATTTTATATAATAACGTAAAACTGATATTGTAAAATAGAGTATTGGGTTTAAATAATGATTCAAGATTTATTGAATTTAAAAATAAAAGTTCACCAGTAGTATAAAAACCAGTAATTGGCTGGTTCGGGGCGAATGGCGGAGGCGGTTCGCCTAGCGCATGCCTAAAAAATCATGGGGATTTAATACAGGAATTAATAAATTCCGGAAATAATCCAATTGATTTAGATCTTATATTCAGAAAAAAAATAAAAGTTATATAAATAAAAGCTCGGTATAATGCCGGGCTTTTTGCATTACAAAAAGGCTTAAGTAGAAAGTCTTATAAAATGAGCAAAGATAATTTAAGGGATGGCCGGGTAAAGAACTGGTTTTATCTAGAAAATGATCTGCTGGATAGAGAAGACTTAACTATCTATGAAAAAACGGTATATATAGTTATTGCCAGATATGTTAATGGAGAAAATAAAGCATTCCCAAGTTACGAGACAATCGCAAAAAAGGGAAGCATGAGCAGAAGTAAAGCAAAGTATGTAGTAAATTCTTTAGTACAAAAAGGTTTATTAAAAAAAGAATTTAGAAAGAGTAAAGATAAAAATTGTTACACTTCTAATTTATATACTTTATTAAA
>Ga0315547_1000509_pt1 | contig 38212 bp, 32 predicted proteins | sample SalMarSW160240MG_2_FD_202542 | JGI IMG/M metagenome (GOLD analysis project Ga0315547, IMG submission 202542) | Salt marsh sediment microbial communities from the Plum Island Ecosystem LTER, Massachusetts, United States - Salt Marsh Sediment SW1601-240 ...
TTAAGAATTTAAAGAACAGTTCAAATATTACTGAAAGAAAAACTATAAAAACATAATTTTCTTAACTTTGAAGTGGTACACTTTTAGATATTATTCCTGGTACACTTTTAGATATCATTAACAGTTAAATAAGGGATATAAAGAAATAGAAAAGCACCACTTACCTTATCCCGATAAGTCAGTAATAGAAGCTAAAAAATATTCTGACCAAAATCGAAAATTGGATATTCCTCAGATAAGAATTGCTCAATTTAGTGAAGAACAAGCAAAATTGTATATAGAAAAGTTTTTTAAGCACATAGAAACTTGTTACAAAGAATTTGTTGAATATTGTTTCCCAACATTTGCAGATAATTTTCCCTTTTATACAACCTTACCGCATGAGTACTTTTTTTATCTCAAAGACCTAGATATTCTTAAATGGGGGATGTTTGGCTATCGCATATCTAAAAATGGAGAAACGATTGTTCATTTTAAGGAATCTAAACCAATGGATAAGATATTTGAAGAAGGTGATGTAAAAATTTTGCGTGGATTTTCACTTGATAGTGTTCTTCACAGTGATTACCACAATCAAATTAAAACGGTAGATAAAATAAACACCCCGAAAGTTGATGACTTTTGTATCATTAGAAATTGGGTGTATAAATTGCTTAAAGATGATATGAGAAAACTTTTTGAAGAAATCGGAGAGAATATTTGATTTAAAGAATAACGAGAGATAACACACAATATAAAACAGTTGGGGTTCAGAGGTTTGCAAATGGTTGGTTCTCGCTTCAACTTTTTCCAACGGTGGATAGGAACGCAGCCCGTAAACCCAACCGTTTCATATTGTCAAACGTTAGCGTTCATGCAATGACGGAAACATTTGAACATAAAGGAAAATGGAAATTACCTGAATCAGATACTTGGTTTGATGGTACATTAAGTTTTGATCCAGACAATGGGGCTAAACTTGAGATATTTGGATCGTTTAACTCGTATTTTGATAGTTCTAATAAAGAGATAGTTTTAGGAAAAACAATATCAGGTGATGTTACATTAATTGATGTTTGGTATAGAAATACAAGATCTGCTTCCAATGATATTATAGTTTCAATATATGAGCCAATATTTATCATTGATGGGCATCATTTTTCAAGTGAATCAGATATTTGTTTTAGGCATGTGATCTCAAGAGTGTTTAATTTATTTCAATGGTTTGACCAAAGCGGTTTTAAGGATGATATTGATTATAATAATGGAAATTATGAGATTTCATATAATAAATTAACACCTCTTCCTTTTACTCTTTCAGATCAATGTCAGGGCAAAGTATTATTTGATAGTCCTGTAAGCTATGGAAACTTCTATAATGAAAGACACCTTAAAGAACAAGCATATTTCTCTCTTGATTACACAGAGAAAATGCATTATAAAACCATACTAAAGGATTTACGTTATCTTACCGGATTTATCACCTTGTTCACTTATGAACAGAGTTATCCGATTAGCATTACATTTAGAGATGAGGACTACTCCGAGGAGATTTCAAATATTTATCATCGCCCAAAATACATAAAGTGCATCTTTCAAAATAGCTCATACGACTCAAAATACAAATTGCGAAGACCTCATGAGCATCTCTTAAAATACAAAGAGGTAACTAATAAATTCCCAGAAATTATAAACAAATGGTATGAGATGTATAATAATCATGAGTCTGTCTTTACCTTAATGCTTTACTCTTTTAGGAGAAAAAATCATTTTTCTGTGGAGAAATTTATGGATACCGCTAGAGCACTAGAGACATTTCATAGAGATACACACAATAATGAAAGAATACCCCAAGAAGAATATGAAAAACTCGTAAACACTATTTTAAAAAGTGTTAAACTTAATAATACTGATACAGATTGGCTGACCAATAAACTTCGGGGGAATGAACCCAGTCTTAGTAAAAGAATTAAAGAGTTAATTATAGAGAATCAAAATGAGTTTATAAAAGCGAGTATTCTAGATAAACAGAAATTTAGTTGTGATATTGCCAATACCAGAAACTACCACACTCATTATGATAAGATTGGAAAAGAAAAGGCTTTAGATGATAAAAGTCTATTTGAAGCAACTTTGAAACTAATGGGGTTACTATATTCAGTTATATTACGAGAACTTGGACTTAATAATTCAGACTTTGAAAAAGGTTTGAAATACCATTTGTTTAAATAAGTACTGCAACTAACAGCGCATATAAAAAATAGCTGGGCCGGTGGTTTGCAAAATTTTGTACCTTGTGGCAAAAACACTAACGGTAGACATGAACGTAGCCCAGAATGCCGCTACTTTTCATATGCGAGGAACGTCAGACTGTCTAAAAACCCTATAACTTGTTTATAATTGTAATTCTATATATTTCAACAAGATCGTTGGTATTAGTAACTTGATCTCATGAAGTATATAAAAGGTCAAAACAGAACCCAGGCTTACCTTTTCCCATTATCACTTGATGATTCAATAGATCAGAATAATGAAGTACGCCTGATTGATATGTTTGTTGCCAGCCTGAACCTTAGTGAGTATGGATTTAAGATTACGTATGTAGAAAATGGCCGGCCTGCATATCACCCTGCCGACATGCTTAAACTGTACATTTATGGTTATTTGAACAAGGTACGTTCATCGCGTGATTTAGAGAAAGAATGTAAGCGCAATATAGAGGTTATGTGGTTAATCAACAATCTTACTCCCGACCACAACACCATCTCCAACTTCAGGCGGGACAACCCAAAAGCTATAAAAAAAGTATTTCGGGAGACTGTACGGATAGCCAAGCATTTCAACCTGATAGGAGGTACTCTTATAGCAGGAGACAGTACTAAATTCCGTGCACAGAACAGTAAAAAGAACAATTTCAACCAGAAGAAGATTGACCGTCACCTGGAATACATAGAGAACAAGCTTGAAGAATACAACCGCACATTATCAGAAAACGATGGAGACAGTAAAGAGCCCGTTGAAAAGGAAATAAAGAAACAAAAGGGACGCAAAGACAGCTATAAGAAATTAGAAAAGCAGTTAAAGGAAACCGGGGAAGCTCAGATATCTACCTCCGACCCTGATAGCCGTCAGATGATTATCCGTAACAATATTACCGAAGTAGCCTACAATGTACAAACCACAGTGGATGCAGAAAGTAATATCCCTATAGATTATAAAGTAACGAACCACAATGACAGCAAGGCAATGGGTAACATGCTGCAACGTGCCAAAAGTATTCTGCACTCCAATAACTTTACAGCACTCTATGATAAAGGCTATCATACCGGAAGTGAATTTGATATTGCCGAAAGATTAGGTGTGAAGGTAATGGTAGCTATACCTGGAAAGCCCAATAGTTCACAAGCTCCTGACCCCAATTATAACATTGAAAATTTTACATACAATGAAGATGAGAATACCTATGCATGTCCGCAGGGCCATACATTAACTACCAATGGCAGATGGCACAAAAGTTCCAGCGGAAGCGTGTTTCAGCAATACAGAACGAATGAATGTAAAAATTGTCCTGTACAGGAAAAATGTACCAAATCCAGACAAAACGGGAAAATTGTCCAACGCCGCAGATATGCCCAAAACATAGAAGCAAACCGCCAAAGAATAGAAAATGACAAATCTACATACAAGAAACGGCAAGCCATAGTAGAACATCCGTTTGGAACAATAAAGCGACAATGGGGATATTCATATATTATGACCAAAAAATATATTCACCGGGCAAGTGCGGATGTTGGGTTTATGATGACAGCCTATAATTTAAGGCGCCTGATTAACATAATTGGTTTAAAGCAGTTTGGGGAGTACCTGAAAACGGGGCTTTCTTTGTTTTTTGGAATATTCGGTCTAAAAAACTTAATTAGGGCATTTTTAAAGAAATATTATTTTAAGAAAATATTTCCTGGATCAATTTTAGAACCAGCCTTAAAACGGCTATATTTAAACCAAATATTAAACTTTAGCGGAGGTTTTTAGACAAACTGCCGTTGGGCACAATTATGATCGCGATACAGCATTACAATTTAACTTAAATAATAGCATTATGGAAACTAAAGAAATTATGGATAAAGTATTTGAAAAATTTCACAATCTCATAACTGATGAAATATTCTGTTTCATTGAGAATGATAGAGAATTATTGCACGATTACCTAAAACTAATAGAATCTAACAAATTAAATGTGCTAAATAGCAATATTGCTAAAGCGATTAAAGCAAAGTATAATTTACAAAACCAATCCCAAGAAAATCCAAAGCCTAAAAGTAAATTGATACAATCACATCAACAATTTTATAAAGATTAAAAAATAAAAAAATGAATACAAGATTATTATCCCTATTTAGCGGATTGTTTTTCATTGTCTTGCATATTTATAGCCAGCCTACATTTAAACAATCTGTTGATGCTTCTTCTGCAACCTTGCCTTATGATGAATATACAATTTCAGTTCTTACACAAAAGCTTGAAGATAAAATGTCACAAGATTTTGGATGGCAGGATAAGGTTCTGTGGGTTAAAGGTATTGTTCATAATATTCAAATGGGTGCAATAGATGGTAAATGTGGAACAAAGAAAGGTGAAACATTTTATTTTCGAACTGTAATAAAAGATATAGAAGGAGACGTTCTTTGGGATTTTGATTCGTTTTCAAAAAATGTTTTGAATAATGCAGAAGTATATCAGGCAAAAAAGCAAAATAGACTTAAATATTATCAAAGCAAACTTGACAACCTTCGGGATTCCTTAAACAACTTTTATACAGACAAATATGTATCAGTATATAACTTATACACTAATAAATGTGATAGTTTAGTCAAAGAGTACGATAAATTTTTTGGAGGCAGTCAAGTTGAAATGTTAAGGTTAGAATGCCACCCTTTTGGATACGTAGATTATTTGGAAAACATATCTGACATTTTTAATTCAATTATTCTTGATTGCGAAAACTTTAATACTTCTTCAAATCCCGAAGAATACTTCAACGAGACAATTGAAAATGCTATGATTGAAGTTCAAGAGATTGATAATTCTGTCATGAATGGATTTTCAGAATTTAAAGAAGGATTTAAAGCACTTAAATTAAGGGTTGAACAAGAGATACGTGAAGAAAATACTGAAAGAGTTGAAGAAAAAAATAAGAAGGAATTGATTTCACAACTTGAAAGTACAATGCCTGATAGAATTGTTACAGTATCTAGTTTCGTAACTAACAAGAAAAATAAAAAATTGGTTTTTGAATTATTTCAGAATGGAAATGATGAACAAATTTTTTTTTATAATAGCTATTTAAATGTTTATGATTCAGGACAACTTGTTAGTGAATTTAAGTTATTGATTTATATGGCTGCAAATGACGACTATAAACTGGACAGATTAAAAAAATGGGATGAGAATTTAAATTATTGGGGAAAACTTATAAAATAACTGTGTCCAATATGCGGTCATACGCAATGCGGGGCGATGTTGTAAATTGAACATGAGTACATTTAATAAGACCTAAGCAAATGATAAGCTCAATTTATTTTGAAAATTTTAAAGTGCTTGAAAGATTCTCTATTTCTTTAGAAAAATTCAACATTTTAGTTGGAATAAATAATAGTGGAAAATCTACAATTCTGGATGCACTTAGAATATTGCATGGGGCTTATAGGTACGTTAGTAGGTTTAAACCTCAGAATATTAAGCTTCCTAATGGAAAAACTGTGCTAGGATGGGAAATTCCTGATTCAAGTATTCCTATATTACTGGAAAATATCCCGACCAACTTTTCAGATGATCCTGCAATTATTAAATATAGATTGGATCAAAACAAACATTTGTATATTCATCTTTGCATAGAAAGACAAACTATTTTGAGCTTTGATACAGATGGCGTTATACCCAAAACTGCTGTTACATTTAGGAATGAGTTCAATATTAATTTAGCAATTGTCCCAACACTTGCTCCTTTTGAAATTGACGAAGATATTGTAGATAATCAGTATTTGAATCGATGGGGAGGCAGCCGCAGGGCATCTAGACTTTTTAGAAACATATGGTTTCAGGATCTCACCTATTTTAAGGAATTTCAAGAGAAGGTGGAAACTTCTTGGCAAGGTATGTCTATTTCAAAACCTGAACAACAAAATATATTTTCAAAACGCTTAACAATGTTCTTTCAAGAATATAGGATTACAAGAGAAATTTGTTGGGCAGGATTTGGCTTTCAAGTGTGGTTACAGCTGTTAACTCATATAATTAAAAACAAAAATACTGATATTATTGTAGTTGATGAACCTGAAATTTATTTACATCCTGATTTACAGCATAAGATTTTGAAGATATTACATGATACTAATTCAATGGTTTTGTTAGCAACTCATTCTGCTGAAATTATAAATGAAGCTGACCCAAATGAAGTATTAATAGTAGATAGGGCGTATAATAGTGCTAAAAGACTTAGTAATTTATCCGGACTGCAATCCGCCGCAGATTTGATAGGTTCAAATCAGAACATTAATCTAACTAGACTTGCGAGAGGCAAAAGAATACTTTTTGTAGAAGGAAAAGATACAGATCTATTTTCTTTAACTACACATTTCCAAATTTCTTTACGAGTTTCTGAGGATACTCTAGCTTGTGGGTGTGGGACAGCTGCAAATGGATATTTACCAAATAGCAAGCCAGTGTATCCGTAAACGGTTTTGTTATACTTATTGTCATGAAATTCCTTATAATTTTTATTTTCAATATGCTTCTCCCATAAGTGATTTGGTTTCCCCAGCATAAGAGTCCATGGCGGATTGATATAATCAACATACTTCCGGAATAGCGGAATGGCTAATTCCCAATCGCTACTAATTAGCTGATGTACCTTTGGACTTCTGAAAAAACATAAATTGGAATAGTTCAATTGTTCAATTTCTTTCCCCAAATACTCACGAAAATATGCTCTGCTATGGGTAATAAAATTCCAGTTCCGAGGTTTGATACGCTCAGGATAAGTGGATTGCTTATCAATGTCTTTACCTCCCCAGTTTAAACCAAAGAATATTCCTGTGTTTTTTTGAATAGGAGTATCGCAGACTGCATAATTCCAGTTTTTTTCTCCATGCTCTTTATAAGTTTGACTGGTCAGAAACACTTCTTTTGTTTTTTCAAGCAGATTTTTAAAGAATGTCTTTTCGTCCATAGTGGTATGTATTCTTCAATAGTTAAAAGCTAAATTAATCAAGTTTGGATTCTTTTCGATAACTTTTTCTGCCACCAAAATATTAAAATAATGTTTGATGAAAAGATTAAAACACCTCAGCTCCTTCATGGACTAAAATATCAGAGAGGGGTTGTAAATAAACTCTTAAAGATATATCATGAATACAATTCGTTCCTTGAGGAAGTGCTTAAAATCAAGGAGATTTTTAGTAATGATATAACAATTCCTGTTAAAGATGTAGCTCAGCGATTAAAAATAAGCCCTACTAAAGTGCGTAAGTATCTTGAGCAAATCTATGATGATATTATTGAATTTTTAAGAGATGACGAAAGGAAACCGATTCGCCCTGAACCTACAATGTATTCATTATCAGTAAAAGACAGGTATAACAAATATTTATTTGTGGAGAATATGCAATTGGATATTATCCCCAGGGTTGGTGAAGTTATGGAACTTTATTTTCTATATCCTTTTTTCAGGTATACCTATTTTGAAGTATGTAAGGTGTATCATGAGATAGATTATGATGAGCATAGGATTCATATAGAACTCAGACATAAATTAAACCGGTTTGTGGAAATGAAAAAGGATGAAGATGATTACAATAGATTCCCGGAAGCGTATAAAAATGAACTTAATGTATTTCATTATGAAAAGGGATTAAGCTTTAAAAAAGGGGAATGGAAGAGTATTTAGATAAAGTGGATTATGTTAAATTGCTTGGCTGATAAATATATTGAAATGTTAATGTAATTAGTGCTTAGCTAAATGTGACGTTATTCTAAAATTTCTCAATCTCAGTAATTCCCCTTGTTACAGCGGTGTATTGCCATTTTAAAGAGGGTATACCAAAAGTGTTAATGAATACTTTGTTCCATTCTCCTCCCTGTGCTTTGTTGCAGGTTATTGCATGGCCATAAATGAGTCTGAGTGCGCCCACGTAACGATCATCCCATGGCATTTTGCTCTCTCTGGAACGAGGATTTTTTGTATAACGCTCATGCCTTAGTTCATTCTCTGAATGAATATTTATTCTGCCACCAGGCGAGGTAATGGATTCTAACAGTACATAATCATCAACAATGATTTCTTTTTCACTAAACAGTAACTTAACCTTAACCGCAACGAAATGAAGACCAGCTACCTGCTCCTGGATGTCCCAATCAACAGCCAAAAGTTCAACATGATCACCATTGTAAAGGTTTATGCCGTTGCGACGCCAATTTTGAGTTACCATAAGCAATTCACCCGGCTCTATTATTTTTCTTGCTCCATGAAAAATCCGTTGTCTTACCAGATCATTAAAAAAGTTATTTGCTTTGTGAGATACTCCAATTGCTATAGAATTTTCAAGTCCTTTTGATCTAATGTCTGCTACATAGTTGTTTGCAGCAGAGTAAATATTTCTACTTTGATTCCCTTTTATTGGATATTGCCTTTCCTTTCTGTCAATAGCTTTACGAATTTCTGTTGCATTTTCCAGAATATAGCTTCCATCTTCCTGTCGTTTAACTTCTGTAAGTAAATGAGCTGTGCCTGTTAGGTTGAATGCTTTCATAAGATAATCTTTGTTTAATGCATAGGATTGCAACTCACCTATAGGTGGCAATTGGTAGCGGTCGCCCAGAAAAATGATTTTATTGTTTGGATTTGCTCCTTTAATAAATCTGACAAGATCGAAAATTAAGCCGTTTTCCACTTCAAAAAGCATAGCCTCCTGATCAACATTTTTTTGTATCATCGAGGCTTCATCTACAATATAAAAAGTCTGATCATTATCAAATTCTCTTTTAAATTTGAATCTTACTTTTCCCGTTTTATCGTCCTGAACAGGATTATAGATCAAGGAATGAATTGTTGAAGCATAAGTATTGGCTTTTCTTCCAAGGATCCGCGCTGCTCTGCCAGTTGGCGCAGCTATTCTATAAGGAATTTCCAGTGTGTTTAATAAGCCAATAAATGTTGCTGTAACTGATGTTTTTCCGGTTCCTGCTGCGCCACAAAGTATTAAAAAATCATCCTGATTTTCCTTGCTGATAAAATCCTCCATTGCCTTCAGAACATCTTTTTGTTCCTGTGTTGGGCGATTGAAATGTAGATAATTGTATATTGTTGTCGAACCTGATTCAGTCATACTTATTGGATTAAATCACAAGCAAAATAAAATATTTATTGTGCAACCTATCTGCACACAAATTAGTTTTTTTATACCTTTAATTGTTTTAATAAACTAAACTCTCAGATTTCATTAATGCTAACATATGGCAACTAACAAGAATGCTGTATTGCGTTACAATACGCTGGATAAATGCTTCAGTAACTTTGGCAGAAAGTATTATTTTGAGGATTTACTTGAATGTGTAAACGAGGCCCTGTATGAATTTAATCCGGAAAGTGAGGGAATAAGAACCAGGCAATTACGAGATGATATTAGTTTTATGAAGAGTAATGCCGGTTATTCTGCTCCTATTGTTGCGTATAAAGATGGTAAAAAAGCTTACTACCGTTATGAGGAAAAAGGGTTTTCCATCAATAACAAGCCTTTAACTGTTACTGAGGTCGAGTTAATGAACAATTTTCTTTCCATTTTACAGCGCTTTGAAGGGTCTCCACAATTCGAATGGCTGATTGAAATTGGGCCTATGCTTGTTAGCCAGTTTGGTTTGAATAAAACTGAAAGAAAGATAATGGGATATGAGTCAAATATTGATTATACTGGTTATGATAAGATCCAGCCTTTATTTAATGCAATAGTAAATAAAAGGGTATTGAATATTCATTATGAGCCCTTTAATAAAGACTCGATAGATCTTACCTTCCACCCACATTATTTAAAACAGTATAACAACAGGTGGTTTGTCTTTGGATTGAATGAAGATTTAAAAATTCCCACCTGGAATATGCCACTTGATAGAATCAAATCAATAAAAGAAGTTTCATCAAAATATATTGATAATACCATTGATTGGGAGGAACACTTTTATGATATAATTGGTGTTACAACTTATGATAAATGCGTGCTTGAGGAAATAGAGCTGATATTTACAAAAGAGGAAGCAAAGTATGTTACCACTAAACCTCTACATCCAAGCCAACGTGCAAAAGAACTCCAGACAGACGAATTGCAGATTATAATAAAAGTAATACCAAATTATGAACTGGAAATGAAGCTGCTTTCTTATGGAGAAAATGTAAAAGTGATCAGGCCAGAAAGCATAAAGCAAAGAATTGCAGAGCGTTTAAAACAAGCTTCGAAAAATTATTTTTAACTGTGCAGATTGACTGCATAGGATGGTTGATATATTTGTGCTACAAAAGAAACACAACAACATGACTCTACAAGCAGCCATAGAAAAAATACTTAAACAATATAAGCGGCCCATGACAGCCTGGTCAATTGCTCAAAAAATTAATGAGGAGCAATTATTTGTAAGAGCTGATAAATATCCTATTCCAAGTGTTCAAATCACACAACATGTTAAGAAAAATCCTGATAAATTTTCAATATATCCTGATAAATATTCAGAAGAATACAATACCATTTATTTATATTCTGATAGCAGATTTAATAAAAGGAACAGAAAAAATACATCTTTTAATATAATAATTAAAAATATTACTCAGAAAGTTTGTAATAAATACAAACTTCCGGAATTAGAATCCATAGTGTTTGTTAGCGCTTTATCCATTATTATCTATATAATTCTTTCAGATAAAAATCGAAACTCCTCACATAGAGTTGTCAAGCAACATGAAATATTAAATAAAGCAAAGCTATTGATTTCTGAGAAACACATACTTAGCGAAGTATTTAGCATATTAGTTAAACATGATAGTATTTTAATTGACAAGAATTTTGAAGATATCTACGTTGATGCATGTTCCCAAATTGATGGCCAAACAGATAACGAATTTAAAGCAGTTTTAAAGGAATACTTAAATTCTGCAGGTTTCATTGGGAATAAGAAGTTTTTAACATTTTTATTTACATCTTCCATCTTAAACAGATTACTAGTTGAATTAGCTGATCCAAAGGAGGGTGAGCTTATTTTTGATCCTTCATCAGGCATAGGAAACACGTTATGTGAAGTAAGCAATAGGACTAAAAATTCAAAGCTTTTTGGACAGGAGATAGATTATCATGCTTACCTATTAAGTCAGATTAACTTCTTTATCTGCGATATTTATAATTATAAATTATTTAATGGTGATTCTCTTCGACAACCAAAAATTGAAAAATCAACAGTAGATTTAATTATCTCACACGTACCATTTGGTGGCAGACATAAAGTTACTGACCTTGCTTTTCCTATAAGTAAAGACAAAAAAGTATATCGTTCTGAGGAACTCTTCATTGAATTAATGCTTTCCAGGTTGAATGAAAAGGGACGAATTATTACCCTTGTTACCAAAGAATTCTTATATAGTCCATTATCTTTTGATCTCAGAAAAAAGCTAATTGATGAAGACTGGATTGAAGCCATTATTGCTATCCCCAAAGAGACTTTTTTACCCGATTTAGATACCGCAATTGATATACTTGTTATAAATAGAAACAAAGAAAGCAAGCGAAAAGGGCAAGTAAAATTTATCGAAGGAAATATGGGTACTGGGATCTTTTATAAGAGTGATATACCTAAACCTATATCATATGAGCCAAATAAATTAGTAAAAAAAACAGCAGAAGCCTACCATAAAGAAAATACAAGTAATGGTTTTTATGTACCTGTAGAAACTGTTATTAGGAAAAAATATAACCTTTTTTCTGATACTTATACAATTCCTGATTTAGGCTATCTAATTGAAGCAGAGGATAACCAATATTTCCCTTTAAGTGCTATTTTACAGAGATTTACAACAAACAAAAAGATTGGTGATAAAAGCAAAATAAAAATTGCTCAGGTTAAAGATTTAAATGATATTCCTTTAGATTTTTATTTAAACCAAGAAAGGTTGAGTTTTATAAAGGATATTCCAACTAATTACAGGGTCATTGATGATTCTGCGCTATTAGTAGCCCGAGTTGGGAAAAAAATTAAGCCTACATATTTTAAATACAAAGGGGAGAGTATTGGTATTAATCCAAATGTTTTGGCTTTTAAAGTTAGTGAGGAAATTATAGATGTTGAATATCTAATTATGCAGCTTAGAACGGGATTATTTCCAAAAGACTTTGAGCGCATACAATCTAAATCTGTAATACCTTCATATAGAGTTGGTGATTTCTTAGAACTTTCGATCAAAGTACCATCAAAAAAAACACAGTTTGAAGAGCTAATAAGTTTAAAAGAGGAATATGCAAATAGAACTACCCTTACAAAATTTATTAAGAACATAAGGCTTGTTAATACACCTGAGGAGATAAAAAATGAAATCGAAAGGTTTGCAAAGGAAATTTTTAAAAACTCAGAATATATAGAATACAAAAGAGAATTTGAGTTTCACGAATTTCCATTTTCTCAATCTGATATTGACGATACCAGATATATAAAATCCACAAAAGATGGTTTTTATTTTAACCTACTACTAGTTGATGAGCAAAAGAGAATTAATGGTGTCCTTACTGTTCAATCAGATGGTGGAGTTAATTATGAACAATACTCTGAGATCAACTCATATGCAAATTTTATAATTCAAGCTAGTTCGAAATATATACAAAAAAATACAAACAGGCTATTAAATGATTTTAGTCATACCACAAAAAATATTCTCAAGGATATTGAAAAGATTCTTTCCGACTTTTTAGAAACAAAAAATAAAGATTTCATTGATTATATGAAGAATTGTTATTTGAAAGATGATGAAATAATTGAGGACCTAATTAAGAAAGAAAAAAGAAAACGAGAAGATTTTCTAGCATACAATCACATGACAGAAGCATATAATTTTGTGAATTATCATTTTATACTCTTCAAACGACGACATGAATACTATACTAAATCTGTTAATACTAAAACTGAAGAAATTCAACTAATTGACTTTATTGACAGGATTTCAATAAAGAGCAATAGAATTAGCCTAATAAATAATGTTCAGAAAGATGTTTCGGTTCTTATTAAAAGCGCTCCTGTTGAATTAGCATTTGCAGATTTAATAAGTAATGCAATAAAATATTCAACAGATGATTGCCTTAAAATTGCAGTAAATGATAGAGGGCATTATATCGAGTTTACTATTTCGAATAAAGTTAATGTAATAGAATCTAAAACAAATTATGAGAATTTAGGAAAAGAAGAGATTAAAAAGCCTGATGGCACATATAGTACTGGCTTATACCAAGCTTTCAGATGTATTAACGAAGAAAATGAAATATCATTAGCTAATTATGATTATTACAAAGCAAAAAAAATATTTGAAGTGACTGTTAAACTCAAGACAATATGAAGAAACCAGCAGAAGAAATAAAAATATTAATAATAGAGGACGATCAACCAAAAAGGGAAGAAATGGTTGAAATATTAAGAGATAAAGGGATTAAATTATCAAATGTTTTCACAGCCGGATACGCTGAAAAAGGTATTGAAATACTTGAGAATGAATTGCCTGATATCGTTTTGCTTGATCTGAAGATTCCTTATAACGAAGAAAGTATAAGTATTAAAACTGAAAACTCAAACAAAGTAATCAGAGAAGTTGAAAGGTTAAATGCAATAAGAAACCTGGAAAATTTATCTACAGGTATTATTATTATTTCAGCTAGCGTTGCTGATGAAGGAGTAAGAAATAATTATAAGCATACACCTGAAGTAGTGGATTTCTTTGATAAAGACGAAATTGCGATTAACAAGGAAAAATTCATTTCAGATTTATTTAAGAAAATACAACAAACTATTGAAAGAGATTTTAAGCATGAATGTAAGATAGAGCTTAAGGAAATAAGAAATACTAAATTATCCAGGTTAAAAAAAATACATCAAAACCTTTATGAAAGAATTACAATTGACCTACTTGAACAATTTGAAAAGCTAAATAATAAAAATGCAAATATTTCACATATAGCTGAAAGTATCATAGGATTATCTGGTAGAATTGTTGAAGATATTATTAATCTTATAGAAGATGATGCATATGAACTAGTTGCTACTGATCGTGCCGATAATTACAGGTCTGTTAGAGAAAAATTAACATTCCTTACTGGTAGAAGTTACGATTATGATAAGAAAAATTATACTAAAATTGGCAATTCAATATTTTCAAGGAAATCAGCTCACTATGCAACACTCGCTTATAAATTGAGAAGTGAAGCATTGCATTCAAAAGAAGGGGACTCTAAAAATGATAAAATATTCGTAAATAGTAGGTATACAATTGAGGATGCTGCAATTTCTATCAACCTAATTATGCCTTTAATTCAAGAATTTATAGAATACAAAAAAAATAAGTAATACTATGCACAACCACTGCATACCAACCTACTACATTTGTCACGTTATGTCAAACTAAAACTGTTAATCATGGAAAATCAATCAATAATTAAGTGTCCCGAATGTGGTTTTGAAATTGATGTGCAGGATGTGTTATCACACCAGGCAGAAGAAAAACTCAAGCAGGAATACCAGAAGAAACTGACTGCGATGAAATTAAAACTTGATAGCCAGGAACAAGCTCTTGTCAATGATAAAGCTGCTTTTGAGGAAATGAAAAAGAAGGAGAATGAGCTGTTCCAGGAAAAAGTAAACGCCAAAGTAAAAGAGGAAAGAGAGAACCTTGAAAAGAAAGCGAAAAAGAAAGCCGAGGAAGAACTTGCAGCCAAGATAAAATCGCTGGAGGAAGAGAACACGCAACGTAAGGAAGAGAACAAAATCCTAAAACAAAAGGAAGTTGATCTGCTAAAAAAGGAAGCTGAACTAAAGGAAAAACAAGAAGATCTTAAACTTGAGATGGAAAAAACCATGCTGGAAAGGCAAAAAGAAATAGAGGAGAAAGCCAAAAATAAAGAACGGGAAAGTTTTGAACTTGAAAGAGCACAACTCCAGAAGCAGATCGATGACACTAAAAAGATAGCTGAAGACTTGAAACGCAAAGCTGAGCAAGGATCTATGCAATTGCAGGGTGAAGTGCAGGAATTAGCACTAGAAGAATTATTAGCTAAAACATACCCATTTGATAAGATTCTTGAGGTGCCAAAAGGAGTCAGAGGTGCTGATTGTATACAAAGTGTGATTAATACAATGCAGCAGGATTGCGGTACTATTGTTTATGAGAGTAAGCGAACCAAAAATTTTGCAAACGACTGGATTGATAAGCTTAAACAAGATCAAGTGAATTGCAAAGCTGATATTGCTGTACTGGTGACTGAAACTTACCCAGGTTATATAGATAGATTCGGGGCGAAAAATGGCATCTGGATTTGTGGTTTTCATGAAGTAAAAAGTCTTTCTTTTGTGTTAAGAGAAATGCTCATTAAATCGCACTCAGTGAAGATTTCGCAGGAAAATAAAGGAGATAAAATGGAGTTACTCTATAATTATTTAACAAGTAACGAATTTGTGCAAAATATCAAACGAATTGTAGAGAACTACGATGAGATGATTAACCAGCTTAATGCCGAGAAAAAAGCTATTCATAAAATTTGGGCGTTAAGGGAAAAACATATTTGGGTAGTGCAGGAAAATATTTCAGCTCTATTTGGTTCTATAAAAGGAATAGCAGGGAAAGAACTTGAAACATCTAATGTGCTTGAGCTACCCGATAAACAAATTGAAGAATAAAATTTTAAAACTCTAATTATGATTACAGGCTCATTAAGAACAGAAGTAGACAAACTCTGGGATGATTTCTGGACCGGCGGACTATCCAATCCATTACTGGTAATTGAACAGGTTTCTTACCTTATATTCCTTAGACGATTGGATGAAATTCAATCGCTAAAAGAAAAGAAAGCGAACCGTACCGGGCAGCCTATTGAAAAACCTATTTACAGGGATGACCAGCAACGCCTGCGCTGGAGTTCGTTTAAGAATGAAGATCCGGAAACCATGTTTAACCTGTTTATAAAACCCTTGGTTTCTGATATGAGTGTATTTGATTTTATGAAGAGCCTGGGTGCTGAGGGAAGTGAGTTTGGTAAACATATGAAAGGCGCCACTTTTATGATTTCCAGTCCTCGATTATTGGATAAAGCTGTGCAAACCATTGACCGTATTTTTGAAAAACCGGAATATGGTCTGGGCAGTAAGGATGTGAAAGGCGACCTCTATGAATACCTTCTTTCCAAAATTGCTTCAGCTGGTAAGAATGGCCAGTTTAGAACACCACGACACATAATCCGGATGATGGTTCATATGATCAATCCAACGCCGGAAGATACCCTTTGTGACCCTGCCATGGGCACTGCCGGGTTTTTATGTGCCTTTGGGGAATATATGAACCAATACCGTACCGAGGAATTTCATAAGGATGCTTTCCTTAAACATTTTAACGAAAGCATGTTTACGGGCATGGAGTTTGACCCCAGCATGATGCGTATTGGAGCCATGAACCTTATGCTTCATGGTATTGAGCACCCAACGCTTATTGCAAGAGATTCGTTAAGCGAACAAAATAGCGATGTGAGTGAAGCTTTTTCAGTAGTGCTAGCAAATCCTCCTTTTAAAGGCAGTCTCGATAAAGAAGTGGTTGATAAGACCATTACGAATCTTGTGGATTCTAAAAAAACGGAGCTCCTATTTCTGGGCCTTATGTTGCGTATTTTAAAAGCAGGAGGTAGGTGTGCCGTGATCGTGCCGGATGGCGTACTATTTGGAAGCAGCAATGCGCATAAACAAATACGCCAACAGCTCGTGGAGAAACACCAACTTCATGCTGTGATCTCTATGCCTAGCGGTGTGTTTAAACCCTACGCCGGAGTAAGTACAGCCATCTTGTTATATACCAAAACCAATTCCGGTGGTACCGATAAGGTGTGGTTTTACGATATGACCTCTGATGGATTCTCCCTGGACGATAAACGTACCCCTTTGCTCAGCGAGGAGCAGATGGAAGACAGTTTCTGTCAGCCTGAAAAGGTTGCTGAAGCACTTTTTGGTAAATGCAATATAGCCGATATCTTACTCCGCTGGAAAAACCAGGAAAAGGAAGACACGAGGGAGCGAACCAAACACAGTTTTATGGTTCCCTTCCAGGAAATCAAAGACAATGCATGGGATTTATCCATAAACCGATATAAAGAGATTGAATATGAAGAGGTGAAATACGATACGTCTAAAGAGATCATTAATGGAAAATGGGATGAGAATGGGAAGTGTGTAGAGAAAGGAATTAAGCAATTGGATCAGGAAAGAATGGATGCACTTAATGAGTTGGAGGAATTGCTAGGATGAACTGGAAAACAGTAAAACTTGGTGATGTTCTAGAATATGAACAACCAACAAAATATATAGTCGAATCTACTGATTATAACGACCAGTATGAAACACCAGTATTGACAGCAGGAAAGTCATTCCTTTTAGGATATTCTAATGAGAAGGAAGGTATTTTTAATGATGTACCGGTTATCATCTTCGATGACTTTACAACTGAAATGAAATTTGTAGATATCCCTTTTAAAGTGAAGTCATCTGCTATGAAAATCCTAAAAGCGAAAAAAGAGAAGGCGGATATTAAGTATTTATTTTATCGGATGTCAAAAATCAGAATAAACAATTCTGAACATAAACGATATTGGATTTCTAAATTCTCCCAACAAGAAATTCCCCTTCCCCCCCTCGAAACTCAGCAAAAAATAACCGCCATACTCGATAAAGCCCAAGCCCTTTGCAAACTCGACCGACAAATCATTCAAAAATACGACCAACTGGCCCAATCGCTGTTTTTGGATATGTTTGGGGATCCGGTTACAAATCCGAAGGGGTGGGAAAGAATAAAATTAAAAAAGATAGCTTCAAAAATTGGTAGTGGAGCTACTCCAACTGGAGGTAAGGAATCATACAAAACAGAAGGAATATCTCTAATACGCAGTCTTAATGTTCATGATAACGAATTTAAATATAAAGACCTTGCATTAATTGATATTACTCAGGCGTCAAAACTTAACAATGTAATTGTAGAAGAAAATGATGTATTATTCAATATTACTGGCGCTTCTGTATGTAGATGTACAATTGTGCCTTGTGATGTTTTACCTGCCAGAGTTAATCAACATGTTGCAATATTGCGTCCTAAAAAAGAAGTATTAAATAGTTTTTATTTATGTCATGCTCTCATATCTAAAAACTGCAAAATAAAACTTTTAGGTATTGGAACACAGGGTGGGGCAACTAGGGAAGCTATTACAAAAGAAGATTTGGAAAATTTCAAATTAGCAATACCAGCAATAACTCTACAAACAGAATATGCAGAACGAATTAAATTAATTGAAAATCAAAAACAACTCGCCCAACAAAGCTTGCAAAAGAGCGAGGAATTATTTCAGAGTTTGTTGCAGTCCGCCTTCGCCGGAGGCTTCGGCGGATAAAACGTGCATCCATTGGATGGACAACTAATTGAGTAATTAGAAAGCATGAGCCAAACCATCTACATATCAGGTTATTTGAAAAAGACCATTCGGGGAAAAGGAATCGTTGAGAAGTTGAATGCACTGGAAAATGAAATAGTCCAGATTCCTGATAAATTCCATGCCAATAATGAGTGGTGCCGCGATTATATGCCGGTAAAAGCTACTGATGGTACCTATGTATTGTTTTGCTTTCTGCCTTCCTATATTGTGGGTCGTTCCTCTTATGAAAAAACCATCCCCGATCAATTGGCCATTTGTCATGCATTAGATATTCCGGTACTGGATGATAAGGTGCATGATATTATCCTGGATGGAGGGGCAATTGAAATTCGTGGCAAGAGAGGGATTATTTCGGACAGGGTATTTTCTGAAAACCATGCTGTATGGAATAAGGGCAAACCCTATATCTATGAACAAATCAAAGATTTGTTAAGGTTGGATGAATTGATTGTAGTTCCTTCTGATCCCTGGGATTTTACCGGGCATGTGGATGGGATAATGCGTTTCATAGATGAAACTAGAGTGCTAATCAATGATCCGGCAGGAATGGATAAACGTATAAACTCAGAATCAAAGTTTGTTAGAGAGAAATATAATTTGTGGAAGAAGAATTTTTTGCAAACACTAGATGAAGCCGGACTCGAATCCATACCGTTTACCTGCACCATACACCAGAATGAATCGGATAATTCCGGTGTAGGAGAATACATAAATTTTCTGAAACTCAAGGATAAAATAATCATGCCTGAGTTTGCAGGACAGGATAAAACTAACAAAGCAGCCAAAGAAATATTGCAGGATGTTTTTGAACGTGAAATCGTTGGAATTGAGTCAACAATCTTGGCTGAAGAAGGGGGAGTTATTAATTGTGTAACATGGACTAAATAATTCAAAGATGAAAGGGAATTTTAAACACGAAATATTTCCATATCACGATAAATCAGCAGAACTTGGCTATATAAAAAAGCTAATCTATAGAGTGAATAGCATTGAAGAAGATATTCACAATGGTCAGTTATGCATTCCTTTTACTAATCTATTCAACTTAAAAAATGGCAAGGTAAGGCCTGACAGAACTCTATTAGAAGATACTTATGGGCCCTTCAATTCAAAATCAACAACTAGTAGAAAGAATAATAATGAATATGAAGGTTTATATATCTTTCTTGAAGAGCGTACACCAGTCTATACAGGCATTTCAAGAGGAGTAGTTTTACGACTACGCAACCACGGATGGGGAAATAGAACCAACCTTGCCACTTTGGCTTATTTAATGGCTAATACGGAACAAGATATTAAAAGCAAACAGTTTAATGCTAACTCCAAGAACATTCAGGATTATTACGTACAAAAAGTGAGAGGGTTTAATGTATATATATACCCCTATGTGGGAGAAAACATAGATGGCAAAGATGAATATTATTCTATACAACTGTTGGAGGTTATGGTGGCATTGAGATTAAAAACCAGGTGGAATACTTTTAAAACACATTAGACAAAAAAAGTAGATTTTTCAATACATTGCAGAAATAAAAGCTTTCATTGCTGAAACTGAGAATAAGATTACAGAGAATTAAAATTTAAGTTATTTAAGCATGAATTCAAATTTCAGTTTCATATTTCATATATGGCAGGAAATTGCGGAAACTGCTGCAGAAGCTGAGAAATTTGCACTAACAGTTCCTGTAACTTCAGCATTCTATTCCCGTCTGGCGCTTGAGAAAACAGTAAACTGGTTATACGAAAACGATACTGATCTGGCGGAACCTTATGAGACTACGCTTTCAGCTCGTATGTATGAGCAATCCTTTAAAGACATTATACCTCCAAGCATTTATAAACAGCTTAGCTACATCCGTAAGGAAGGTAACAATGCAGTTCATGGGAAAAAGGTTACACAGTATTCTGCTGTTTCTTCACTCAAATTTCTTCATCGATTTCTGTGCTGGTTATCAAGAATCTATACAGAAACACCTGTTGAACCTGATAAATTCAATGAAAACTTTCTTCCTAAAACCGGAAATGGTAAAAGGACTATTGCTCAAATGCATGCCCTACAAAAGGACCATGACAATCAACAAAAGCAGTTAGCCGAAGAAAGAAGGAAATTACTTGAGAAGGAGGAAGAACTTGCACGTGTGAAAAAGGAGCTGGAAGAAATAAAGGAAAGAAAAGAAGCGAGACAACATATCGCGACACCTGCAAATCCATATACTGAAGCGGAAACCCGAAATCTGTTTATTGACGAATTGCTGAGAGAAGCAAGCTGGGATGCTGAGACAAAAGATGTTGTTGAGTTTGAGATACAAGGAATGCCTAAAGAGGTAAATCCGACTGGTATTGGTTATGTAGATTATGTGCTTTGGGGTGACAATGGATTACCGCTGGCATTGGTTGAAGCAAAAAGAACTACCGTTGATCTTGATGCCGGGAAAACACAATCGTTTTTATATGCAAATTGTCTGGAGCAGATGTTTGGCCAAAGACCGATAATCTTCTGCACAAATGGTTATGATACCTTTATCTGGGATGATCTTTTTTATAGCCAAGAGAGATCTGTACAAGGATTATATACCAAAAGTGAACTTCAACTTATAATAGACAGGAGGAATAAGCGAAGGGATATCAGAAACTTTGCAATCAATAATACTATAGTAAACCGCTATTACCAGAAAGAGGCCATTAAAAGAATTGCCGAAGAATTGGTAGTTGAAAATAAAGGTAAATTGTGGGGTAAAAAGCGCAAAGCGTTGGTTGTTATGGCTACCGGGGCAGGAAAAACCAGAACCGCAGCCGCTCTTGTGGATGTACTGGAAAAAGCACATTGGGCAAAACGAGTACTTTTCCTTGCCGATAGAAATGCCCTGGTAAGACAGGCTAAGAACGCATTCAAAACGCATGTTCCAAGTTTATCTGCAATAGATCTGACACAGGAAAGGCAGGATGAATCCACAAGACTGGTATTTTCAACCTATCCGACTATTATGAACCGGATAGATCAGAGCAGGAATGAAGATTTGCGATTTTACAGTCCGGGTCATTTCGATTTAATTATTGTAGATGAAGCCCATCGGTCTATATATCAGAAATATCGTGCTATATTTGAATATTTTGATTCCCTGTTGGTTGGGCTAACTGCAACACCCAAAAATGAAACAGACCACGATACCTATCATTTATTCGATTGCGAAGAGGATGTGCCCACCTACTATTATGAATTAGACCAGGCAGTAGATGATAAATACCTATTACCAGGTAAAGGTCAGCCGGTTGATCTTGGATTTATAAAAAGAGGTATCAAGTATGATGAATTATCTGAAGAAGATAAAGTAAAATACGAACAGACCTTCCGGGATGAAGAAGGCAACTTTCAAAAAGAAATTGGAGGCTCGGCTATAAATCAGTGGTTATTTAATAAGAATACCATTAATAAGGTAATTGATTACTTCATGACAAATGGTATTAAAGTGGAAGGGGGAGATAAGATAGGCAAATCCATAATTTTTGCCCGTAACCATAAACATGCTGAACACATTGAGAAAAGGTTCAAGAAACAATATCCTGAACTTGGACCAAATTTTATCCAAATCATAGATAATTACGACCGGTACGCTCAGACTACATTAAACAATTTTTCGGAGAAAAACCGGCAGCCCCAGATCGCTATATCAGTGGATATGTTAGATACAGGTATTGATATTCATGAAATAGTTAACCTGGTATTCTTCAAACCGGTTTACTCAAAAGCCAAATTCTGGCAAATGATTGGCAGAGGGACAAGATTATGCGCGGATTTATTTGGACCCGGGGAAGATAAAGAGATGTTCTATATCTTCGATTTCTGCTGTAACTTTGAGTTTTTCGACATTAATCCGGAAGGCATCGAAAGAACAAACTCAAAATCACTATCACAAAGAATATTTGAAACCAGGATATTGATATCAGAAGAGCTCCGGGATATAAACCTGCAGGAAGAGAAATACATCAATTACCGGATAAAGTTGTTGGACCTTTCGCATACTTTAATTGATGAATTATGGAAGCAAAAATCGAGTTTCAGGATTAAAACTAAGCTTAGGTATGTAGATAAATATAAAGATCGCAACAATTGGGATAACCTGACAGAAGGCGATATTACTGAACTGTTTGAGCATTTGGGCAACCTGGTTGCCATAGATGATGATGATGAACTTGCCAAACGCTTCGATCTATTAATGTACAATCTGCAACTGGCACAATTAAGAAGAAATCCCGAAAGAACCAGGTATGCAGGTATTGTAACAGGAATTGCACAAAACTTATTGAGAATATCTAATATCCCTGCAATTAAGAACAAATTGGGATTGATACAAGCCATTGCAGATGAATATTTTTTTAAGGATGATATCGAACTGGCTAACCTGGAGGAAATTCGGGAAAACATAAGAGAATTGGTAAAACTTATAAAGAAAGACGAGCAAAAAATTTATTTAACCGATTTAAAAGATACTATTACTCCCGGAGAAATTTTTGATATTGTTTCTGAATCCCCAAAGAATGGCAAATACTTAAAGAAAGTTGGAAAATTTATACGGGATCATAAATACCATTTGACGATTACAAAACTCAGAAACAATCAACCCATTACCACAGCAGAGTTAGCCGAACTTGAAAGAATAGTATTTGATGGAGAAGAAAGAGGAACGCTTGACGACTACAATAAGGAAACACACAACAAACCACTTGGTATATTTATAAGAAGTATTGTAGGGTTGGATGTTCACGTTGCTAAAAAAGCATTTTCAAATTTCATTGATGAAACAGCACCTACAGCAAACCAGATAAAATTCATAAATACCATCATTGAGCATTTAGAACAGAATGGAATTATTGATCCCGGAATGTTGTATGAAGTACCATTTACAAATATTGATGATCAGGGTATTGAAGGAGTGTTTGATGAAAATCAGGCTAATAAGGTATTTCAAATAATAAATGAATTAGCTAATAATGCTATACCATTGAAGCAGGGTCAAGGCTAACAATCCATAATTTATTTTTATACAAGATACTTTGTAATGTTATAAAACCTTAACTTATGTTTCTTTTTATTGTTAATTGCACTTCTGCTTTCTTATCTCTTTGGTATAAAAAAATTCTGAGAGCTATTAGTTATCAGTAATAAGTAGTAATATTTATTATTGCATTTTCTTATAACATACATTAAATGATTTATATTTAATTTGGATATTATCTAAATAACATGAATATATTATTAAGTTATATTTAATGTAATTGAGGCTCTTTAAACCTAATATTATACAAAACACTACTTATACTAATAAACTTTGTTATTTGATGTTGATATTAGGGGTAATTTTAAAATTTGCACAATTAAAAGCGGCTAATTATGAAGTAAATTATCCTTCAAGAATAAATAACAGGATGAATGACAAACACTATAAAAATAGCTTTCCACTCACCGACAAAACGGTTCATGCATATTGACAATGCTGAAAATGGACTTTCTTGTAATTGTGAATGTTATAAGTGTAATGAAAGACTTGAAGCTATTCAAGGTAAAATTCGAACTAATCATTTCAGGCATCATACAAATGTTAATTGCAAAGGTTCTCAGGAAACGGCTTTACATGAATTTGGAAAACAAATCTTGATTGAAAATTCTCAAATAGCAATTCCAGAACATGGGACAATTTCATATTCAGACCCAGAGGAGGAAAAGCAATTTGAAAGAATACGGCCTGATGTTTCAGCGATTTATAATGGGCAACAAATTTTTTTTGAGATTTTAGTTACTCATCCTGTAGGTAGAGACAAAGAATCTTTTTTCATTTATGGAAAACATAGATCAGTTGAAATTAATTTAAGTGGTGCTTTAAATTCAACCTATGAAGAAATCGAAAACATAGTTCTTCATGAAACCAGCAAAAAACGTTTAATTTATTGGGAAAAAAAAGAGCCAGTTAAAGCAAAGATTAATGAACAAAAAATAAAACAAGATAATAGCAGTTTGATTGAGCAATTACTTAAATTTTTTGTTGTTATTGTATTTATTGGACATGTAGTTTATTCAATTTTCAGAAAACAAAATTATCAAGAAAGGAAGGGCATAAGATCAAAGAAAAAAAGAACTTTTTATCGATAAAAATTATCCAACAAACCTCAATCTTTTTTAAGATTTTACTAAACGGAGCATTATAATTACTTTTCTTTTCTATTTACTTTTTGTTGGATTCTGTATTTCTTTATAAGAAAATACACTCCAAAGGCAATAAGAAAGCCTATTAAGATTTTTAATATTCTATTCTCTCTTACCAGGCTTTCGTTACTTTCTTGCAAACTCTCCAGGTTATACGAACTTTCTAGTTGCTGCAGGGTAGTAAAATCAATCATTTAAAAGGTTATTTATTTTCACATATTCTTTGTTTTCAACTTCCATAAAGGCAAAATCAATAATGGCAAAGCATATCTTATCTTTTATTTTTACCGTATGAGTATGTACGCCAAAGTTAAATCCTTTACCAATCAAAAACTGTTTATGGAAAGTTTGTTCTTTTTTATCACTCATTAAATCGGACAGAATTTTATAATTCTTTAGTATAGGTTTATTAATGCGTCCAATTGCATTTCGTCGTCGTTTTGCTTGTTCGTTATTGAAACGAATTTGATTTGCCCTGCTAGCGAATTTTTGATTAGTTCGCATTGGTTTAAAGGTTTCTCCTGTTAAAGGATCTATTTGCATACCAATTAAATTAATATAGATTAGATTTATGTTAATTTGAATTTCACCTCTAATTTATATTACTTCCTTATATTAATTTGCGCTTATTGTATCCTTTGATTACTTGTTATGGAATACTGTGGAATATTGTAGGTTATTCGCTATCTAAGGCTTCTCAATGTCACCCCAAAGATTTTCAATAATTTTCAATTGTTTGTTTGTAATTATTCGTTGTGATTTATAATAACCTGCAGTTTTTAACTCTTCGTACCAAAAATGATTTAGATATCTTCTTAAGGTTCCTGCAGAAATGCCCATTCTTTGCGCTAATATTTTTTTAGTTGATGAATTCATTTAGAGGATGATATTTAAACAGATATTATCTTACTGTAAAAGATTGAAACTTGTTTTGCATTTACTATTTCAACACGTTTAATTATTTCAAATATTGGTTTTCCATTAGAAAATTTTAGCCAATATGCAGGAATCCCATGTGCTAATGCAAAATCAAGTAACATATGTACTCCCATACCTATATGTTCAAGGTATTCAGTTGCTACAATTAGATTACATTTAAGGAGTGTATGATAATAGTAATCCATTGATTGATTTTGTAGTAAATCTCTATTAGGGCATATAACCTTAAGAAAATTTCTTTTTAACAAATTACGTACAAGAATTTCTTCTTTAGAATCATAGATTTGTATACTATGTGCATAGTAAACTATACCGCTTTTTTTATAAGATCTTATGCTCATAAACTTTTGTATGTGTTGTTTAAAATTGCTATTGCAGTGGGAATATCTCCACCAGATTTCTTGTGAAGTTCTTTAATTATGAAAAGAGCAGCCTTTTCCGATTTAATAATATTTGACCATTTATACATTTCTAAATCTGAAGTTTTCAAAATTTTAATAAAGTAATCTGTGGATTTGCGGAAATATTTCTCTATTATATCCTTCACTTCCTTATCAGTGAGTACTTTATTTTCAACTTTATTTGTGTTTTCTAATGAAAGATATAACTCAAACTTATCTTGACGTGTAATGAATCCAGGAGTAAAAAAATTAGGTTCTGGCCAGGATTTGGAAGATTCAAAACCATTTCTAATTGCTTTTTCAAAATCTACTGATGTATAATCTTGAAGAAGTATATAAAATTGGCTCTTCGATTTATTATCTGGCTTGAATGATCTATCAGTTATCCTGTTAAATTGATCAAGAAACTCACTGTATAATTTTTCTTTATTATTTTCTTGTTCATATTCTTTCTTTCTTATATTACTCGATCTACTTTGGTTTTCTGTTGGTTCACCATTAGAGTTTTCGTCTAACTTGTTCGCGGTGCTTTCGTAGTTTTTGGGATCTTGATATTTCCCATAATTTATTATAGTTACAAGAACTCCACCAGGTACTTTCTTGGTTTCTATCATACCTTCATCTCGTAGAAATTTCATAGCCTTTTTCACTTGGTTTGCAGTGTAGTACTCTGTACGCCAGCCAATATGCCATTTCAATCCATTCCGAATTATCTGATATGTAGTCCATAATTGCCCTCTCTCAATATTAAATCCATTCCATCTACTTGTTGAGAAATTGGCATTTCTTAAAAGCCAATCCCATATTTCACGCATATAAGGCGGTTGATTAGCAATTTTACCATTTTGGATGCATCGTGCCTTTAAGAGATATCCTCCTGAGATCCTTGATGACATTACTGAACTATTCTGATCTATCATAACTTACCTCCCCTATATGCTAAATCTTCTAGTACTTCATTAGATTTGAAAATCACCTTACGACCTGCTTGATAAAAGCGTAATATTCCAGAATTCTTAATTTTTTGTGCGGTAACTGTGCTGCAGCCTAGAAAATCTGCAAGCGCAGCGATTGAACGTAAATTTTTTGGTGGTTCATGAACAATCTGTGGTTGATTGGCAAAAGCCATATTCACAGCCACATTAATAGTTTCCTGAAGTTCTTCAGGTGTAGTTATTAAAACCTTTGTGACTTTTTCACGTGTGTGATTCTGAAAATCCTCTAATGTGTTATGATTTTTATCCATTACATTGAGATTAAATTAAATGTAAGGATAATATATTTTTAAAACCCTGTAATTTAATGGTTTACCAAAATTTACCAATTGGTAATTTATGGTAATGGTAATTCTTTAGGATTTGGTATTATTGATTCATAATATTCCATCATTTCCTTTGAGGGTTCCCATGTAAGGGTTTTCCTTAAAGTCTTGTCATCGATAGTTGACGGGAAATTTAGTGCATTTGCAAATAGATAATTATGTGAAGGGATTACCCGCTTACTAAGATATCCCTTATTAAACAAGACAGTAGTTATAGTTTGTATTTCATTTTTTGGTTCTTTGAAATATCCGATAAACTTATTAGTTGCATCGAATAAGCCTTTGTCTTTTAAAACATTTACAAATTGCTCTATATATTCAGGGGTTTTAAAATAACTGGTATAATCTTTTTTTGACTTTGGTCTATTTTTAATTTTACTACTATTTGAATGTCTAATACCGTGAGATTCAGAATCAGTTATGAAAACCCCTATCATTGCTCTTAACCCTTCACATATAAGGTCACTATATTGGTATAATACAGTATTCAGGTAATTAATATATGATTTGGATTCATTAAGAAAGGTATTAATTAAGTGGTACTTAAGAAAATTATGAACTTCAAATAGATTACTATTATACTGCCTCATTTTTAATGCAAAAAAGAAATTAAAATCCTTTTCATTTTTTGTAATAATAATGCTCTGACAGTATTGATAACAGTTGCTTTTGTGAATAAAATAATCCAAAGCATATTTCATTTCTAAATTAGCCTTGATGTAATCCGAAACGATTCTTTTATAATATTTAGAATCATTGTGGATCATTTCCTCACCAAAACTAGGTTCCCCATGTTTTAGAACATATAGTTGAATTAAGTTGATTATTTTTTGAGCCAGAATTTCATTGGTATCACCTGCCATAAATTTCCCACGTTCATAATCCCAAATATCAGCAAGATCTATATTATAATAGTTGAAGTCGGTATTTTCCATTATTGTATATGTTCTTGTATGCTTCGAGCAATTTTTCTTATTTATAATTACATACTCAATTTATTGAATTTATAACCTTTTCATTTGCATCATCGACCTTAGCTAAATCAAAATCGATATAAAGATCAGTTACAGTTCTATTACCATGTCCCAATGCATGTTGAATAACATCTTTAGAGATATCCAATTTAGAAGCAATTGTGGCCCATGAATGTCTGGCATAATAGGTAGTTATATTTTCATTGATTTTCAGCTCTTTAGCTATTGATTGAAGCTTTTTATTGACTATTTTATTTAAGTTGCGGTGATTCGAATATAACTCTTGAAAAATCAATAATTTTTTATTCCCCCTATATTTTTCAATTAGTTCCTGAGTCTGAGGAAATAATTTAATATTATATTCTCTCTTAGTCTTTGCTCTGTTATAGTGAATTCGCCCATTTTTTATGTATTCCAGGTTGTAGATGTCTTTAAGGTTTGCCCCAATTAAATAAAAACTTAAAAGAAAAATATCGCGGGCCAATATTTCAAGACTATCTGTCAGTTCTCTTTCTTTGATGAATTTGATTATTTCAATTGAAAGATTTCGTTTTTTAACAATAGGCTTTAGCCTTTTTGATACTTCAAACTTTCTAAAAGGATATAAGCCAAAGTCTATCTTGTCCCTTTTAATAGCATCGTTGTATAATACTCTTATATTCCGCATATAAATCGCGATGGTGCTTATTGAACAACCATCTTCTCTCAGCCAGTTTTCAAAGTTTTCCAGAAAGTTATAATTAATGTTTTTAAAGGGTATGGTATCCAATACAGTAAACTTTTTAAGTCGATTTAAGGTACTATTGTGACTCTCAGCATAACTGATTCTTCCTTGCTTAGAAAGCTTTTTTATATATGCTTCATAATAATTTACCAGATTCAAATCGTCCCAAGTGTCATCTTTAAAATATGAGATAAACCAATTGATATCTCTACCTTCTTTATCAACTAATTGCGCATATTTTTTATTATAAGATGCTAACAGTTCCCTAATTTTAGAATTCTGGAAATCATGAGCAATTTTTTTTGACTCTAACTCAGGTGTTTCTTGTCCTTTTTTTATTCTCACCTCTTTAAGAAGACCACTACTTGAGTCAAAATCCTCCTTGAATGCATAGAAGTCGGTTTTGATGTATCCGACCTGTCTGTTGTTGGTTACTCGAATTTTAATATTATAAATACCATTTTTTGATTTGTCTTTAAGCACGCCAAGTAATTTCATTTCGTAAACTATTCGTAAACAATTTTCATTTAAACGGATTAAATTTAACATTTTTACATTAAATTACAAAATTGTAAACAGCTTATAATTAAGCATATTACTTATATTTACTTAATTTAATTTAAATATAATGTGCATGATTCATAATCATGAGGCCGCGGGTTCAAGTCCCGCTCTCGCTACTCCAAAATGCCTGGCACAAAGTGCCGGGCATTTCATTTTTCGAACCGTTGAAAGCTTGCTTTCATAAGGCAAAGAAAAATGAAATGGTCATGAAGCCGGAGGCTACAGGCATTTTGGAGTGAAGCATCCCTTCGAGGACTCGTGAGTCCCGATGCAATCGGGACGAACAACACATCTTACACAGGGGATTAATAGTCGAGCCAAGAGCGGCGATCTGGTCAGATGTCAATGTGAGTTATTGACGCTATAAATCATGTCCAAAGTGAAAATCTTGAAAAATTCTCAAATGTAAACGAGGTATGTATTTCTTAAATTTAAATCCCAAAACAAGCGGTTATTAAAAATATCCTAATCGCTTTATGAATAATTCTTTTCTTATTAAGCAGTTGTTTCAAAAAGAAACAGTCGTTTGATACGACTGTTAAAGTAAGTGACTTAACAGTAAGTAACGGATATTCATATGAAACAATCAATTATTGTTTCAAAGAATAAATTACACAATTTACTTTTGCAATATTAATTTCTTTGTTTCAGAAAATTCACCGGCTTGTAATTTGCAAAAATACATTCCACTTGGCAATCCTTCTGGTTGCCAGGTCATTTCATGTTCACCAGGTGTTTGAAATCCATTTACCAGCGTTTCAATTTCTCTGCCTGTCAGATCAAATATTTTTAATTCCACCATGGCGGATTTTTGGAGTATGTAATGAATGGTGGCAGATGGGTAAACTGAACTAAGATAGTTTGGGTAAAGAACAAAATGTGAAATAGTATTTGATTTTATTATTTCTTCATCAATCTTCGTTGCAATCAATTGATTCGACGTTCCTGGAGTTGCATGAATAAATATATTCCATTCATTGCCCCCGTCTACTGAACGCCCATAGGACTCATCTTCATTTTGGCAAACATAAGTAAAAAAGTCAATTGGGAAATTCCCGTTTTCGTCAGTATCGAAAAGACCAATTCGTTCACCGCTTTTGCTTAATTTAAAATTTGTATGCAAAGGACCATCATCATCGTCATCAGCCCAGAATAAGAGAAATTCTTTCGGCGCAATTTCCATTTCCGGGATTTGCCATTTGGTTGGATTCATTAAATTATCGGTAAGATACATTCCGCCAAGCTGAATTGTTTCAGATCCGAAATTATAGAGCTCAATCCAATCTTCATATTCACCAGCTTCATCCTGGATTGTACTTTCATTATCAGACATATATTCATTAATCACTATACTTGGTTTTTCATAACCGTTTGCATAATAATAAGTTGAATATGGTGCATTTTCAGGGGAAACACATATATCGTCAACCTTGCTTCCTGCAGCAGAAATGTAATAATATACCTTTTTAATATCCGGATATGGAGGCAACACGATTCCATATATATGGTCATTAGCATTATTATCATCATGTAAGCCATCATCAAACATTTCAACTGTTTGGAAACCGTCACCAATGTTATAATTAAGTTTTACAGCACTTATGACTGAATAGCTGTTTACAGTTGCATTAATTGTAACTGATTCCGAATTTCCCGGGAAAAGAGGATCATGTGAAGTTTTGGAAATTTCCGGTGGAATATTTGACGTATCTACTTGATCTGAAGCTGATAACAGTCTGCTTTCAATAAAGGGTTTTATGCCATAAGCAACTCGTGTAACAAGATCAAATTCCGCAGCATAATCTATTGCATGAAAAGTACCAAGGGCTTCGTTATAGGAATTATTAAAATCGTCTATATCCCATCCATAGTCAAGTGTACGATAAGTATCATCTTCAACTGCAGATTGATTCATTTCTTTTGTTTCTTCGATTTTAGGCCATATCTGGTCTATTGAAAAATCATTATCAATTAGTTGCTTGATATACATCGAATATTCGCCTTTATATTCGGGCACATTAAACATTCTATTAATAAGCGGTCTATCATCATTGACCGGGCCAAAACTATAGATATCAGGAGTCGCATATTCACCTCCTCCCCAATCCACACCAAGGGTAAGGTCTAAATCACGAGCGATGAACTCGATTCTGTTTGTTCCTGTATTATAATAGAGGTAATAATTATTTTGATTGAACCAAAATCCGTCCCAATCACCTGCCATAACACTTACTGCCTGAGCTTTGAGGAAAGATTGAACATGGAATGAATTTCCCAGATCATTAGTAAAGTTATAATACGGAGTATTATTTATCACTTCAATAAAATTGATAAGATCGGAGTAGTCATCTTCAGATTCATTTGTTGAAAGTTTATAAGCTCTCGCAATTTGATGAGGAGCATAATCAGGTGGCCCAAATGTGAATTTATAATCTCCATCTTCCCGAAGGCTAAGATTTGCAAAACGGGCACATTTGTATAAATTCCCATTGCTATTGCCAAAGTGCATATTTAAAAAATTCTCGTCAACTTGCTCAACATTAAGAAATAGCCCCCAATATTCATTATTTACATAAAGTTTTACAAAACTGGAACGAGTTGAAACCACGTTTATATCTTTTAACAGATCAAGACATATTTTCTCACGTATTATGCTGGGATCCCGGTTTAATGATCTTAGATTAAATTTTTTAAGTCCGTAAAAATTTCTACCGGAAACAAATTTATTAAAGCTGATTTTAAGATCCCGTTTTTGAGAATATCGGGGGATAGCACCTCTAAGGCGAAGACCTATATCTGGAATAGTTGTTAATGGTATATTCTCACTTTCATAAGAAAAATCTGCTGTCAGATATTCATAGCTTCCTTCATTACCGGGGGCAAATATTATATCCAGGTTGTCTTGCTCAATGCTTATTCTGATTTCAGCAATATCGGTATTTTCAAAAACCTTATAACTATCTCCATAATTTACATTTTCGGGCAATAAAACAGGCTTATAAAACTTTAAACCAGCAGCATTGTTTTTTAGCGATGAGTTACCATTGGTATCAACTGCATAAATATCAATATTAATATCCATTGACTGGTTAAAATCTAATGGAGTTGTCCAGGTATTTTCGTAACTATTGATATCATCAAGAATCAATTCTATCGAATCAAAGACATCTTCATTATTGTTTTTGAAATAACATTTCACGAGAGAGATACTATCCTTACCGGAAACATCAGCTGAAATATTAATTCTATCACCCGGATAAATGGTATTTGAACTTAAAGAGACCTCTGAAATTATAGGTTTATTAACAGAAGTTGAACCAGTATCAACAATAGTAACCTCCCTTCCCCACAATTCAGGGCGTATGTGGGAATCTTCTGTTGCAGGATCATTCATCCAATATAGTTCCGTTTCTCGTCCACCACCATCATCATCATCCTCAATTAAAATATTAATTGGCAGAACCATCCCAAGTTCTGGTTCGAATTCTGAGTCTCCCCAAGGTGCCAAACCAGATAAGGGGCATTTTAATTCAAAAGTCCAGCTGTCACTGTTTTGTGTAGTAAAAACCTGGCAACCAGGGATAGGGATTCCAGGTTCGTCTATTTGCCATCGCCATAAAAAAGTCAAACCGGTACTACTTATACCTATTTGATAATCAGGCTCTTCTCCAGTAAGATAGTCTAAATGCGGAGTAATAACCATTTGTTGATCATACAATCCAAAATAAAACAAAACGGCATCTCCATTCCAAATGTTTGCGTCAGTCATTTCATTGATTACAGAATTGTCTTTTATTCTTCCGGCAAAGTATAAATTATCAGCATCACAAAGAAGCCAGATATGGGCACTGCAATCTAATGAGTCCTCTATAGTTCCGAGGGTCAGAAAATCACCCGAATTAGGCTGAAGTTTTAAGGAAGGATAGCTGCTATATTCATCCAATAATCCGTCAATAATTATATCACCGGATTCATACATAAACTGTATTTCAAAATCGGCATTAATTTGAATTGCATGAACAGACTCAATAGAAATGATCAATAAAAATATTGAAAACCAAAACATATTTTTCATAAAAAATCTCTCCTTTGATCTTAAGATATATATGTTATATAATATTCTAGTGAAAAAAAGCATAGGTACACTTTTAAATTACAATTATATTCATTCTGTATACTATTCAATATGTTACGTAAAATAACATACTTATGATGCATAATACACAATATATACGTTTTTAATATAAACAGAAAGAAGAACAGAGCTGAAAATAGTCTCTTAAAATGCAGATAAGAAGAAGAGAAAAAGAAAATCAAAAAGCTTGTGATTATTCATATACAGAGTGTCATAAACAATAACAGCCGGTTTATGATTTAAGTGGATCAAGGCCAGGGTGCCAGGTTAAACAGACCCTTTTTTGCTCATTTATTGTAAATTTCAGGCAATAAATGACAATAAAGCACATAGCACTGTATAAAGCGCCATTAAAAAGGCGTTTATTAAGAACATTAACTTGCATTACCCCGTTTAGAGATACAACAGAATATTGATAATAAAACAATTAAAATAATGGTATATAAAGCACATTACTCTTTCAATAGTAACGATTTTGGTATCACAAACCCAGCCATAAAATACCTGGTATGTTAAACCAAATTCATGATTTTTATGCTGACTGAAAACGATGTATGAATTGCCTTGCTAACTTTCAGGCGTTTTCTTGCTCTTTCTTCTTCCCAAATTAACGTTTTCCACGATTTCTTCTATCACCGGCAGTTGCCTGTCTACCATAACATCAAGCGAGATGAAAGTTTCCGTTCTCATAATGCCGTTAATCGACTGGATTTTGTCGGCAAGTACTTTCCTGAGGTGTTCGTTGTCTTTTGCATATACTTTCACAAACATGGCATACTGACCGGTGGTATAGTGACACTGAGTGATCTCAGGAATTTTTAATAACTTGTCTGATACATCGCTAAAAAATGTGGCATTATCCAGAAAAATGCCGATATAGGCACAGGTATGGTAACCAAGCTTTTTTGGTTCAACTACAAACTGCGATCCTGAAATGACACCGGTTTTTATAAGTCTTTGTACACGTTGATGAATTGCAGCACCCGATACATTGCATTCGCGGGCAACCTCCAGGAAAGGAATACGGGCATTTTTTGTCAGGATAGAAAGTATTTTTCTGTCCAGATTGTCAATATGCAAATTGTAATCAGATTTCATAATTCTTAAATTAATGGCATATTACTAACAATATGTAAGCAAATATATATTTTATGTGAAATATTAAAAAATAATTTGCACAAAAAATAATAATTAATATATTTGTCATATAAAAATAATAAATTAACATAAAAACAATTAAAAAAGTTAACAAATAACATTAATAATCGTATATCACTTAATGTAACATAATTATATAGCAAAAAATATAACAATTCATGTGTGGGATTCTGGCAATAATAGGAAAAGCAGATAAAGAAAAAGTTCAGCAGCTTTCAAAACGGCAAAAGCATCGTGGACCGGATGAGTGGGGTATGTATGAAACACCCGGTGGTTCCGTATTGTCTCATGAACGTCTTTCGATCATAGACTTAAACACGGGGACACAACCCATTCAGGGGACTGACACAGCATGGGTGATGCACAATGGCGAGATATACAATCACATGGAATTGAAGGAAAATAAGCTGAAAGGACATCAGTTTCGTACAACATGTGATAGCGAAGTGATCGTGCATTTGTACGAAGAATACGGATATAATTTTTGCAATATGCTGGATGGAGTATTCGCATTTGTGCTGATTGACGATAACAGATTCATGGCAGGGCGTGATCCGATCGGAGTGAAGCCCATGTATTATGGTACGGACGAAGACGGGAATATGTATTTTTCATCAGAAATGAAAGCGATCGCCGATCAATGTTCAGAGATGGAAGCTTTTCCTCCGGGGCATTATTACACAACGGAAACCGGATTTGTGAAGTTCTTCAATCCATCGTGGGAAGATCACGGAAAGTGTAACGAAGAATATGATCCCGCCAGGTTAAGAGAAGCATTAATTGCAGCAACAAAGAAACGTTTGATGAGTGATGTTCCGCTGGGAGTATTGCTTTCAGGCGGACTGGATTCCAGTCTTACAGCTTCCATAGCTCAAAAGCTGGTTCGTGATTCCGGTCAGGTATTGCATTCGTTTTCTGTAGGTGTCCATCCTGAGGCAACAGATCTTGTTGCAGCCCGAAAAGTTGCAAAGTTTATTGATACTCAGCATCACCAGATCTTGTTTAGCATTGAGGAAGGATTGGAGACACTTGAAAAAGTGATATGGCACCTGGAAACCTATGATGTTACTACCATAAGAGCGGCAACGCCCATGTATTTTCTGTCAAAAGCGATTGCAGATATGGGGATTAAGGTTGTATTGTCGGGAGAAGGAGCCGATGAGATCTTCGGAGGGTATCTTTATTTTCATAATGCTCCTTCCGATGAAGAGTTTCAGAAGGAGACCATACGAAGGGTATTCTGGTTGTCAACAGCCGATTGTCTGAGAGCTGACAAGGCTACGATGGCAGCGGGACTTGAAGCGAGGGTGCCATTTCTGGATAAAGGATTTCTGCAGGTGGCAATGTCGATGAAAGCCAGATACAAAAGACCTGACAGAGAAGATGGGATCATAGAAAAGTGGCCTTTGCGAGCAGCATTCAACGTGAAAGATGATCCGTTTTTGCCCGATGAGATACTCTGGAGACAAAAGGAACAATTTGGTGATGGTGTTGGCTATAGCTGGATAGATACTGTAAAAGCACATTGTGAGAATATAATTTCTGATGAGGAATTTGCCTCCGCAGATCATAAATACCCGCACAATACACCGGACACAAAAGAAGCATTCTATTTCAGAAAATTGTTTGAAAAGTATTATCCCGAAGAGCATAGCATAAAAACAGTTTTGAAATGGATTCCTAAATGGCAAAAAAATACCGATCCATCCGGAAGGGCGGCAGAAATACATTTTGACTCGATTGAAAGAAATTAATGGGTGCTTGATTATATTTGCAAAAGGGGGGAGGTGAAGTATACCTCCTTCCTTTTTGTTTTCACAAAGAAATACAATTTGTATATTCGCAAAAATTCAAAGCAACTTGCAGAAACATTAAATATAAATCAGACAATATGAGAAAACTTGTCCACCCCAAAAATTACAAAAGTCCTCTTGATATTAAACGGACAGAAAAAGCCATTAAACTTGTGAAAGACACATTCCAGGAGAATTTATCAGCCGAGTTTAAATTGCGAAGGGTGACTGCTCCTTTGTTCGTTTTAAAAGGAACAGGGGTTAACGACGATTTAAACGGGGTAGAAAGAAAAGTAACCTTTCCGGTTAAGGACCTTGATGACCGGGAAGCCGAAGTTGTAAACAGCCTGGCCAAGTGGAAAAGAATGGCAATTGCAGATTATGGAATTGAAGAAGGATTTGGCATCTATACTGATATGAATGCGATACGACCGGATGAAGAGCTTGACAATATTCATTCCCTGTACGTTGACCAGTGGGATTGGGAACAGGTGATTTCTGAAGAAAAAAGAAACCTGGATTACCTCAAAAAGGTTGTTCGGAAAATATATGAAGTACTGAAACGTACGGAGTTTGTGGTATATGAAAATTACCCGGAATTTGTTCCTTCACTGCCTGATGAGATCAAGTTTATTCATGCCGAAGAGCTATTGGAAAAATACCCGAATATGACACCCAAAAAAAGGGAAAATGAAATAGCAAAAGAATTTAAAGCGGTTTTTATTATTGGTATCGGGGCTGAACTTGCTGACGGAAAACCTCATGATGGCCGCGCTCCTGATTACGATGACTGGATCACATTTACCCATAGCGGGTATCGAGGATTAAACGGCGATATCCTTTTGTGGCATCCTGTGCTTGAGATTGCATGTGAAATATCTTCCATGGGAATAAGAGTGAACAAGGAAACACTTTTAAAACAACTCGAAATTTCAGATTCGCTCGACAGGAAAGATCTGCTTTTCCATAAACGCCTGCTCAATGATGAATTGCCTCTTTCAATCGGAGGAGGAATAGGTCAGTCAAGATTGTGTATGTATTTTCTCAGAAAAGCACATATTGGTGAGATACAATCCGGAATATGGCCAAAAAGGATGGTGGAAGACTGTGATGAACATGGGATTGTGTTGATTTAGCAAGACAAAATCATTGCCAAGGGAAAAGAGGTTGCCTTTACAGGGGCAGCCTTTTTTTGATTTAAAGTAACCGTACTTTCTTTCAACAGGCAATCGTTGTTTGATCATTTATTTTTCACTCGTAACATAATTATTATAAAATA
>Ga0315547_1000512_pt1 | contig 37971 bp, 26 predicted proteins | sample SalMarSW160240MG_2_FD_202542 | JGI IMG/M metagenome (GOLD analysis project Ga0315547, IMG submission 202542) | Salt marsh sediment microbial communities from the Plum Island Ecosystem LTER, Massachusetts, United States - Salt Marsh Sediment SW1601-240 ...
CCTCACCCGAGTTGAAGGTCACCACCGTTCCCGAACTATCCCCGTCAATAATGGTCGACTCGATGGTGGCTTCCAAACCGTCGAAAATGAAGTGGCTTGCCACCAGAACCCCTTTTCCGAAGAAGTTCACGTGTTCCACATATCGACCCCTCTCCACCAGGACCGTATCTCCATCGCTAGCACTGTCTATGCCCTTCTGGATGGTCCGGAAGGGATACTGTTCACTCCCATCGCCGGTCGAGTCGTCTCCAGTAGTGGAAATATACCATATACGCCCGAAATAGATTGACGCTACGCCATCCCAACCCCCCGCAGAAGCAAAGCCCACCACCAAAAGCAGGAAGTAAAGGATGGAAATAAAACGGAAAAAAAACAAACACGGTCTTCTCGTCGTTGGTACCTCCTGAAGAAAAAGGTTATATCAGAGGAAAACCCACAAGTGTCTATTTGTTTTGCTTCATTTAGCTTTGTCAAAGTAGCAAATATAATATAAGCCCGGTTCTCCACTGCGTCAAGACATTTTTTCATGGAATTTGGAGATCTCGTCACCGGATTGGAGGATGAAATAAACTAACAGGGAGGAAGCAAGGAAGTCGCAAATCCCTCCATTGCGCTCAGGATAAGGGAAGTTGCCACGCTGCCCCAAAGCGCAAGGGCAGGAATTTCCCCTGTGTCTTAAGGATAAAATTTCTCAGTTTATCTAAAGCTATAGAGTTTGCGCGGCCCCAAGACCGAAGCTCGTCCCCGAAGATGGAACCTAGCTAGTATCTAAGAACAATAAAAAAGACAAGCCCCGTCAAGGGGCTTGTCTTTCGGTCTTTACTGGCTAATCCTAAAACGCTGGGCTTTTTATCCTTCTAATATCTTCCTATATTCTTTTTCATTAGTCAAAATCTCATAAGCTTTCTGAATATAAGGATCACTCTTTAACAAAACTTGTTCGTAGAATGCCTTTTGACCGTAAAGACTATTTAATATTTCTCTCTTCAAAAATCTCTTGATGTAGTCTATGCTTTCCTCAAAATCGTCCACCTTATCCTCCTCTATCAACTGCTCCAACTTTGCTAAAGTCTCAGAAAACGCATCGGATTTCTCCTGTTCTTCGATTTTCCTCTTCAATGGCTCCAGATCGAGCTCCAGGGAGGACTTATAGGTGAATTTTTTCTTTTTTAGAAATTCTTTGAATTCTTTTAGCATCTGCTCATCCACCTCGAAATCTTCAGGGATATCGGGATGTTTAGCTACATATGAAACTGCGAAGTTGAAAAACATTGACTGTCTTGCTAAGTTATATTCGATGGGCTTCCACTTGGGGATTTGAATCTCGATATCCGGCACTACTCCTCCACCTCCATACACCTTTCTTCCGCCTTTAGTATAAAAAACCTCTTTTTCTATCTTCACCAGGCTATCCGGTTCTTCATCATTACCCACTTCTGTCACCATTTTTCTTTTGGCTATTTCAGGCTTCTGTATGCATCTTCCACTGGGGATATAATATTTAGCTATGGTCAGTTTTAGATAGGTGTCATTGGGCATACCAAATATCTGTTGAACCAGCCCCTTCCCGAAGGTGGTGTTTCCGATGATCACCCCCCTGTCCCAGTCCTGAATCGCTCCAGAGACTATCTCTGAGGCAGAGGCAGTCCCTCCATCCACCAAAACTGCCAGAGGACCGTCATCATAAATAGGCGATTTAGCGGCAAGAAATTCCTTTTTAACGTTAGTTCGACCTTGGGTGTATACAATCAGCTTATCCCGGTCAAGAAAGAGGTTGGAGGTTTCAACCGCCTGATCCAGAAGCCCACCACCATTGTTTCTCAAATCAAAGATCATCCCCCTTATACCTTTGCTCTTCAAATCCTCTACGGCATCCCTTAATTCCTTTCCCGACTCTTTGGAAAACTTGGACAATCTTACGTATCCGATTCCTCCATTCATTACCCCATAGTATGGAACACTCTTAAGTTCAATTATCGCCCGCTGGACTTCGTATTCCAAAAGTTCCGCCACCCCTTCTCTCCTTATGGTCAAAACCACAGAGGTGCCCCGTTCACCCCTCATCAATTTGGAAGCCTCCTCCACGCTCATTTCCTCGGTGGACTTGCCATCGATTTTGACTACCTGATCACCTGCTCGAAGTCCCATGCGATATGCAGGAGTTCCCTCTATAGGAGATATGATGGTGATAAAATTGCCTCTTTTCGCAATAGACATCCCTAACCCTTCATACTTGCCCTCCGTCATCTCCATAAGTCGGTCGTGGGCTTTGACATCCTGTAGGCTGGAGAAAGGGTCCAGAGTCTCTATCATTCCCTTTATTCCGGCATAGGTCATATCTTTAACGTCGACCGAATCCACATACCTCTGATTTATGTAAAAAGCCACCCTGTCCATAAGCTTTATATAACTTAAAAGAGTTTCCCTTTCATCTTCTGGCGCCCCCCTGATCTCTTCTGTGGCTTCTCCTAAGCCTACCGCCCAGATTATCGCCACCGAAATCAAAGCCAGTGCCAGGGCAACAACCCCGAATTTCCTTTGTTCTTTCATCTTCAACCTCCGAATTTATTTTTCCTCACTAAATCAATTTAATACAAATTCTCATTTTGTCAACGTCAAAACTCTGCTTCGAAAGTTCAGCTCCCACTAAATTCTCAAACGCTCACCCCTAACAGCTTCTAAGATGAATGATGTTTTCCACTAACTGGCTTAAGCAAAGAACAGACCACCAAATCGACCCTTCTTCTCTATCATGAGATTTGGGATAGGAGAATTAACCCGTTATCGCACATGAGATTAATCCGCAAAGGGAAAAGACTAACCTCAAACAAAGGAGAGAGATTAAAAAGATGGCAAAATTTGGCAGTGCCTGTATGCAATGATTTTCATACATTTTGCAAGTTTTTGGTAAAAGGGATTTTTTCTTCTGATGCATGATTTTGGTTGACGGTTGTGCATTTGACAAAGCATCACTTCTCCTATCAACCGTCATTTAAGGAATAGAGCTTTTAGTTAGGTTCACAATTTTTGTACCCTCACGGGAGAATTTTTAATCAAAGAACGCGACCGGATGATCAGTAACCTTCGTCCATACCACCAACTCTATTGCTTCAACCGTGCTCATATTTTATACAACCGTTAAGGCAAGAAGGTTTCAGGTGAAGTTGATTTTTCTTCGTAGGCGTATTCGTTTTTTCACAATAACACTGCCAGTCCAATAAAAACGAGCTACTATCTGATGGAGGAATGTTAACCTGACAACGATCTTGTGGGAATCAAAAGAAAACCAAGACAGATGAGGTTTATTAGCAAAACCATTATAAGGGTGGTGGGAATTCCTAAAAGGGGAATCAGAATGGCGGAAGCCAAAATTGAACTTAAGCTTGCACCTAAAAGATCAACCGAGTAACCAGTCCCTGCTTTTAAAGTTGTTCTCCTCTTCAAGAAAAGATGATTCGCCAAAGTAAACACCACCCCTCCTAACAACCCTGAAACGGTTGTAAGCAAAAGCAGGAAGATCATTATCCCTATATCTGAAAAGGAGGTTTCTGAAAAAGCCCAGATTATAACCACAAGAGAAGATATGAAGATCACCTGAAAGAGTTGAACCAAAACCAGCCCTTTGAAACTGATCCCTCTCCGTTTGGCAAGCTTCTGCGTGGCAAGAGCACCAAACACAAGCCCCAACATGAAAAGAGTAAATATCAGCCCGATCATGGAATAGATATATCCATAGAATATCTGAAATGATAAAACCACAACTATCTCCACCAATATGCTGGTAAAACCAGCCACGAAGATAGCAGCCAAAGCCAGATTTGATGATCTTGATCCGAACAAAACGCACAAAAGAAAGATAACAAAGAATACAAAGAAGGTTGCCCCCATAAACCACACTGATCGGACCTGGGAGAGGAAGAGCAAAAGCGGTTTTTCTAAGGATCTAAACTGCTTGCTCCACAGGATGCTGTTGTAAAAGTAGCAGATCGGTTCTAAATCGTAGTTTATTCTGCCCCCCTTTCGGGGAAAGGCACCCTTTAAGAAAGCAATTCTGAGTGGAGAAAGACGATCTGGCAGAAAATTCTCATTCACAAATCGGGTGGAGATCCCTCTTTGTTTTAGCCTTTTGACCACGGTTTGCCAGTCATCGAAAAGCATATTTTTTTTCTTTGAAGCCAGGAAGACGTTATTGGAGCCGGGGAGAATCTTCACCTCTTCAAAACTTGACTTCAGAGTTTGGTAAATAGAGGAAAGATATAAGCTCAGTTCCCGGCTGATATAGTTTTCAGCAGAGCTGACCCTGAAGGAGAAAATCCCCTCTTCATTTAGGATGGATCTTATCATACCGAAAAACTCGAAGGTGAAGAAACGATTTAGTTGAGCAGTATATGGATCGGGCAGATTCAGTATGATCACGTCATAACGTTTTCCATCTTTGCATTTTACTTTCTGTTTAACAAAAAGCCTGCCATCCATGAAGTGAACTTTAACCCACATATCTTTCAAAGATCGAATCTCCTCCTCTGGCAGATAGGCTTCTCCTGTTCTTATCAGTTCCGGGTCTATCTCTACATAGTCAATCTTCAAGCTATCATGTTTCAGTGCCTGGGACAATGCTCCTCCCACCCCCCCTCCGATCAAAAGAAGGCTTCGCGGATCAGGATGTTCCAGAAGGGCAAAATGAACCGCCTCCTCTGCGGAAAAATCATCCGGATAGGAGAATAACATCAGTCCATTTTCATAGAACGTTATCTGTTCATATTGTCTGGTCACCGAAATATTGCCATATCGAGTATCCTTCGAATAAACCAGGGATAAGCTTTTCCACATCCTGCTGGCAGAGAAACGATCAAGTGACTCATCCAGCCCTGATGCGGAAAAACCAACGATTACAAAAATCACCCCCATCCAGACTAAAGCCTTTCTCCATCTTTTTGAATCCCGGATCAAAAGAAAGACGGAGAAAAGAAGATTCAAGGAGAATAACATTACTATCATTTCAAAATTGGAGAAATTTGGAATCAGAACGAAGGTGACTAAAAATCCACCTAAACCCGCTCCCAAAGATTCCCACAGATACACCCTATTGACCGAAAAAATAAAGCTTTCGTCGAATGCCCAGGATTTGGAGTTCAACACGAAAGTTATCCCCAAACAAATACACAAAAAGCTCATGGCAATAAATGCGAAAAGAAACATGGGTAGAAAACCGACGATCTCTGCCGGAGCGGTTCCCAAAATCTGTTTGGAGAATCTTATGAGAATAATGGTTAACAAAATTGCGGCTGAGATTAAAAAATACCAGAGAGAAAGTTTTTGAGGCGTATAACCTTTTTTGCCAGCTATCTTATTAGCCAAAGCTGAACCCACTCCCTCCCAGAAAAGCCATACCGAAAGCATCATCCCCAAACATAATTCATTTCCGTAAAAGGAAACCATCATCTCCCGAAAAAGCACGATCTGGGAAGACATGCAGGAAAAACCAAGAAGAACACATGCCAGAAGAAACCCTGCTTTATCTCTACTTAAGAATTTGTGCGAATCTACCTGCATCTTCTGAAAAGGATATGGATTTTGTCGTTTAAGTAAACTTGAGCCCATTCCGCACTTTGGGGGACGGGCTATATTTTACCTCTTCCCCGTTCCCCCTCTCCATAAAATGGAGAGGGGAACAAAGGGGGTGAGGTCTTTAAACTATTTCCATATTTATTAAGATTCTTATTTCTTTATTAAAAATTCGAGCCACTAAAATTGAGAAGAACTCAATCAAGAAACTATTGAAATGTTGATCACTGCCCACCTTTAGTAAAAAGCCAGAACCTAACTTAAGTTAGGTTCTGGCTTCTTTTCCCATTAATTCCAAACTCCGGGTATAGTCTTCCCACAGAATTTGCATTTGCCTCCTTTTAGATTCATCTGGATGATGCGATAGCCCACCCTTTCTATCACCACCTGCTTGCAGTTAGGGCAGTAGGTATGTTCCCCTTTATTACCTGGAACGTTTCCCACATAGACGAAGTTCATCCCCTCCTCTAAGGCAATCTCTCTGGCTCTCTCCAGGGTGGACACCGGTGTGGGAGGAAGATTCTTTAAAAGATACATGGGGTGAAATCGAGTGAAATGAAGTGGCACGTCCTTACCCAATTCTTTGACCATCCATTTACACATTCTTCGAATATCGGCAAAATCGTCATTCAGGGTTGGCACCACCAGATAAACAATCTCATACCAGATGTCGCTTTGTGCTAAATCCACTAAAGCATCCATCACCGGCTTCAGCTCTCCATGGCAGATATCCTGGTAGTATTTTTCGGTGAATCCTTTGAAATCTACTTTGATGGCATCCACCTCTCTTATTAGCTCCAGCCAGGGATCATGATTTATATGGCCGGCGGTGACCACCACGCTTTTAATCCCCCTCCTTCTTCCGGCAACAGCGCAATCCAGCATGTATTCATAGAATACTACAGGCTCAGAATAAGTGTAGGCAATGGATCTGCTTCCGCTTTCCTGGGCATAGGAAGCCACGTCCTCCGGAGGAAGATGGTAAGCAGTTACCTGTTCCGGTCTCACCTGAGAAATCTCCCAGTTCTGACAGAACTTGCAGTTTATGTTACAACCTGCGGTGGCGATGGAGAAGGCTTTGGTCCCTGGAAGATAATGAAAGAAAGGTTTCTTTTCAATGGGGTCGACATGAGCTGAGCAAGGGTATGAATGAACCAGGGTGTAGTAGGTTCCGTTCTGATTTTCTCTGCAGCCGCAATAACCCCTCTCCCTATCCCCCACCTTACATTTTCGGGGACAGAGCTCACATTCTATCTCTTTATGTTCAAGCTTCTTGTAATATTTAGCTTCTACATGAGAAAGACCGGTCTGTGTGGGCGAGGCGGAAGCATTCTGGGATAAATTAAGAAGAGACCAGCCAGGTAAAACTTGAGGGAACATCACCCCACCAGCCGCGGCTAAAGAACACTTCAAAAATCGTCTTCGATCAAGTTTGATCATGATTTCATTCCTTCACATTCTCGAAACCTACATTCACAATTCCTTGTTGGTCAGGGGTACCCTTCAGGGTGAATCCCTTCAGGGACTGTTGAAAAGCCCTCTTGTTCGTGCGGGAATTGGATTTCCCGCACGAAAGCGGTTCGGGAATTCCAATTCCCGAACCAACTTAGCTTCCCACATTCTCACCCCAACTAACTCCATTACCTCATTAGTTGGCTTTTTCAATAAGCCCTTCAGGGTGAACCCTTACCCTAACCGTGGTTCGCATCGGGGCAAGATACCCCCTTGCAACGGTTCTTAGATAACTATCTCCACCAAATCTATCTGTTCTGAGTTGGCTTTTCCCAGCTTATGCTGAGAATCTGCCGCAGTGAAGATGTGTTTTGGCTTCCTGCCTGCCTTCTCCAAGCCGGGGAGACCTTTTTTTCGTCTAATTCTATCTATGATTCGATATCCCACGAAATCAACTGCTACTGGATCATCCCCGACGATTATTCCCCCAAAATTCTCTGCCCACTGGGGATGGTATGACGGTCCTCCATTATACTGAACCCGCAGGGCATCGCAGACCACCAACTTCTGTTGCCTTCTTATCTGGGGGACAGTATTCAGATCAGCGATGAATGGATCACACTCATCATCATGATATTTATTCGGATTATGAATGGCGCCGAAAAAGTTTTTCAGAGAACAAGTAACACCAGAAAGGCTGTGATCCTTTAGTACCGGAAGATTCAACTGCGCATTGGTGAACTTTTCCATTACCTGACTCAACAAACTGCCGATGCTTTTATGATCTATTAAACTGCGAGAATAGCCTACACCCTGAGCATCCGTGCCAAAACAAAGAAAACTATCACCATTGACATTCAAAGGAAATCCCACCTCTTTAAGTTCATCGGACGATCTGTCCCATATAATGATATTTCTACCTTTGATGTCAATTCTTTTTAACAGGCTGGCAACAATTAAAGCCAATTCCGGGTGAGTGGAAGCCATAGGTCCTGCCAGACAGTTCACCTTCAAGCCCACCTGATCTTTGGGTGAAAAAAAATGACTTATTGCATCCTCCGGCTTGGACTCGAAGGTTAACCGACAAAGTCCCCGCTTGACCATCCGGGACAGAAGATTTTTGTCCACCTTACCAGAAGCACTGATTACACCGGAACTCTTAACGACTATTACCCTTGATTTGCTCAAGGTCTCCCCTTCTGTGAATGTTTCTGAACCTGTTCTCAATCAAAGATCAAAAGCCTGTGTGAATAATTCGGCCATCCTTTCATACAAAATACGACCTGCGGATTCAGACTATTGGGCAGTTCAGTCGAATCTGAATATATAAGGGTTGGCTCGGGGTGCCTTTCAGGGTGAATCCCTTCAGGATGAACCCTCACCCCAAACCATTAGTAATGCTGCGGGGTAGGGGTGTCCCGCAACAACAAAAGGAGATTAAGTCCTTTTATTGCTTGAACTCTTGAGCCAGTTTGCGGCTTCGAGAAGGTTTTCAGCCACAAAATCTGGTCCCATGGATCCTGCGAAGTTATCATTTATTTCCCTTAATTTATCCAGCTCTTTAGAACCATATCCGGTTAGAACCAGAACAGTCTTTGCTCCCATGTTTTTGCCCAATTCCACGTCTGTCAATTTATCTCCTATCACTACTGCATTTTTTAAGTTCAGTTTAAGTTCCTGCGCCGCTTTTTGAGGCATTCCGGTCTTTGGTTTTCTGCAACTGCAATTATTATCCCGATGATGTGGACAAAAGTAAAGTGCATCCACCGGAGCTTCTTTTTCTTTTAATCTACGAAGGAGGCAATCATTTACCTCTCTTACCATCTTTTCTGTGAGGATTCCTCTTCCTATCCCGGATTGATTGGAAATCACCACAATCTTGTATCCTAAATTTCTTAGTATCCTTATGGCTTGAACAGAACCGGGAATAAACTCAATCTCGTCCGGGGTTTTTAAGAAATTTTTATCTTCGATTATGGTCCCATCCCTGTCCAGAAACACCACTTTGGAGGGCATAAGCTCACCTTTAGAAAACTAACTTTCCTTACAGACCTCGCAAAAAACTTTATTCTTTTCCATTTGGGGACTGAGATCTTTAATAGGAATGAAAGCTTAAGGACTTAACTTTAAACTTTGAACCTTTAACTTTTAACACCTTTTTCTGTTATGTAAGCAGTCACCAATTCTGCCGGAGTAACATCGAAAGCCGGGGAGTAGACTTTGGTTTCTAAGGGAGCGGTCTTTTTCCCAAACCAGTTAGTTACCTCTTCAGGCGATCTTCCCTCTATCTTTATCTTTTCACCGTCGGAGATGGCGGGATCAAAGCTGGAGCTGGGAGCGGCTACGTAAAAGGGAATCTTATGAAAGTAAGCCAAAATTGCTAGGTTATAGGTTCCGATCTTATTTGCCACATCTCCGTTAGCGGCCACTCTGTCAGCCCCCACGATCACGCAAGCTATCTTTTTGTTCTTCATCACACTTGCGGCAGTATTGTCACAGATGAGGGTAACGTCGATTCCCTGTTGTTGAAGTTCCCACACGGTCAATCTCGCCCCTTGAAGCACCGGTCGGGTTTCATCTGCAAAGACTGAAATCTTCTTTCCCTGCCAGAATGCAGTGTAGATAATTCCCAGAGCGGTCCCAATTCCTCCAGTGGCTAATGCTCCGGCATTGCAATGGGTCAGAACCGTATCGCCATCTTTTAACAGGCTTGCGCCAAATTCTCCGATCTTTTCACACATCTGTTTGTCTTCCTCGTGAATCGAGATAGCCTCCTGCAGGAGAAGCTGACCTACCTTTTCAGGATTCTCACTTTTCTTTTCCTCAGCAACCCTTCTCATTCTATTTAGAGCCCAGAAGAGATTGACTGCGGTGGGTCGAGTGCCAGCCAAAGTGGAAATGACGTGGTTTAATCTCTCTTTATATTCTTTCCAACTTTGAAAGCCTTGTTTGCGCATACCGACCACCACTCCAAAGGCGGCGGCAATGCCGATAGCTGGAGCTCCTCTAACTTTCAAATCCCTTATGGCTGAAGCAACCTCATCCACACTCTTACAGTCCAGATATACCGCCTCGTGAGGCAGCTTGGTCTGATCCAGAATCCTTAAATGATCGCTTCTCCATTCCAGGGTTTTGAATTTAAGTCTATTGGATGACAACGTCTTCTCCAAAGCTCTTCACTGAGGTGTTATTTTCAGGTTGGCTTGGGGGATGAACTTAAAAATTATTCTGAGAGATATGGGCTATTCTCCGATAATCTGCACCACGATCTTCCTGTTCCTTCTGCGATTATCAAAATCAATTAGAATAATCTGTTGCCAGGTGCCCAAAATCATCTCACCATTTACGAACGGAACTGTGAAAAAGGATTTAACCAAAGCCGCTCTCACGTGAGCGTAACCATTCCCATCTCCCCAGGTGAGATTATGATGATACTCATCTCCCTTAGGAGCAAGCTTTTCAAACAGGGCTGGTAAATCCTTGAGCAACCCCGGCTCATATTCCGTGGTGGTTATACCAGCAGTGGAACCCGGCACAAACACAGTTAGGATTCCATTCAAAAGCTGTGCTTCTTTTAAGGCGTTATCCACCTGGGCAGTGATGTCTATAATGTCAGTATCCCCTTTAGTCTTAACCGAAAAAGATTTGGTTTCCACACTCATATTTATTACACTCCAAAAGATACAGGCAACTGGATTCTAAAGTCTCAATTGAGATTAAGAAACCAAAAACAGACTAAAAGTCAAGAAAAATGAATAGCCCGAAGTTTGCCAAAATTTAACAAAAGAGGCATCTTTTTCCTGTCACGGTCATTCAACAGATTTTACGTAGCAGCGAACATCGAACCCGCTCTTGGACGGATTGTCCTATGGATCCTTCGAGCGGACGCTCGCCTGTCTGGGCGGATTATCATCCGTCTTTCCGTAAGCTGGATGACGGAGACCCCCAGACGGGAGCGTCCGCTCGTCTGGGATAACATCCAGCCGGAGCACAAACAAGTTACACTTTGTTACTTGCTGGAGCACTATTCAAGCGTCTTTCATGAAGCAGATTCTTCTTGCTCATATTGAAAACTTAGTTATATTGTAAATGGGCTTGTGCTTTCTTACAAATTTATGAATATGGAGATAATTTGAAGAGGTTTTTAGTCTTTCTGGGTTTTTGGTGCTCGGTGTCTTCGGCTTCAACTTGGGCTCAACCCAATTATCTGATCAAGATTGATGGGATAAACCAGGCAATCGTGGATCAGATAAAAAATACCGAAATCGAAGTGTATACCAAAACTGCAGATTTCTGGGTTGCGGGCGCGGGCAAAGAGGATTTAGAATTCTTAGAAAAGAAGAGAATAACTTTTCAGATGTTGGATCAGGAAGCAGATCTTGGGGAGTACTACTTAGTCTGGACAAAACCCTCTGAGAAGATTCGTCCACAACTGCAAAAAGTAAAGGCTAAATCCCGGCTCTTGTTTGCAAACGAAAATATTGCTGTTGTAAAGGGGAATCCTAAAAAGATTGAGGAATTGGCATCTTTGGGATTCAGCTTAAGAAAGATACACAAAAACCCCTTACCTTTAGAACCAAAAACATATATTCCCTCATATCTTAAGTCCCTTTCCCCGGAGTATGACCCCTTAATAGACAGCATAGTAAACAGAGTCGACCAGGCTCAACTCTTCTCCTGGGTGGATGAACTCACCGGTGAGGACATAGCTTTAATTGGAGGAGTCGAGGATACTATTAAAACAAGGTATTCCTGGAGCAATGGGGTTTTCAAAGCAGCCCATTATCTTAAAGAGCGGTTTGAAAACATGGGTCTTTCGGCTGAGTTCGACACTTTTCAGGTGGGTGCACCAACCGGTTATCTTTTAGATGTGGCCTGTAGTCCTGATGGTCAAAAGGCCTGGTCAGTTAGCATTGGCGGAGGAATCATAAAGACCACCAATGGAGGAAATCATTGGAGCTTAGTTGAAGGAACTGATGATCTGGCATTGTGGGATATCTGTCGGGTAGATGACGATACCTTGTGGTCGGTAGGAAAGAGAGGTATTATTATCAGATCTACTGATGGTGGGGATACCTGGGAGAGCAAAAGCAAACCCGAATTCAGTGGATTAGATTTCAGGGGAAGCTACTTCGAAGATGCAGACCATGGATGGGTCGCAGGAGATGAGAGGGTTCTGTTCACCTCAGACGGAGGTGCCCACTGGACCGAACAAGCACAGGTGGTTGGTGTCAATTTATATAGCATAGACTTTGCAGATACCTCCCAAGGATGGACTGTGGGGGAGAATGGAACTATTCTGCATACCACCGACCGCGGGACAAACTGGAGTCCTCAGCCGTGCCACACCACAGCTTGCCTCAGGAGTGTTGATTTTGTTGATCTTCTGAATGGTTGGGCAGTTGGAGAGGATGGATGGGCCATCTATACCACAAACGGAGGGTTAATCTGGACTCGAAAAACCCTTCCTACCTCAAACGATCTTAACTGTGTGGACTTTGTCGATAGTCTGCACGGATGGTTGGTTGGACTGGACGGAAGCATTTTCTATACGTCCGATCTGGGAGTAAACTGGTCCTCCCAGAACTCCGGTAGCTATTACCTTTTTGGTGTCGACTTTGCCGATACTTTAACTGGTTGGGTTACCGGTTATCATGATATAATCAAGACCACCAGCGGAGGGCAAAGCTGGTTTTCCCAATATGACAATTTAGAATATCCGCACCTTTTAAATGTCATTGGCACAATTGATGGTTTTTGTTATCCTAAAAGACAGTTTTTGATCACCGGGCACTATGACGATGAATCTGAGGATCCTTACAATTGGGCTCCAGGTGCAGATGACAATGCCTCAAGCGTAATCTCCCTTTTAGCTGCAGCCTCTATTTTGAAAGATTATGCATTAGTTAACACGGTGAAGTTCGTGGCATTCTCAGGTGAGGAACAGGGACTTTTGGGTTCAGCCGCATATGCGAAGGAGGCTTATAATCGAGGAGATACCATCCTGGGAGTTTTAAACTGTGACATGATTGCCTACGATGGTAACGGTGATGGTGTAATGGAGGTGCATAGTGGCCTCCCGGCAGAAAATCAAGCTTTAGCTGATATCTTCATTGGAGCTATTTCTGATTACGGATTGAACTTGGTGCCCCAGAAGATAACCGATGGTGCCTCCCACAGCTCTGATCACGCTTCATTCTGGGATTATGGATTCCCGGCTATCTTGGGACATGAAGACTACCAAGATTGGAATCCTCACATGCACACAACCCAAGATCGGGTATCTGCTTTCAATAGTGCTTATTATCTCGAGTTTGTAAAGGCAGCAGTTGCCAGCATATCGATTTTAGGTGATCCTTTCATTTTGGGTGACGTCAGTAGAGATGGTTTATTAGACCTTGGTGATGTCCTGTACTTGGTGAACTATCTGTACAAAGCTGGTCCTGCTCCCGAACCGTTACCGGCTGGAGATGCCAATTGCGATGGCGTGGTTAACTTAGGGGACGTGATTTATCTGATAAATTATCTGTTCAAGGGTGGCTCTCCTCCCAGCTGTTAGCTCCCTTCTGTCAACCTATTTTATAGAACAAAAAGCAACCCCCGCTTCAATAGAGATGGGGCTCTCTTTTGTCCGCAGGATCCATAGGAAAAGAATCATTCAGGGGTCTGGAGAAGAGAAAAAGTGCAAAGCAAACGAATCTCATTACAGCTCACAAAGAGAAGATTTTTGTTGATTTTTTTCAAATACATTTTTATTTACAGATAGCACCAGTTTATGGAAGAAGAATCTTCACAGAACGGAAAGGTGAGTTGTGAATATACAGTTCTCCAAAAATAAGGATGCTCCCTTCGTGGGAAGGGGAAATGAGTTGAAGCTTCTGGAGGAATTCTTTGATGCCATCTTAGAGAATCGGGGAAGTTTCGTATTGATCGAGGGGGAGACCGGAATAGGCAAAACCAGATTGGTAGAGCAATTTTTAGATGGGGTAAAATCTCGGGGAGCCACGGTGGTCCGGGGGCATGGATATCACAAGGAGATCTCTCCTTACCGGCTCTTTTCCGAGATGCTTCGCAACTTTTTCTCCTCTATCAATTATGATACCCGATACTTGACACCTCTTTTGGACAATTTAACCATCGCCCTTCTGGAGAAGATAGTTCCCGAGCTTAAGGATCACATTCCCTTTGACATCTCTCGTATCACCACCCCTGCCATGTCACCCAGGGAAGAGAAGCAAAGATTTTATGACATGCTTTTGCTTTTCTTTTCCAAGCTTTCCCACCGCTACCCTCTGATATTAGACATCGAGGATCTGCACTGGCTGGAGCCGGAAACCTTAGAGCTTTTGAGATATCTAATCACTAACTTCAGAAAGTCTCCCATCCTGGTAATAGCTACCAGCCGAGGTGCCCAATCAGACTCTTACGCTGAGGGATGGTTTAGCAATCTGGAGGATCAGAGGTTGGTCCATAGACTGAGACTTTCAAGTCTGGCTTCGGAAGAGGTGAAAAATCTGGTGGAAGCCTTCTTTAACCAGAAATTGACCGAGAACTTCTTTAAGTGGTTTCTTGATTATACAGCCGGCAATCCCTTATTCATAAACGAGACCTTAAGATCGGGGATGGAGCAGAATGTATTCTTTTTCGATCCAGTCGAATCCGGCTGGGAAATCAGCGAGGAATACCAGGAAAAAATCTTAGAGCCTGCCACCCTGCAGAGCGTGATCGAGCGGAGACTGAAAGGGTTGGATAAGTTGTCCCAAAGGGTGCTGTCGCTTGCTTCAGTGATAGGTGATCGATTCGATCTCGAAACCTTGCAAAAATTTCTAACCATCTCTCCCATTCAATTAAAAAGGATCGTGGGAGACTTAATTGTAAAAAACCTGATTGGTAAAATTTCAGATAAGGAAAAAGAGAAAGGATCCTATCGTTTCACCCATCATATTGTCCGTCTTCACATCTACCAGACTCTCAGCCCGGAATTTAAAGAAAAGACCCATCAAAAGATAGCGATCATTCTGGAGAAGGAGGGAGGAAAGGTTAAACTTTTGGAAAAAGTGGAGAATTTAGCTTATCATTTCAGCCGGGGGAAAAAAGATCGAAGCTCTTTAAAGAAAAGCATAAAGTATTTGATCTTAGCCGGGCAAAAGATGCAAAAGCAATACTCAGAAGGCAAGGCGGAGCAATACTTTCTCCAAGCTCTGGAGCTTTTGAAAAACATCCCCGCCTCCAAAGAAAAACATGCGAAATTACTTAAACTTCTTGAATTACTGGGTGAGGTTCAAAGCCGAGTGGGTAAATCGGATTCCGCCATACATTCCTATCAGGAGGCTTTGAAACTGGGAGAGACCCAAAAACCTTTAGATAAGTTCAAGGAAGCCCAGATATATCGAAAGATAGGTTATGTCTATCACACCATAAGTGACTATTCTAAAGCTATCTCTTATTATGAACGCGCCTTGAAAAAATTGAAAGATGTCTCCTCAGAAGCTGAGCGCACAGAGTACATCACCATCTGTAATTCCCTGGGGTTAACCTATATAATGAAGGGGGAACACCAAAAGTGTTTCCACTGGTCAGAGAAAGGGATCAAATTATCCCGGAAAAGAAAACATCTTCCCTTAGTAGAACAGAGTTACAACAATCTGGGTTTTGTAGCTTTCAGTCAGGGAAAATATGAGAAGGCTATTGAGTTTTTCAATCGGTGTCTTAAAATACAACAGAAGGTTCAGGACAAGTCAAGACTGTCCGCTCTGAATGTCAATCTGGGAGTGATTCATCTCAATTTGGGACAGTATGATAAAGCCGAGGATTACTATTACAAAGGATTAAATCTGGCTCAGGAGATGGGCAATCTTTCATGGAAGGGGATCATCTACAACAATCTGGGAGTCCTGTATAAGGACAGAGGGGAATGGGAGAAGGCACTCGGCTTCCTTGAAAAGAGTTTGAAAATCAGAGAACAGTATGGGGACCGGCGGGGAATGGTATCAGCTCTTGACAACTTAGGGGTGACTTTTCTGTCGCAGGGACAACTGGATAAGGCTTTAGATTATCTGAACCAGGGTTTTACCATCTGCCAGCAAATCGGAGCTAAAGATATTTTGGCTGAAATCCAGTCAGATTTAGGTGAGGTTCACTTTAAGCTTAATCACCATGAAAAGGGCTTTAGTCTGGTTAAGGACGCTTTGGATATTGCCACCAAACAGTCATCCAGATTGAGCATGGGAATTACGAAAAGAGCTTTAGGACGATTTCACTCATCCTTGGAGGAATGGGAGAAGGCAGAAAAACCGTTGCAGGAGAGCAAAATCATCTTCCAAGAGTTGGGTTCCTCTTTTCAGTTGGCACAAACATCGGAAAGTCTGGGTTTCTGTCTGGCGCAGATGGCTATCTTAAAGAAAACACAAAAAAAGGAGAGTCTACATAAAAGAAGCATTGATGCCTTAAACCAGGCTGTAAAGATATTTACCGCGCTTAATTTTGAAAAAAGACTGATTCTTCTAAAAGAGAAAATAAAAAAGAGCAGTTTAGAATCAGAATTGGGTTCAATCTTAAGGGAAATCGAACAAAAAACCATACATATGAAGACAAAAAGAGAGTCTGAATTACAGCCGGAACCTCCAACTCCAGCAGGGATAAGCGGCGACTATATGGATCATCTACGCATCTACTGTTTTGGAAGGCTCAGGGTATATCGACCGTATGAAACCGAAGAGATTTCAGCAAAGGAGTGGGGATCGGTTAAAGCCAAGCAGATCCTGGCTTATCTGGTAGTGAATGATCCAAAAAAGATCGGGATCACTCGGGATAAGCTGGTGGATGCCATCTGGCCCGAAATCGATCCTCAAAGTCTGGGCAACACCTTCCACGTGACCCTTTCTCATCTCAGAAAAGCAATCGAGAAAAAGAAAGGGGAATATCTCACCTCCCAGGCCGGGGTCTATCAGTTAAACTGGGAAGGTAATATCTGGTCTGATGTTGGTGAGTTTTTATCCTGCCTGGACAACTCCCTTCGCTTTCAGAGGGAGGAGAAGTTACATCTGATGGACTCAGAATACCGGAAGGCGGCAGAGCTTTATTCCTCCAACCTGTTAGAAGATTTTTATGAACGCTGGGCAGAGGAAGCCCGGGATGAATACCGAGAAAAGTATAACATCATGTTCCGGAAGCTGGCTCAATCCGCCTGGGAGAAGTCTGATTATGAAAACTGCATCCGTTACCTTCAGTCCCTGCTTTTATCCGATCCCACGGATGAGGAGGCACACCGCATGATAATGCTCTCTTACGCCCTTCTGGGAAATCGCACCCCTGCCATACGGCAGTTTAAGGTGTGTGAAGAGAACCTGAGAAGGTATCTTGAGATTGAACCCGAATCAGAAACTGTAAACCTGCATAAAAAAATCAAGCATGGAAATCCCAAAGATTACAGGAAATTGCTCAGCTTAGTCAGATAAATTAAGCTTAAATTTTCCTCGCATTGATTAAACAAAAGATAAATCCAAACATAGTAAAAGGTAAGATAATTGATTCTGCTTTTACCCACTTCTTTCTTCATTCTTCAAATGTAGCAAAAAGCTTTGGCTTTCCACACCGGGAAAAAGATGAAATCTCTAACAAAGAATAGGGAGTTAATTATGAAGATCGTAACCTACAAAGAATTAGAGCCGAAGGACGATTTCATGATGTTGATGGATCTGGCCTTCTGGTGGCCCATCTCACCAAAGACCATGGAAGAGAGGATAAATACAGACGTAAGGCTGAAAAGCGGTCCAGTTGGATTCTGTGCCGTGGAAGAGGGCCGACTGGTAGGCTTCGTGGGTGTGATGGACATTCCCACAAAGACTGTCGAAGGCAAAGTGGAGATTATCGGGGGCATCTGGGCGGTGGCAACCAATCCCGGTTTTGCACGGCAGGGAATCTGCAAGACCCTTATGGAGGCGGCTCACCACTATTTTCGTTCACAGAATTACCGTTTCTCCTTCCTCTGCACCGGTCGCACCATAATCGCCTATGCCTTCTACCGGAAATTGGGATATAAGGAAGTTGATGCTGTCAATCAATTCAAGGGCGCTTACAAAGTTTTAGATAAAACCGAATCTGAGGGGAAAAATGTCAGTTCCGCCCTCAATTCTAAAAAGATCTATCAGCTATACGAAAAATTCGTGGAGGACAAAACAGGATTTGTGGTCAGACAAAAAGATTTTGTGACGATGTTTGCTAAGCGTAAAAGGTTTGACGAACGAAAATCGATCCAGAAGGAGAAGGGATACGCCCTGCTGACGGAGAGCCAAAACGTGACTAAGGTTCAGGATTTAGTGGCGCTGGATGATTCCACTTACGGAGAACTTATTGAGGAGATAGAGCGATTTGCAAAAAGTGGGGTGATCAACCGTTCGGTTGCGAATGAGGGGGTTCTTAACATATATAAATCCAAAGGATATCGGGTTCAAAACGGAGACGACGGCGTATTGATGGTAAAGAATCTGACCGGTGCTGAGATTGACGCAGTCTACGGCGAATCTTTTTACATTGGGATACTTGATTGGTTCTAAAATTTCATGAAATAGAAATGTAGGGGTGGAGCTTTAGCTCCACCCATTGTGAGGGCGAACTTGAAGGGCTTGTTGAAAAAGCTACATTTTGGGGAGGGATATGCGTATGCATTCATACGAAAATTCCCGCCCTTATGGGAGACAACTACTTATCATCCATGGGGCAGGGTCCATCCTGAAGGGATTTCCCTCGATCCTGAGATCTTCGGGATCGAAGGACACCCTGAAGGGCATTTAGCCCTGCCAAGGGGTTTTTCAACAGTCCCTGAAGGTTCTTCCCTACATATCTTTTCCCGATTTAGTCACGTAGGTCAAGCCGGTTATCCTACGGATCCGTCCGGACGCTATGCTTGATTTACAAAACTGAGACAATACATCCCAGACGGGGCGTCCGCCTACCAAATTCAAAAAAGCCAATGCCGAAATTTATCAAGTTAAAAAGTTGACCATAAGCTTTTCGCTACATTTGAAGAATGTGGGAAGATGAGCCAGAACCCAATTGGGTTCTGGCTCTCTCCAAAAAAACATCATAGTAGGTTTTTGAAAAACATGCCTAGCATTCTTCGAATATCCACCCTTCTGGGTGTTGATCAGCCTTATTGCTAATAAAAAGTGTATGATTTGTATTTGGTCTCCACATAATTTTTAAAAGCATCCCTTGACTTAAAAGGTAATTCAGGCTATATTTGACAAAAGTTTTTGTTCTTTGAATCAAAAAACTGAGATAATGAAACCCATAAAAGTCAATCCTTTAGCCAAGATGATTCTGAGTTGGTCAAGTAGGTTGTATTTTAAGGTTGAGGCTTTTTCCTTCACCCGGAAACTGAAGGAGTCTCAAAGCGTCCTTATATGTATGCCCTCCAATGTGGATGGCTTCGTCATGGCCAGAGATTTGCTCTCCATCTTTGTGGATATCTTCCAAGGAAAGGACATCTTTGTTCTTCTCCCCTTTCTGGATGCCAAAGGGTTTCTTTCCAGTTCTACCAGATATGGGGTGATCTCTGCTCAAACAGGGGATTTGAATATCTTTTCCCTTCCCAGAAAAAAATTCATTCAGAAATTGAGGGAACACCGGTTTGGCATTTCGCTGGATTTGGATTTAGAAGATGGCTTCTTTAGTTGCTATCTCTGCCTTAAGTGCAAAGTTCCTTTGCGCATAGGAGTTAAGAGAAAAAATGCCTTCCCCTTTTATAACATTCAGCTGGCGGTCACCAAGGATAGATTTGGCTCTAGGGAGGTATACGAAGGGCTGGCAAAGACGCTAAAAAATTTGTTCTCTAAAAGCGGGAAAAAGATACCAGATTTTATTTAGACTTATAGAAGGAGCACATGCTCATATGACTGCATACGCATTTTTATCTAAGCTTCAGATCTTAGGTTTCAAATCTTTCCCTCAGAAGACGGAATTGCACTTTGATAAGGGGATAACCGCCATCGTGGGACCCAACGGCTGTGGGAAGACCAACCTGTTGGACGGCATCAGATGGGTGTTGGGCGAACAGAGAACCACGCTTTTAAGATCCTCCAAGATGGAGGAGGTAGTCTTCAGTGGCACCAAGGATCTAAAGCCTTTGGGCATGGCGGAGGTAACTTTAGTAATTGAGAATAACAAGGGAATCTTACCCACTGATTATGAACAGGTCACGGTGACCCGCCGTCTTTTCCGCTCCGGAGAAAGCGAATATCTTTTAAACAAAGTCCCCTGTCGATTAAAAGACATCACCGAGCTGTTTTTGGATACCGGCGTGGGAATTCATGCCTACTCGGTGATTCAACCGGAGATGGTGGAAGCCGTCCTCTCTGACAAGGCGGAGGAAAGGCGTTTTCTGTTCGAGGAAGCCGCAGGCATCACCAAATATAAGTTGCGAAAGAAGGAGACCGAAAGAAAACTGGAACATACGGAAAATGATCTTCTTAGGCTTGGAGACATCTTAACTGAGGTGGAAAAACAAACCAACTCTCTTAGAAGACAAAAAGGTAAAGCAGAAAGGTTTAAAAAAATCACCCGAAAGATCGAAGACCTTGAGATAAAACTAAGTCTGAATGAATTTCAAATCCTAACGAGTCAAGAAAAGGAGTTGGAGGAGAAGTTAAAAGTTGCAACAGATCATACCCACAAGACCAGCTCTAATCTGGACAAACAGGAGACGGAGATAGAAAGCCTTAAGCTGAAGCAGTTGGAGAAAGAAAAAGAGTCAGCCTCGCTCCAGAGCAAAATCAGCGAACTTTCTGAGAAGGGCTTTCAGATTGAACGGGAAATCTCGGTAAGTCGAGAACGGAAAGCCAATCTTGAAAAGCTAATTGACAAAAATAACCAGGAATTGGAAAGTTTGAAGGTCCGATTATCCTCGGTAATAAGCCAAAAGGAAGAAAAGGCAGAAAATCTAAGCCAGCTCGTTGTGGAAATTAGCTCTAAAAAGAAAGCTTGTGAAACCGAAGAGCAGGTGCTTCTCGCAAATGATGAGAAACTTCAGCAGATGAGGGAAAAGCTGGAAAAACTTTCATCAGACTGGCAGGAATTGAATGATAATTTAAATAGACTGAGAAGTGAAAACGAAAACACAAAAACTCGAACAGAAGAATTAAGACAGCGAGAGATCATTTTCACCCAAGAAATGCAATCCATTCAACAGAAAATCAACCATGTTTCCGAAAGACTGGAAAATTTAATTTCGGGTGATGAAGACAGAAAAAAGGTGCTGGATAGCAAAATCAAAGAGGCAAAACTTTTGAAGGAGAGGATGGAGAAAAACCAATCTGATCTAACTCAGCTAACTTCGGAGGAAGCGAACATAAGATCGCTTCTTCAGGGAGAGAAAGCCAAGTTGGAAATGTTAAGACGCATCTCAATACATTACGAAGGATATGGTGAAGGGGAAAAATCGGTGCTTTCCGCCAAGGAAAAACTTTCCGGAATCATCGATACCGTGGCAAATTTGATCACCACAAAAGTCGAATATCTAAAAGCGATTGAATCGGCATTGGGAACGGCTCTTCAATTCATAGTTTGTCAGCATGAAAAGTCAGCTTTGGATGCTATCAGATATCTAAAAAGCGAGGAGAAAGGAAGGGCAACCTTCTTACCTTTAGACAGAATCAATGTTATAAATATCGACACGCCCAGAATCGATCTGGACAACTACCATCAGGTGATTGGATGGGCATCCGATCTGGTCAAGTGTGAGCAAAACTTCAAAAAGATCGTGGATCTGCTTTTGGGTAACGTGATACTGGTAAAGACTCTAAATGAGGCTCTAAGGTTTTCCTCCCAGATAGAGCCGGGCTTTCATCTTGTCACTCTAGAGGGAGAGATAATCAAAACAGAAGGTGGTCTCTCCGGTGGTTCACCCAAAAAGATCTCTCTTCTGGGAAGAGAACTTGAGATTCAGAAACTGGAAGCGCAGGTATCACAATTGGTCAAAAGACTCCATCAGGTAGAAATGGAAAAGAAGGAAAAAGAAACAGAAGGAGAAAAGCTTCAAAAGACGCTTTCTGGTATCTCAGTTGAAACCGAAGAGTTTACTCAAGAGATTCAACAATCTGAGATCGAGCTCAAAACCCTTGAGTTTGAAAAAGAAAGCCTAAAGAAACGACATTCTGAACTTAAAACACTTACCCAAGAGATTGCTCAAAAAATATTTGAATTAAATCAGAGTGCCCAAACGCATGAGAAGACCATAAGAGAGCACCAAGATCAGAAAGAAAAACTCTCCTCCCTTATGGAGGAAGAAAAACTAATGCTGGAGAAAACCGAGGCCAATCATACAGCGACTTTTAAAAAGACCAACCAACTCAAAATTGAGTTGGTCTCTTTGCAGGGGAAAGAGGAACAGATAAAAAATGAAAAGATCAGACTTTCGGAGTTGATCTCAGAGATTGAAAACACTCAGCTGGCAAAAGAAAAAGAGTCTGAAAATTCTTCAGCGGAAATCGAAAAAATCGCCCGGACAATTATTGAGAAGGAAAAGGAACTGAAGGAGAGTTTCCAGAAAATCGAAGAGGAGAAGACAAACTTAAATTCATTAGCCGAGGAGCAAACCCGATGGCAGAAAAGCTTGAGCCTCGAAGAAAAAAATCTTAAAGTCTCACGAGATGCCAAAGAAAAGGTTCAAGACCAACTGCATCAACTGAAGATGAAGAAGGTGGAACTCTCCTCCCTGGCCAGAAATATCAAAGATAAAACCTGGGAAGATTATCAAGTGGATTTGGAAAAGCTTGAGCCTTCAGCTTCTTTTAAGACAGCGGATACCGAAAACTTAAAAGAGAACTTGAATAGGTTAAAAGAGAGGTTAAAATCCATTGGAGCGGTAAATCTATTGGCTTTAGAGGAATATCAGTCTGCCCAAAAAAGGCTGGATTTTCTGCAGAATCAGGTGAAGGACCTAACTGAGGCGAAGCAAACCTTGACCTCCACCATAGTCAAGATCAACCACACCGCCAGAACTCTATTCACCCAGACATTTGAGCAAACTAAACTTAACTTTCAGAAGGTCTTCGAGGAATTATTCGAAGGAGGAGAGACTGACTTAAGATTAGTAGAATCAGAAGACCCACTGGAATCCCCCATTCAGATATCTGCTCGTCCCTTTGGCAAAAGGCTTCTGAACATTTCCCAGCTCTCCGGGGGAGAGAAAGCCTTAACTGCCATCGCTTTGCTTTTTGCCATCTATCTGGTCAAGCCCAGCCCTTTTTGCATCTTGGATGAGGTGGATGCCCCTTTGGATGACGCAAATATCATCAGATTTCTTAAACTGATCAAACACTTCAGTTCAAACACCCAGTTCATCATTATCACTCATAACAAGCTCACCATGGAGGCGGCGGACATTCTCTATGGAGTCACCATGGAACAGCCGGGAGTATCAAAGATCGTATCGGTGAAGTTTGAGAAGCATGAAGTGGTGACAAAATAGAGTTCAGTTATTGCGGGGCACCTTGTTGTTGTTGCGGGGTACCTTACCCCGCAACATTTCTAGTTCGGGGTGAGGGTTCAGCCTGAAGAGATTTCCTTCGATCCTGAGATCTTCGGGATCGAAGGACACCCTGAAGGGCACCCCGAACCAACCTTTAAAATAGACTTAAAAATAATGAGGCGTCAGTGAAATTCTCATTGGAAAAGCTGAAATTAGGTCTCTCCAAAACCAAAGGAAATCTTTTAGGCAAAATCACCCAGGCGGTGGGACTGCACAAAAAGATTGATCAGGAACTCTTAGATGAACTGGAGGAAATTTTAATTAAAGCCGACGTGGGTCCATCCACCACCGGCAGGATAGTGGAAGGTCTAAAAAACGAAGCTAAGAAGAAGAAAATAGAAGATTCGGAAAGAGTCGCCGAACTTCTCAAAGATCAGGTTGCCTCCATTTTGACTGCCGGGGAAGCTTCCAGCAACCTCCTCTCTTCTCCCCACGTGATCATGATGGTAGGAGTAAATGGCACTGGAAAGACCACCTCTATCGCCAAGTTAGCCCAAGAATTTAAAGATCAGGGGAAGAAGGTTCTGGTGGCGGCATGCGACACCTTCAGGGCGGCTGCAACAGAACAACTTTCTATCTGGGCAGAGAGGGTGGGAGTGGAAATGGTGAGAAGTATGCCCAATCAAGATCCCGCTTCGGTCGCCTTTGACGCCATAAAATCTGCCAATGCTAAGGGATTGGATGTGGTGATAGCTGATACTGCAGGAAGACTTCATACCAAGACAAACCTGATGGAGGAGTTGAAAAAAATTAAAAGGGTGATGGGAAAAGCTCTTTTTGGAGCACCGCATGAGGTTCTTCTGGTAATAGATGCCACCACCGGACAAAATGGCTTATCCCAGGTGAGGATGTTTAATGATGCGGTAGGAGTTACCGGAATCTTTCTGACCAAACTGGACGGAACCGCTAAGGGGGGAATAATGATCGCCATCGCTGATGAGTTTAAGGTCCCAGTAAAATACATTGGACTGGGTGAAAAACCGGATGATTTCTTAAGATTTGATCCGGTCTGGTTTGCTGAGGCTTTGTTTACCTGAGCTACGGAAATGAAAGATACTCAAGGATGTTTTGAAGTAGGGACAGGGCTTGTCCCTGTCCTAATCTTAGTGAGGACAGCCATCCCCCGCCAAAGGCGGGGCGGGATCACTACGACTTAAATTTTGTGGCAAATCAAACTCATATATTAGCAACTATTTTGGAGAAAACTCTCAAATAAAGGCGTGGTTACATGATAAAAGAATTAGGAGTTAAAACCTCAAGCCGGGTGGAGTTGATTGACATCACCCACCTGGTTGAGAAGGCAGTCTCGGAAGCTAAGATCAAATCTGGTTTATGCACCATATATGTTCCCCATACCACCGCCGCGGTAACCATAAACGAGAACGCCGATCCCTCCGTTAAGAGCGACATCACTTCCGAACTTAACAAAATCATCCCATTCGATGACAACTACTCTCATCTGGAAGGAAATGCCGCCGCTCATATAAAGAGTAGCATCATTGGCTCATCAGAGACTCTTTTAGTAGATGGAGGAAGTTTGGTTTTGGGCACCTGGCAGGGAATATTTTTCTGCGAGTTCGATGGACCACGTAGTCGAAAGGTCATAGTAAAGCTGATCGAAGACTAAATGGGTTGGTGAGCGGGTTTAAGGTGAAGATGTGCGAATTTCAGGTGTTAAGAAATTATACAGATTGCCGATAAAAAAATCAGGGCAGGAAATTTTTAACCATCCTTCCGAGGATAGCTGGTTGAGTAAGAAAGCCTCCTCGCTTCTGCTCAACTAACTATCCTTCTTTTTTGATCCCTTCTCAACCTCAAGAATTAACACTTTAATTTAATCTTAATCAATTTGAACCTCTCCCCTATTTCCAACTTCATTAATGGAAACCTGATGGTTTTCGCTACGTTAGATTTTTAAATGGGAAAGAAGTGGTAGGTCGGGTTGCGTCCAGACGGACGCCTGCCTGGGCGAAGCTGCCCGACACCATGAACTGGAAAACCGGTAGGAGAAAAGAATTTGGAGTGTTCACCTTATGGTTATCAACTAATTATCTTGGTGATTTGGAAAACGGAGACCCGTCTGGGAGAGTAAGAAAAGGAGTGCGCCCCGCCTTTGGCGGGGCGCTGCGGAAGCTTCGCTTCCGCACTACAAGGCGAATTTGTCAAATTAAATAGTTGGTGACCTTTAGGTGAACCAGCTTTGAGTTTGTAGTCTTTTTAGAGGCTTCAGGTCAAGCTGAAGTCGTAGAGCCCGCCTTGGCGGGGCTTGACATTCCAAAAGGCCCTTTCCACATTTGGTTTTTTCAGAGCTCTCAATAAATATCTTGACCTACCAGAAGATGTAGGTTATAATAGAAAAAATTTTGAAATAAAGTAAAAAATCTATATGTAATAAATTGGAAAGTGAATTTCGGTGCAATGAGTGAAAATGATAAGATAAGGAAGCCTGACGATTTTGGGGACGGTTTCATTCATGGACTCAAGCCTCTTCGTGCCTTAGACCTCTCCCAGGTCACCGGCTTTGAAGAATTGCTAAATCAGATGGCGAATACCGCTTTTGGGGCAAGAAGCTTGGGTGAAGCTTTCAAAGTCTATACCTCCATGTTAAAAGACCCTGATTGTTTTATCGTGGGCACCTTCTCCGGAGCCATGACCATGGCTAAGATGGGACTGGTCTTATGTGAGATGATCGATCGGGGCTTTCTGGATGCGGTGATTTCCACCGGAGCTCTGGTTATGCATGGCCTGGTGGAAAATGTGGGAGCCGCTCATTTTAAATATGAAGGAAACTGGGAGGATAATCAACTATACAAACATGGATACAACAGAGTTTACGACACCATCGAGGCTGAGAAAAATCTACACGGAACCGGGCTGATTCTGGACAAAATTTGGGAGGATATAGACCCTAAGGCTCCTTGTTCAAGTTTTCAACTTTTGAAGAAAGTGGGCGAGCATCTTTCCAAGAACAAGAAGGGTCGAGGCATTCTTAAAAGTGCATGGGATAGGAAAATCCCGGTCTACATTCCCGCTTTCACCGACTCAGAGCTGGGCTTGGATTTTGCCATCTACAATAAGATCAGAAAAACACAAGGAAAACCTCCTCTTCGTTTCGATCCTTTTCTTGACCTTGAGGATTATACCAGAAGAATCCAGAATGCAAAGCACACCGGAATTTTCACCATCGGAGGAGGAGTTCCCAGAAACTGGAGCCAGCAGGTGGCGCCTTATCTGGAGGCTATTTATCGCAGATTCGGTGAAGGGAATGAATTAAACCGTTTCAAATACGGAGTAAGAATCTGTCCGGAGCCGGTGCACTGGGGTGGACTTTCTGGATGCACTTACAGTGAAGGTGTCTCCTGGGGAAAATTCGTCCCCAAAAAAGAGGGAGGAAGGTGGGCAGAGGTGCTCTGTGATGCCACCATCGCCTGGCCCATATTGATAAAAGCTATAATAGAACGCTTCGATCGAGAAGGTCTCAAGCGTAAAAGACCCCTTTCTCAAAAAATTTAGCTCTCTAATCTGATCCGTCAATCTGTATACGAAGCTTTTCTTAAGTCCCCAGAATAAAAGAGATACCCCCTCTCTTCAGTTAATGAAAATTGAGGTTTATCGAGAAAAGCGTTTCTAAAAGTGCTTGACTTGATTCGTATGGGATATTATAATAAAAAATCCTTTGAAGCAGCCTGGTTTATCAAAAGCTGGGCGAATGAAGAAAAAATGAGCACTCTCACAGCGTGAACAAAAAACGGAATGATAAGTATTCGACTTACCGACAGATAGGTATTTTAACCACCATACCCATGCTTCTGGCGGTGGGACCGATTTTGGGATACTACATTGGACATTTTTTAGACAAAAAACTGGACACCGCTCCTTATCTAGAGTATGTTTTCATATTCTTTGGATTTGTTGCCGCGGGAAAAGGTGTTTACAATTTGATTAAAAGAGCAAGTCAGACAAAATAAGAAAACCGCTCCTGCCTTTGGTGGGATTTCCAAATTTTTGACCATGGGTATAGAATTCATTAACAGAGTAATAAAAACCTCGCTGGTGCTGGCGGCTCTGGGCTTTCTTTTCGTTACCGTTTATTACGATTTCAAATTTGCAGCGGGGATTCTAACTGGAGCTGTCTGGGGATGTTTAAATCTTCTGTTTTTGACCCGTCTGATCACCGAAATCTTCTCACCCGGCAAAGAGGTGAGAAAAAGTAAGGTGATCATAATAGCTTTGGTGAAATTTCCGTTGCTGTATGGGTTCGGCTATATTCTGTTGAAAATAAACTATTTTCCTGCCATAAGCCTGCTTTCAGGATTCACTCTCATATTCGTGGTGATGTTCTTGAAAGCTCTGGGAAGATGGGTCCTCTCCTTGGATGCAAATAAGAAGGCGAAGGTGAACTCACCGGAAAAGACCAGCGGACGAAAGATGGGAGGGAGTTAAGGTTTAAGGTTTAAGGTTTAAGGTTCAAGGTTAAATCTTAATCCGCTCGCTAAGAAGCGGAAAGCGATCTATAAGAAAGGGAATGGTTGTTTTTGAACTTAATGTTAACTGAGGAATTAGCAAAACACGCGGCGGAGAAAGTTCAAGAGGGTACACCGGAGCTCCCCAATTTTATTACCTTTCTTTACCATAAGTTTGGGGAGGTGGCTTTTGTCGGATTTTTGCATCACTGGGAAAACGTGATCTTCTCCTGGATGGTGGTGATCATCATCAGTTTGGTGGCATATCTGGCGTATCGGAAAAGGTCCCTCATGCCGGGGAAATTACAGAATTTGGTGGAGATGGTAGTGGAGGCGCTGGACAATTTCGTGTGCGGGATTTTAGGACCACAGGGAAGAAGATTCACCCCCTTTTTGGGAACGCTTTTTATATATATTCTTTGCATGAACTTTTTCGGGTTGATTCCCGGGATGAAATCACCCACCTCCAATCTCAATACCACCGTTTCTTTAGCGCTCTGCGTGTTTTTCTACGTGCAGTATACTGGCATAAGAAATCTGGGGCTTTTGGGCTATCTCAAACATATGGCAGGTGATCCGCAGGATGTGGTTACCTGGCTTTTGGTCCCCATCAATATACCTATACACATAATAGAGGAGCTGGCAAAGCCGATGAGTTTGTCTCTCCGACTTTTCGGCAACATCACTGGTGAGGACGTTTTGATTACCGTGTTTGTGGGATTGGGGGTGAGCGCGTTAAGCTTCTTTCACCTGCCTGTAGGCATACCATTTCAGTTGCCCTTTTTGTTTTTAGCCTTGTTGACTGGAACCATTCAGGCTTTGGTCTTTACTTTGCTTTCGACCATATATTTTTCTCTAATGTTGCCACATGAGGAACATTGAACTCTTGAACCTTTGAACTTTTGAACCTTTTATGAAGGAGGTTAGATGTCTTACCAAACTGCTTTAGCCATATTTCTTCCTTTAGGCCTGGCCGTTGCCGCTTTCGGGTCTGCTTTTGGGCTGGGTCGGGCAGTTTCTGCTGCCATGGAGGCTATGGGACGACAGCCAGAAGCAGCTACAAAGATCCAACTGGGAATGATAATCGGCTGTGCTCTAATCGAGGCGCTCACCATCTATGCTCTGGTTACCGTGTTCGTGTTGCAGGGCAAGATATCCTAAGAGATAATGCTGAGCAATATAGCATTCATCTAGCGGCGGTCCGCCGTCGGCGGTCGGCGGACACGATAGAGTATCAATAGTTTTTAAGGGAGCCTGTCTATGGGTCTTGAATTCGGTCAGATTATCACGCATATAATCGGGTTTGTGATAGCCGTCATAATCCTAAAAAAGTTTGCCTGGAAACCTCTTCTCTCCATGCTTGAAGAGAGAAGAAATAAAATAAAATCGGAATTCCACAATATCGAGGAAGAGAGAAAGAAAACGGAGGAGCTCTACTCCGATTATCAGACCAAGCTTAAGGAGATCGACTCTCTTGCCCGGGTGAAAATCCAGGAAGCCGCCAGAGAAGGACAAAAGCTGGCAAATGAAATAAAGGAAAGCGCCAGAGGAGAAGCCAAACAGATCGTGATCAGGGCCAAGGAAGATATCCAGAGAGATTTAGATAAAGCCAAGGCTCAACTGCGGGATGATGTGGTCAACATAACCTTGCAACTGGCAAAAAGGATCATTCAGGAAAAGTTGGATCAAGAAAAGGATAGACAGATGGTCGCTGGTTTTATAGATGAAATGAAACAGGGAAAAATTGAAGGGTTCAAATGATAGAATCGAAAGTCGCCATAAAATATGCCACGGCTCTATTCCGCACAGCCAAAAGGACAGCTCAGGTGGAAAGCATTTCCCGTGATCTGGAGGCGCTCTCCAATTTATTGAAAAAAAACATCCTTCTTAAAAATTTCCTTGAATCCCCCCAGGTGCTGGAGAAAGATAAAAGAAAACTTCTCAACTCTACCTTTAAACCTTTAATTTCGGAGGCTTTGCTCTCATTTTTAATGTTGGTGGTAAGCAAGCACAGAATCAGTTATCTTCTATCCATGGCAGAGGAGTTTCAGCGACTGGTCAAAGAGGATCAGGGCATAGTTGAAGCTTGCTTGATTACTGCTCGTAGTGTGGATTACGCTCTGGTGGATCAAATCAAAAAGGAGTTGGAAAAAAGCACAGGCAAACAGGTGGAGATGAAGCTGAAGGTAGATCCATCTCTCATAGGGGGGATCGTGGTTATCCTGGGTGATAAGATAATAGACAGAAGCATTCGGTATCAACTCAGTCAACTAAAGGATCAGATGTCAGCTCTGAAAGTGCATTAGCCCATTTTATTTGTCATCTCAATAGAAAAAATGAATCAATTTTTTGAGAAACACCATAAAAAATAAAGAATAATGGAGGAAGCTTCCTTATGCCCTTGAATCCTGAAGAGGTAAGCTCAATTATACAGAAGGAGATAGAGAAATACGAAACCAAATTGAAGATGGAGAGTGTGGGGACCGTTCTGCAGGTGGGGGACGGCATTGCCCGCATCTGGGGTCTGGAAGATGCCATGATGAGCGAGTTGATCAAATTCCCCAACGGTGTAACCGGGATGATACTTAATCTGGAGGAGGACAACGTGGGTGTCGCCATCTTAGGTCCTTATGATGAGATCAAGGAAGGAGATCGGGTCACCCGCACAGGGAGGATCGCCTCGGTGCCGGCAGGGGATGCAATGATAGGTAGGGTGGTCAATGCCCTGGGTCAGCCCCTGGATGGAAAAGGTCCCATCGTTGCCAAAAAGTTCCGACCCATTGAAGGAAGGGCACCCAATGTGGTTCAGCGAAGACCGGTGAGTGAGCCGGTGCAGACCGGGCTTAAAGCCATCGATTCCATGATACCCATAGGCAGGGGACAAAGAGAACTCATAATCGGAGATCGACAGACCGGAAAGACAGCTTTGATGGTGGATACCATACTCAACCAGAAAGACGCTGATCTTTATTGCATATATGTAGCTATAGGACAAAAAGCCTCCACCGTGGCTCAATTGATAAAGACGCTTGAAGATCATGAAGCTATGGAGTATACCACTGTTGTGGTAGCCACCGCTGACGAACCTGCGCCTCTTCAATATATCGCTCCCTATGCCGGCTGTGCCATAGGAGAGGAATTTTTGTATAATGGGAAACATGTGGTGGTATTCTACGATGATTTGACCAAACATGCCCAGGCTTATCGGCAGATGTCCTTGCTTTTGAGACGTCCACCCGGAAGAGAAGCTTTCCCCGGGGATATTTTCTATCTCCATTCGCGACTCTTAGAGAGGGCGGCAAAATTGTGTGAGGATTTGGGCAGCGGTTCGCTCACTGCCATACCGATTGTTGAAATCCAGGCCGGAGACGTAACCGCTTACATCCCCACCAACGTCATCTCCATCACCGATGGACAGATTTACTTAGAGACAGACTTATTTTACGCCGGGGTGAGACCAGCCATCAACGTGGGCATATCCGTGTCAAGGGTAGGAGGAAAAGCTCAGGTTAAGGCCATGCGAAAGGTGGCAGGAAGACTCCGGCTGGATCTGGCGCAGTATCGGGAATTGGCTTCCTTCACTCAATTCGGAACAGAGTTAGACGAAGCTACTAAAGCTTATCTTACCCGTGGCGAAAGGATGGTTGAAATCTTAAAGCAAGGGCAATATATGCCTATGTCCGTGGAAAAACAGGTGATGATAATCTATGTCGCTACCCATGGATATTTAGATGATCTTTCCATGGAAGTGGTAAGGAAATTTGAAAAGGAATTCTACCCTTTCATAGAAAAAGAGTATCCAGATGTGGGGCATACCATCGCCACCAGCAAGGATTTAGACGAGAACACAGAGAAAAAATTAAACGAAGCTATAGCCAAATTCAAAGAGGAATTCAAAGCCAAGCTCGGGCAAAATCAAGGATGAAAAAAGCAAAAGCGCCCCGCCAGAGGCGGGGCGGCTACCAAGCATGCACCAATTAAATGAGTAAAGAAAAAAGGTAGCCGCAACCTTTAGGTTGCGCAAAAAAGTGTTACCTAATACAAATGCATTTATTCCAGATATAAAGCTGGTCCCATGACCCTTGACCCCTGACCCTGGGGGCAAGGGGCAAGGGGCAAGGGTAAACATGGCAACTTTACGAGATTTAAGAAGAAGAATAAGAAGCGTTCAGGGAACCCAGCAGATCACCAAAGCTATGGAGATGGTGGCGGCGGCTAAGTTGAGAAAAGCTCAAACTAAAGTGGAATCATCCCGTCCCTATGCTTCCAAGATGCAAGCCATGCTGGATAATCTAACCCAGGCATCTGGCTCACTTACTCATCCCCTCTTCGAAAAAAGAGAGACAAAAAAGGTGGGCTTGGTGGTGGTCACCTCAGATCGAGGATTATGTGGTTCTTATAATCACAATGTCATACACCAAGCGGATAAATTTTTAAAAGCATGCGAAAAAGACAAGGTCGTTTTGACAATCATCGGTAGGAAGGGATATACTTATTATTTGAAAAGACCCTGGGAGATTAAGCTGAAATATCTGGGCTTGGGTGGAGGCTTGAATCTGGCGCAGGTTAAGAATATCACCAATGATTTAGTCAACCTCTTCCTCACCGGTGAGGTGGACCAGATACATTTTATCTACTCTAAGTTTCTTTCTGCCGTTACTTACAAGGTTACCACTGAGAAATTTCTTAACATCGAAAGCCGGGTGAAGACTGAAGGCAAGGAAAGCGACGTGGACTACATTTTCGAGCCTGATCCAGAAAAGATTTTCTCAAGCCTTCTTCCTAACTACTGTATGACCCGGGTTCAGATGGCTTTAACGGAATCTTTTGCCTCAGAGCATGGTTCCCGCATGATCTCCATGGGTGCGGCAACCAAAAACGCTGAGGAGATGCTTGACCATCTCACCCTGGTTATGAACAAGCTAAGACAGGCATCCATCACCAAAGAGATGCTGGAGATCACCACCGGAGCGGAGGCTTTAAAAGGATAGATTAGCGATAATTCACTGACTAAAATTCATGTGAATAGTCCCTCTCACCTTAATCCTCCCCCCAGAGGGAAGAGGAAATAGATGATCCCCTCTCCCCCTCGGGGAGAGGGTTAGGGTGAGGGGGAAGAGAAGTTTAGTATAGAAAGGAGCACACGTTCGGACAGGGGTTGCACCCCTGTCCGCCTAAACATCCGCCCGTATGGGCGGGGGCGGTCGTCTGACCGCAGAGGAGGGTCGGGGGCTCGCCCTGAAGGGTTCAACCCCCACCCCAACAAAAGAATGACCAAAAAATTATTTCCAAGAAAGACAAGCTAAAATTGAAAAGGAGTGAAAGTGGGAAGTCCAAACTATGGAAAGGTAAAGCAAGTGATAGGGGCAACAGTGGACTGTGAGTTTGATGCAAACAAACTGCCCAATATTTACAACGCCATAAAGATCGAAGATAAGGATCGGGGAATTGATCTTGTCGTAGAGGTGGCTCTGCACCTGGGGGACAACCTGGTGAGGTGTGTTTCCTTAGCCTCTACAGATGGTCTGGTTCGGGGAATGTCGGCATTAGATACCGGAGGTCCGATACAAGTACCTGTGGGTGAAGGAACTTTGGGGAGGATATTCAATCTCTTGGGTGAACCCATAGATGAGCTGGGCCCAGTGAAAAATATCGAAAAGACCTACCCCATTCATAGACCTGCTCCGACTCTGGAAGATCAGGAGACTAAAACCTCCATACTTGAGACCGGCATAAAGGTAATCGACCTTTTGGAACCTTATCCTAAAGGAGGAAAGGTGGGGCTTTTCGGGGGTGCTGGAGTTGGGAAAACCGTGATCATAATGGAGCTGATCAGAAGTGTTGCCACCGAGCATGGAGGTTATTCGGTTTTCTGTGGAGTGGGAGAGAGAACCAGAGAGGGAAACGATCTCTGGCTGGACATGAAAGAATCCGGGGTTATTTCAAAAACCGTAATGGTCTTTGGTCAGATGAATGAGCCACCCGGGGCACGTTTGAGGGTGGGGCTTTCTGGTCTTTCTATGGCAGAATATTTCAGAGATGAAGAACATCAGGATGTGCTTCTATTCATAGACAACATCTTTAGATTCGTGCAAGCCGGATCTGAGGTCTCCGCACTCTTGGGAAGAATGCCATCTGCTGTGGGCTATCAGCCCACGCTGGGAACTGAATTAGGCGAGTTGGAGGAGAGAATCACCTCCACTAAAAGCGGATCCATCACCTCGGTGCAGGCTATCTTTGTTCCGGCAGACGATCTGACCGATCCGGCCCCAGCTACCACCTTTGCTCATTTGGACGCCACCACGGTTCTCTCCCGCCAGATCGTGGAGTTAGGCATTTATCCCGCAGTTGATCCCTTAGCTTCCACCTCCCGGGTTCTGGACCCGCGAATAATAGGAGAGGAGCACTATCAAACCGCCAGAGAGGTGCAGATGATTTTGCAAAGATATAAAGACCTTCAGGATATTATCGCCATTTTAGGAATGGACGAACTTGCAGAAGAAGACAAAATATTGGTGGGAAGGGCACGCAGGATACAGAAGTTTTTGTCTCAACCCTTCTTTGTGGCGGAGGCATTTACTGGCACGCATGGTCGATATGTGAAGCTGGGGGATACCATCAAAGGTTTCAAGAAAATCATCAGCGGAGAAATGGATGATATCCCGGAACAGGCGTTCTATATGCTGGGCGGAATAGAAGAGGTTTACGAGAAAGCTGAAGAACTAAAGAAGGGCGTGGTCTCATAAAGATTGAGGTGTGATTTTTCGGGAACTCTTGAAAGACTCTATTGGCAGGGCTAAATGCCCTGCCCTATGGGTCTTTGCATGTGACCCCACATATGGGGCGGGAATTTATCCCGCCCAGTACGGCAGGCAGTAAAAAATGGTAGCCGTCCCGCCTCTGGCGGGACGAAACAAAATTAAGCAGCATGTATCTGTTGACAATTGTAACGCCGGAAAAGATATTTTACGAAGGGAATGTGGTCTCCCTTTTCGCTCCCGCTGGAAGTGGAGGATTGTTTTTAGGAGTGCGCCCCGCCTCTGGCGGGGCACTGCCGAAGCTTTGCTTCGGCACTCCTCTGTTCCAGCTTGCTTCTTCTGCATAATTTTACGAGTTGATATGTATCTTTTGACCATCGTAACACCAGAGAAGATATTTTATGAAGATGATGTAGTCTCCCTCATTGCTCCCGGCTCTGAAGGCTATTTGGGGGTTCTGACCGATCATGCTCCTCTGATTACCTCTTTAGTTCCGGGGAAGCTGACGGTAAAGGATCAAAAAAATCAGGAGTTGATCCTTGCTATTGGCGGTGGCTTTATGGAGGTTTTCAAAAATCAGGTGACCATTTTAGCGCATTCCATAGAATTCTTCGATGATATAGATTACCAAAGAGCCAAGAAAGCTCTGGAGAGAGCCAAACAGAGATTAAGATCAAAGGAGAAGGAAATCGACATTCCCCGTGCACTGGCGGCTCTGCATAGAGCCAAGAACAGATGCTGTCTTTGTGAAGCCATCCGAATGAGTCAACAGGACTAAACAAAATTTGGGGGGGGGGGGGGAGTGAACCAAGAATAAAAACTGTAGGGGTGGAGCTTCAGCTCCACCCTGTTTTCTTATGAGTGGACAGAGGACGTAGTTGCCCAATTCATACCGCTTTTAACGGTATCCCGCCAAAGGCGGTGATTGGGCGTTTTGCAGGCTGGATAAATCGAAGTTTTCCTCAGGGTTTAACCAATCACGTTATCCTGTTCACTGTGATCCGCAGGATCCTGTGGAGATGTTATCCCATACGAGCGGACGCTCCCGTCTGGGGGTTTCCGTCATCCCACGGAATTAGTTGAAAATCCCGCCACAGGCGGAGGTTGGAAATCCCGCCAAAGGCGGGGGTAGATGATACCATCCACCCAAGAGCAGGGCAACTACTCTTAGATTCTTGTCAAGCTGGATTTGTATGATCTCCTAATAAGTAGTTTTCTAGGAAATCTTGGAGTGCAGGCATTTATGTTTATCGTGATTCTGGAGCGCAAACATCTGATTTTACCAAAGTTGCAGTATGAAGCGTCTTAGAGGACCTGGCTTTGTCTTTCACATATCTCTGCAGATAGACCACAAATACGGAGCCTTTACCCGGTTGGCTACGGAATTCTATTCTTCCACCCAGATTGTTTACCAACCTCTGCACTATGGCCAATCCCAAGCCGGTGCCATTCTTCTTGCCGGAATAGAATGGAGAAAAAATCTTTTCCTTCTGTTCCTCTGTCATTCCACTCCCTTGATCGGCGATGGCAATAGCAACCCATTTAGACTCCTCTGGCTCCTCCTCGGTGAAATAAAATTGATCTAATTGATTTAAGGTTTTATCCGTTACCTGTATCTCTCCGCTTTTCTCTCCCATTGATTCCATGGCATTTACCAAAAGATTTAAAATAATCTGTTTTATCTGATTCCCCTCACCCAAAACATATAACACATCTGAGGAGAGAACTTCTTTTATCCAAATGTTTTCTTTGAAAGACGGGTGTTTTTTTGCAATCTCGGTCACTTCTCCCAAAAGATGAACCAGCTCCACCTTGCTCAACATAGAAGGACCAATGCGAGCATATTTTAAGAAATCGGTCAGAATCTGATTCAATCTATCTGTCTCTTTGATAATGAGATCCAGAAGATTTTGATTCTCTTCAGACAAGGAAAGTTCTCCCTTTAAAACTTCCACTGACCCGGAGATGGAGGCTAAAGGATTTCGAATCTCATGAGCGATTCCGGCGGAGAGTTCCCCCACCGCGGCCAATCTGTCAGCCACCCTGATTCTCTCCTCCAGTTTCATCACTTCGGTGATATCTTGAAAGATGGCAATCACTCCCCTCACCCCCTTTTCCCTATCCCCCAGTATGGACGTGCTTATCCCAATAGGAATCTTCCGGTTATTTTTGTCTTCGATATACAGAAGGCCCCTCAAGTCCTCCTGGTTGAATCTTACTCCCTGGATTATTTTCTCCGCCAGTTGAGGCATCCTCTGCTTGAACACCTCCCTACAATCTTTTTCCTTCACCTGGGCTTCAGAATATCCTAATATCTCCTCTGCCGCCCGATTAAAATAAACAATTCTTCCCCAGGTGTCGACGGTAATAAGACCGCTTTTCAAATGTGTTAATATCTCATCCGTATCCGCTTTAATCTTATCCAACTCCAGAGAAGTACTCCACAGCTCCTCCCCTTTCACTTTCAATTTTTGAGCCAAATAACCGCTTATAAAAGCCACCAGAAAGAAGGTGCAGATGTAAAGAAAAGCCTCATAAAATGAGGCATCGCTAATTAGAAGTAAACTTTTGAAGGAAAATTCTAATCCTTCTTTAAACCAGAGGATAGAAGCATAAGCCAGGCTGGACAAACCAGCCATGACCACGCTTCCAATTAAACTGTAAGCCAGACTGGCGGAAAGTATGGTCAAAACAAAAAGGACAGCAAAGGGGCTACCCATGTCCCCAGTATAATAAACCACACCGGTCTCGACTGCGATCTCCAAGATGAGCTGTAACACCACTACAGCACTAAATAGTAACTGATAAGTTTGCTTCAGATCAAGTGCAATCAGTAAAAGAAGAGCTAAGGTTACAAAAGAGTAAATAGTGAAGGGCAGCACCAGAAAATCCGGCATCTGGAAAAAGAGAACCACAATTATCAACAACAGAGTAAATATGGAGAGTCGCGATAAGAGAAACCAGGGGATTTTAGAATAAGAGGGTTCTTTTTTGTTTAATTCCATCTGTATCTAACCTGATTTAGGCCTTTTCTTTAAAATGGTGGCTCACTTTTAAATTTACTAAGAGGAGCAGGAAACAGTTTACATCTTATTATTCGTATGAATGCTTCGCATTGATTTTTTCTCCCCCACCTGTTTTGGGCTTGACTTGAAATTCGTATGAATGCATACGCATCCCCCTTTAGCAAAGGGGGATTTTTCAA